>Ga0129313_1001173_pt1 | contig 17616 bp, 12 predicted proteins | sample O1105metagenome_FD_94436 | JGI IMG/M metagenome (GOLD analysis project Ga0129313, IMG submission 94436) | Orangutan group fecal microbial communities from fecal samples from Wisconsin, USA - O1105 metagenome | ecosystem: Host-associated > Mammals > Digestive system > Large intestine > Fecal... | reverse complement strand
TGTCAATCATAAATCTTTATATCCTTACATTTTACTTAGCAATATGCAGACGGGCTTATACCTTTTGCCCTTTTTTATATGAAACATCAAAAGCGGCTCTCAACATGGCAAGACCCTTAATTATATTTTTACGAATGCCATCCCTACTCAAACCCAAAATCTCAGCAACTTCTTCATATTTCTTATTCTCAAAATAACATTGGTCGAAGATAAAGCGTGTGCGCGCAGGCATTTCTGACATTACCTGTTCTACCTTTACCATCCTGTCTTCTTCCTCGTCATAATCTGAGTTCACATCTTCGTGGAGAGCCAAATACAATTTCGCATATTTGTTCTTGACCATTTGATGCTTCAGGTAGTCTAAACTCTTACGCCTCACACCATTATACAGATAAGCCTTAGTGTATGACTGCGTTACAGGTGAAAATTCTTCCCATAAATCAGCAAAGTAATCATGCACGATGTCACGTGCATCAGACTCGTTGTTGATTATATAAAAAGAGGCATAAAAAAGTCGAGAATAGTTTTCTTGAAACAATTCTTGGAATGCCCTTTCTTTCTCTTCCGACTTTTTTATGCCCATTATTGATGATGTTTCTTTTTTGCTTGGGCAAAGATACGCAATTTTACTGAAATACGCAAGTTTATCGTTTATATATTTCTATTGCGTTCAATATTGTCTTACCCTTGATTGGCATAAAGCGAACATCCAATCCATGCCCATTCTTCACCTGGACGTGTATTCTCTTAGCTATGGCACGAGACATACCGCAGCTGGAAGGATCAAATTCCTCCAGTACTTTCTGACCGTTGACAACTACATCAAAAGTTGATGCTGCATCTACTTCTTTGGCGTCACCTTTTGCTGAAAGGTTGTAAACCAAGGCCGCAGCTTCCTTCAGACTGGCAAAATGCAGAGTAATGATATACTCCCCATCAGGTACATCAGCCTTGAAAGCCTCAATGTCTTGACGCTGGGTCTGATAGATAGGATCCTTGTCTGTACCCAAGATGTCGGCATCGGTACCCAACAGATTACCAGAACGACGATAAACCGTACCTCCTACATATCCCCAGCTACCTGGCTCATAAGCCTTCTCAGGCATCCAGCACAAAGATTCCTCCTTGTCTTCCATATAACGAAGAGAACCACAGGTGACATGAAGACCCTTGATGGGGAAACCCTTGGCGAAGGAAACAGGAATGATACGCATATCCACAACGATGGCATCGGTTACCTTCTGACCATTGATCTCTGCAAAAGCCTCTACTCTATTCTCTCCATCCACGAAAGGAACAGAAACCATAGCCACGCCATCAACAGTATCAAAAGTACCTACCAGTTTCTGATTGCAGTAAACACTTACCTTTTCTGCCTTAGCAAATACAGGAACATCCATACGACCTTCAGCAGTCGCACTCACACATGAACGATATTTCCAGTTCTTGCCACCGATATATAAAGCAGGTTTCTCAGCCAACATAGCTTTATAATAAAGATAGGCGTCTTTCTCTGAGCGGTCAAGTCCCAAGATTCCCTTGCTGTTGACATGAGGAACGGCATCACCACGTACCTCTGAATAGAAGTCAGCGAGATTCCATACACTGGAACCAGCAACGAAGTCACGCTTCTTCATTTCACGAAGATAGTGTACATGATACTTCAAACCATATTCCTCAGAGAAGTCGAAACGCTCTGACTGGAAAGAATGTAGACGTGGGTCGATACCAGCACCATACTCAGTAACCATCAGCGACTGATTAGGTAAAGCAGCATGTACCTTATCCAATATCTGCTCAAACTCATGGATATCTGGCTCATACCAACCCTGATAAAGGTTGAGAGCAAAAATCTGAGGAATGTTCACCAAGCCTGCTTCCTGATAACGCTCAAAAGCATTGTGGACAGCCATCATGGTGTAACGCTCAGGATCTTCACGTCTTGATAGTTGATCGAGTTCGGTAGCCACTCTGCGAACCATAGGGTAATAAGTGGCACGGTCCTTGTCATACTGAGCAGGAATACGGAGCAAGATTTCATTCATCCATCCCCACATTACTACAGAAGGATGGTTGCGATTCTGATAAATCATCTCCATCTGCATGTACTTACAATTCTCCAAGAACTCGTCGCTACCATCAACGGCATTCACTACAGGAATCTCAACACTGGTCAAGATACCCAGTCGGTCGCATACCTCAAGTATGGTGGGATCTTGTGGATAATGAGCCACACGGAGGAAGTTACCTCCCATATCTTTCAACTTGTACACATCAGCCATATGGATATTATCAGAGAGAGCATTACCCTTCTTCAAGAAATCCTGATGGCGAGAAGTGCCGATGAGTTTCACGTGCTTACCATTAAGGAAGAATCCCTTCTGAGGATCAAAACTATACCAACGGAAACCTACTGTAGCCTGGTTTTCATCGCACACCTGACGGGTAGCGTTATCCACGATCTCTGTATTTACCTTATATAGATAAGGATCTACATCCGACCATAAATGAGGTTTTGTAACAGGAATAGAGAGACGACATACCTGGTCGGCCTCACCTACAGCCATTTTCATTTTCTTGCTAACACTGACCACAGCCTTACCTTCGGCATCAACGAGGGTACTCTTAACGGTCACCATCTTCGCCTTCTTCTCATGATTCTGCAGACGGCAGAGCACATCTACCTGTTTGAAGTTACCATCCTTGTGAGGAGTAGTAACAACTATGCCAGAAGAGCCATAGTAACGAGTAGAGAAATGTACCTGTGGGAGGTAAGAGAGCCATACATCACGATAGATGCCACCATAGAAGGTAAAGTCTGCAGACAAAGGTGCTATCGTTTTGTCATAGGCATTAGTCACCACGATTTCCAGCTGATTGGCCTTACCAAACTTCACACAGTCAGTGATATCAAATCCAAAGCCTGCATATCCACCACGATGATTACCCACCTGGCGGCCATTAACCCAGAGTGTAGTCTCCTGATTGGCGCCTTCAAAATAAAGGAACACTCTCTCCTTACTCTTAGAAGCAGGAATCACTACTGACTTCTTGTACATACACTTATCACGGAAGTAGCCAGGAGTTTCATCATCGGTATCCTCGGCATTCCATGTATGTGGGATATCCACCTTCTGCCATTGAGCATAGTTACCCATAGAATCGCTTCTGCTGAACATCCAGCTCTCATTGAGAGAGACTCTGACGTTAGCCTGGCAAAATGTGATGCAAAACAAGCTGATCAGCATCAACGATAAGATTCGTTTTCTCATTATTATTGAATTGAAAAACTATTAAACTTCAAACTGATGTCGCGCACCTTCACATTTCCTTTAAAGAAGAATGTAGGTTTACCGAAAGAATAAGTGATATTCTCTCCATAAAGCTCAATACGAGCATGCTTCCACTCACCTGTATCACAGGTTGCCACCTTGCCAACAACGGCAAAATAAGACTTAGGCTGGCGATTGGTAGTAGAACGCACAAAGAGAGTCTCTGTACCCTTATCGAGATACCAGAAGTCGATGATGCCACGATTGTACAAAGCATTCAGATTAACACTTGCCTGTGTAGGCAGCGTTACAGAAAAGCCCTCTGTAGCATCCCAGCATCCCTTCGTACTCTCACCACCCTTTATCGTCAAGGCAGAAGTAGTGAGGGTAAACTCATTGTTGGTCACCTTCTCATTCTCCTGACCAATCATCTCAGAAGCCTGGATCATCAGGTCAGCAGCCTGTTGATAACTACCCTCTGCCATCTGCAAAGCGGCGTTATCGAGCAGTTGAGTCAAGAGGTCTTCCTTCAAACCAATGAGGTTGAGCAGCTCCACTGCCTTACGCATCTGGAACAACTGTTGAGGCAAGCGCAGAGCGCTGATATTAGGTTCAAACTCTTTGAATACAGAGGCATAGCGAAGCGTTGTCTCCAACTCACGATAACCATTCTCAATAGTAGGCTCTATCTCATGACCCTCGGTATAGTCGCTCCAAGAAGCAATAAACATCATATCGAGGCTATCGCGATACTGCATATTATACTGCCACATGGCATCGTAGAGTTTACCCTTATAACGATCTATCTCATAAAACTTAGAGTGACCCCAGCCACCGCAACCATGGTTATCCATTCCTGGAATCACAAAACCACACTTCACGGTATAATCAGGATTGTTACTCAACCACACCTGATCGCGGAAAGGCTCCATAAATCTGAGCACATCTTCTTTAGAAGCCCAGAAGTCACAGCCCAGATGCTCTGCGTCTCTTTCTCGTACACGTGCAGGGATCCAGGCTGTGGGAACTTCTTTTAGCTTCTTCCACTCCTCCATTTTAGCACTGTAAGTAACAGGCTTATAAATGTTATTCTCCAACTTGCCCCAGTCAGCCCATCTGCGCAACATCACAGGATTTGTCTTACTCACAAAGTCCTTGTTTGCCTCAAGCACCTGTGCAAACTCCTCGGGAGTCGCACCGCCGCCGAAATGATAAAATACTGGACGTCCGTTGACGATAGGAGCAGTCTTTCCAGTAAATACGCTGTCGGCTAAATATTTGAAGCACTTCTCCATATACTTAGTCTTGTCAGCGCGTGTCTTTATATTTGGATATATTCTGGTAATCCAGTCATAGTACAACCATCCATCGCACCAGTTTACACCAATCTCGAAGCCATATTTAGCTGCAATAGGTTGCATGGCCTTTAACAGATTGTCATTCTCATGAGGCATAAATCCCCACTCGATAAAGAAGCCATCAATACCAGCAGCCTTAGCAGTCAAGATCTGATACTCGATGAAGTCTGGATCCAAGTTTGACTGCATGCCCACCATAGGATAATGCTTAGCAGCAATCTCGTGGCGTCCATCATCACCAATGATATCTGCATTGCGACAGATATACTTGATGTCCGTACTCGTCTTAGGCATGGTGGCGAACATTCCCCATCTACCTATCTGACCATCATGTTGGCGCGTATAACGCACACCATGATAATCGGCGTAAACCTTTTTACCATTACCGGCATAGGCTGCCGATAACGATAAAAGGTTTACTAAAAGTATAACTAAAAGATTCCGAATCATTGATAGCTGAATTGGTTGTCTTGTACAAGTCTGAACTTATAAATCTTAGAGTTTGCGAGATTAAAATACTCGTTTCCTGCACCGTCAACGACGCATGGAGCCCACCAAGACTCTGTTGGCTTCAGCAAATAGTCATTGCCCTGAGCATCTTTGCCTACAGCCTTCACGTCTGCTATTTCATAGATGGTAGTAGCAGCAAGCGTAGCTGCTGACATATCAAACTGATAAACACCATGCTCAGCAGTAAGCCAAAGCTTATCAGTCTCACCATATACAGGGAAGAGGTCATGACCACCTTTCTCGTTGTCAAAAGTATAGATACGAGCTTGGTTAGTCAATGCAGGATTCTCCTTATCATTATTATACTTGAATCTGAACAAGGCTGTAACGCTCTTGCCTGCGTTATTGATGGTACCCGTAGTGTAGATACACTGACGCTTGGCATCCCATACCAAGTTATGGGCATTACCAATCTTCTTGGTAGACTTCTTCACCATAGTACCCTTCTCCATATCTACAGCGAAGAGATTGATTTCTCCTTGCTTAGATTCTGCTGTGACGATGTTGCCATCAGGCAAAATCTCTGCAGAGTGAGGATTGATGCCACATTCGGCATAGCACATCACTTTCTTGTCTGCAAAACGAATCAAAGCCACGGCACCACCACTGGCTGTCATCAGCACATACTCGTTGTTGAGTACAGGCTTACACTCGCTGGGGTTCTTAAACAAGCTTCGCTTTGCCGAAGGAATACCACCTGTTAAAGGTTCCCATTCCCAAACCACCTTCTTGGTGTTCATATCCATCACGAGAATGGCAGTACGTGACTGCTCTGCCAAAACCACAGCATTCTCAGGCATGACAAACTCTGCCTTAGGTGCCTCTTGAACAGGGCCTACATCATCGTATTGTGAACAACTACTGATGCCAAGGGCTACAAAAGCCCCTGCCATCAATGTCATGATTTTCTTATTGAGTTTTTTCATAATTGTTTAGTTATTTGGTTGGCATTTTAATTTCCACTACCAAGATATTAGCTGTGGCATTTGAAGAACCAAGAGTCTTACGATCGATGATGTTAACCACCTTCATCACACCCACCTTGGCTGCACCTGCAGCAGATGTACTTCCTGTACGGAAGGCTATGATGTCGCCGACCTTGAAAGGAGTCAACTTGCTTGTTGAGATAGAGCCAGCATTAATCTTCTTGATAGAAGCCACAGTAGCATGGTCGTAGTCGAAGTCATCATTAACAATCTTGAAGCGAGTCTGGTTCTTGACAGCAATAGACTTCAAATTACCATTAGTACCCTTAAACTCACTATCTTTCTCTTGGTTATCCATAGAGTAAAGGCGAGGAATAGCTTGACCACCAAAGCAATAGAACTTGAAGTCAATATTCTTGGCATTGTCGGCACTCTCGAGCGCATAGTCTACAGTATAAGACCTCATATCCTTGAATGAGAACATACCAAAGGCATTCTCATAATCCTTATGTCCCTGGTTAGCGAGTGGACAGCTACCAATATTAGCAGTAGCGACTCTCATATCTACAAATACAGGGCGCATAGCAGAACTTTCCTTACCCTCACGACCATCAGAAGCAACTACCTGAACATGCGATGTAGCCTGTGTAAGCTTGATAGCAACCGACTTGTTGTATTCTTTCTCACCAGAAAGTGTTACACGCTTGGCAAGTGTAGTCTTTTCGCCCTCTACTAAGAAGAAATCAATATACTTCAAGCCACGGATAGAAGTTACCGAAACAGGGAAGTTGACATCCTTGCCCGACTCTGCAGATAAGCCTTTGGCATCAAGTGTTACAACAGGAACGGGAACGATCTTGTAAGTAACAGGCAATGTAGCAATCGTAGCATTGCCATAAGTGTCGATAGCAATCACCTTAACACCCTTATCACCCTCTTTGTACTCGATCATCTCGTCGAAAGCGTAAGAATCTACACCATTCAATTCTTCATCCTTCTTCAGAGTTTCCTGGTTGTCCTTTGACACCAAGATAGCCTCTACTGATTTAAGACCAGCCTCCGACTCTACAGTGAATGTAGTACGAGGAATCACTGGATTCTCCTCCATCTCATCGTAAACAATCTCACCCGGATTGAATGTAATGACAGGACGAGCCATGATACCCTTCACGGTGATAGGCATCTCAGCTGTCACCTTCTGTCCCTGTCTGTCGATAGCCTCCACCGTAACAGATGTGTAACCCACCTTATACTCAGGGCTTTCAGCCAAACTGTAATTGTGAGCATTATAAAAATCAGTGATGGTCTTATAATGTATCACGCCATCCTCTGCTGTATTGATATCAATATTCACCTGTGCCAAACCAGCCTTTGATTGGATAACAGCAATAATAGGCAAGTTGTCTACGGTATTCAGGTCTACATTCAGTTGCTCCAAGGGGAATTGTACCACTGGCGCTTCAGCATCCACTGCATCATCACTGCTGCAAGAGCAAACTGCCATGAACAGGAATGCCATCATATATAATATGCTATGTTTCATAAGACTGCTTATTTTTTGTAATAACTATAATCCTCGAAGATGTGCATCACGCCGTTGGTAGGCATAATGTTGGTAGTAACCGACTTACACTGATGAGCCTTGCTGTTGCTACCAGTCTGGTTGATAACAATCTTACCTACGGCAGCCTGCCATGGGTTCTTCCATACATTCATTGTCATCAAGCCCTCTTCACCACTAAGCATGGTGATAACAAATCGAGGTTCAACATCCAACTCACCATAAGAACTGTAGCGACCAGAGACGATGTGATAGAGCAACAGATTCTTTAATTCCTGCATATCACAGCTACTAATTTCAGTAACGCCCTTGCTCTCCATGAAAGCCTTCATCGCTGTATTGTTGAGCAACAAGAAAGTGTACTGGTGTTCAGTCTGCTTGTAGTACTCGTCTACACCTGTGTACTCTAAGGCCTCCTTCAGTAGGGAGAAGTTATCCTCATTAGAGGCTACATACTCCCATGCTGTCATATTGATATGTGGATCATCCACCTTTTGGCTATAATCATAGTCGGTCTGCAAGTCCAGATCACAAGAGGACAGCAACATCATGAAGATGCCGACCAATGAGATGTTATATAATATTTTTTTCATACGTCTGCTTGTTTTTTATTCACCGTAATAGGTATTCTGTTTAATTTTCGGATTCTCGATAATGTGAGAGAAGTGAATAGGGAACACTTCGTTTCCATCATTCTTAAGGCCATTGATAGGACCCATCACAGTCTTCCACTTACCCGTACGCAGCAAATCGAACCAGCGGCGGCCCTCGCCAACCAACTCAACCTGACGCTCACGGAGGATGAACTCTACAATCTCGTCTTCAGAAGAGAACTCTGTAGACAGAGGAGTCTGCAAGCCAGCACGGTCTCTTATCTGCTTCACGAGTTCAAGAGCCTCGTCCCACTTACCCAGGCGAGCCTTAGCTTCAGCCTGGAGCAGAATCATATCAGAGTAGCGATAGATAGGATAAGCAATCTCGCAAGTCTTGTTGAGCGAGTTACTGATGTCGCCAGCCATAAACTTCCTCAACTCGTAACCATTCTGATAGTCTTTAGAAACCAAATCCTTGCGCAAGTCGCCCTGCATATCCTCCTGATTGAAGATATCCATGAACTTATCAGACAAGACAGCAGCACGGTTACCAGAACCAGAGAACCACTGATACATATAGCTATAGCCATTGGCGCCTACCTCGTCCATATCGAAGTGGATCAAGAAGATCAACTCCTTTGTGGTGTACTCATCGTTATCAGGAGTGTTGTCAGAAGGCTTGCGGTTCAACTCCTCAGTCAGCATAGAACGCCATGACTGGATATTAGGAGCAAGCTGCATAAACTTAGCCCCCTTATAATCGATAGACTTCATCTTTTCGATGGTCTGATCGGCATCCGAGTAGTTACCCATCCACATATACACATCGGCAAGAATAGCCCAAACACCAATAATAGAAATGCGCTTGCGCTCATAGTTCTTATTACGGTTGATGAGCTTTTCTGCCTGCTTCAGGTCTGGGACAATGACGTTCTCCAAGATATACTGAGCATCAGTACGAGGACGATAAAGGTCTTGTTCCTCTTTCTCTATTGGCTCGGTGAACAGTGGCACATCGCCCCAAACACGCAAAGCATAGAAATAACCCAAGGCACGCATAGCATAAGCCTGACCCAAGTAGTCGTTGCGGTCACTAACGTCGGGCATATCAATCTGAGGCACATACTTGATACAGAGGTTAGCCTGGTTGATCATAGCATAGAGGTTGGTCCACTTGGCACATCTCTCATCGGTAGACATCAGGTTATTGATAACACGAGCCTGGTCTGCCATAACAGGTGCACCTGGAGCTACGTTGTCCGAACGGAACTCACCCCAATAAAAATAATTCTCGCGCATGGTCTGACGGAAGAGACCATAGATTTCGTTCACGCCGGCTTTCGCATCACGTGCTGTCTGCCACATCTTATCTGCTGGCACCTCGCTGATAGTATCTTCCTCCAAGAAACTATTACAGCTGCAGAGCATACTCATGGCGAAAAGCAAATATATGATTCTGTTTATCTTAAACATAGTTGTATCTATTAAAAGTTTGCATTAAATCCAACACCGAACTCGCGCTTTCTTGGGTAGCGATAAGAGTCCTTACCAATCTGCAATGGGTTAGAAGTAGAGAACTCTGGGTCGAATCCAGAATAGTTAGTCCAAGTCAACACATTGTTTGCAAAGAAATACACATTGAGTCTCTTCATAAAGAGCTTCTTTGCGATTGTCTGAGGGAAGTCGTAAGAGAGACGTACATTAGACAGACGGATGAAGGATGCATCTTCCAAGTAGAAAGAGTTACCCATGCGTCCATTATTATACTCATCATTGAAAGGACGAGGATAAATAGCATTGTCGCCTGGCTTCAGCCACATATTGTAGATAGTATAAGGTGAAGGGGTAGTACCATCATACTTGAACATGTTACGATTGTTCTCTGCCGCATTGTAGATCTTTCCACCTATTGAGTAGTAGAAGCCCAAATAGAGATTGAAGTTCTTCCACTTCACGTTGGTATTGAAACCACCTGTTACGTCAGGCATAGCGTTACCGATAACCATACGGTCATTATCATCGATAATACCATTCTCAGTCCCCTTAGGCTCCTCCCAGTTGTAGTTACCACCGCGGAAAGCCTGTCCGTTAGGCAATCTCTTCTTGTGTACCTCACCGGTATACTCCTGACCATTCAAGAGATACTTATACTGGAACACACCATTCTCGAATACAGGAGTCAGCTGCTTCCAGTCTGAAGTAAAGGCATTGCTCTCATCGTATGGGAACACGCCCAAGCACTTAAAGCCATAGAAGTCGCCGATGTGACCACCTTCCTGCATCCACCAGATGTCACCTTCCATATAAGCCTTGCCTTCAGCAAGTTTCTCCACTGTATTGCTGTTGCCAGAGATATTGAAAGAAGCATTCCATGTCAGGTCCTTCTTACGGATAATGTCACCAGAGATAGAGAGCTCGAAACCACGGTTGCTAATCTCACCGATGTTTTTGCGGATGTAAGAGAAACCTGTCTCCTTTGGCAACTGATAGTTAGCCAACAATCCGTCTGTATATTTATAGTAGTAGTCTGCTGTTACAACCAGGCGGTTGTTAAAGAAGTTGAGGTCGAGACCCAAGTCAAACTGACGTGTCTCCTCCCACTTCAAATCTGAAGAACCGATACGGGCTGGTCTCACACCGCCCACACCGTCATAGATATTGCTTGGTGTATAAGAATAAACATACTCGTAGTTTCCAATACTCTGATTACCGGTAACACCGTATGAAACACGGAGCTTACCATCGGTCATCACCTTGCGTGCGCCCTTGAGGAAAGGCTCATCAGAGAAACGCCATCCGAATGATGCAGATGGGAAGTTACCCCACTTATTGTTCTTAGCAAAGCGTGAAGAACCATCTCGACGAACGTTCAATGTCAACAAGTAACGACGCAGATAGTCGTATGTAATACGGGTGTAGAAAGAAGCCAAAGAGTGGCGAGTTTCCACACTGCCTGTTGCAGAAAGGTCGAGGTTGGCGGCAAAAGCGTTCAGGGTATAGATATAGTCGGTAGAAGCATTCATACCGGCGATATTCTCATTTTCATAATACCATTTCTGAACGCTCATACCTGCCATACCCGTGAAGTGATGAGCACCCCAATTACGTGTGTAAGTAAAGTAGTTCTCATTCATCCAGTTCCAGTTCAAGTAATTGTAAGAGTAACCGTTGTTGCTCTTCTGCCACTCATCTGTAATCAAACTTGGAATCAATTTCTTACGCTTGTCAAGATAGAAGTTAGCATTGATGTTGGTACGGAACGACAGATGCTTGTTGAACTTAAAGTTGAAATATTGATAGAAGTTAGCTTTATACGAATTAGTAAAGTCGGTAGTATAGTTGATAAGGGCCAATGGGTTCTTCTGTCCATTAAACACACCTACAATAGAACCATCCGAATAGGTGGTATTAAAGTAAGGACGACGACTGAGCACAGAGCTAAGCAACTGCCCCTCATTGACACCTTCCTTCTTTGAATAAGACAAAGACATACGGCTACCCATGCTCAACCACTTGCTTGGCGAATAGTCTGCATTAACACGGGTGCTGAAACGCTGATAGCCTGTATTATCAATAATACCACGCTCATTATAGTAAGCTGTATTAACGAAATACTTCAACGCCTTAGAACCACCACCAATACTTACGTCTACCTCGTCCTTGTTACCCACCTGGGTAATCATATCAAGATAGTCGTTATCTACATTAAAGAAGTAGTTATATGGATCCTGCAAGATGTCCATACTCTGATCTGGATTACCACCACCATAAGTCAGGAAGTAGTTTCTGCGTGCCTGATCATAGAAGAGACGGTCGGCACGATTGGCTTGAGGAACCTTGTGTGAAAGCTTACCCCAAGAGTGGTAATACTTAACATTGATCTCTGGCTTACCTTCCTGACCACCACGAGTAGTCACGATGATCACACCATTGGCAGAACGTGAACCATAGATAGCAGCAGAGGCTGCATCCTTGAGCACCTCTACAGAAACGATATCACTGGGGTTGATGTCATCGATACTCTCCATTGGAGCACCATCTACGATATAAAGAGGTGAAACACCTTCAGAAGAGAAGGTAGAGGTACCACGCACCTTGATGGTAGAAGACTCACCTGGCTGACCAGAACCAGATACTACCTGAACACCGGCAGTACTACCCTGCAAAGCCTCATATACGTTGGTAGCCATCTTGTTCTCAATCTCCTTAGAACTGATAGAAGAGATAGAACCAGTTACATCACGCTTCTTCATAGTACCATAACCTACGACGATCACCTCGTCGAGTTTCTTACCTACCTGTGAGTCTTTCATCACGAGCTTCATACTCTGACCATAGACAGGCAATTTCTCGATGTCCTCCTTACCGATGTAAGAGAAGAGTAAAGGAGTCTTGCGATTGTCATCTTCCAAGGTAAACTCACCATCAAAGTTGGTGATAGTACCCTTACCGGTACCCTTAATACGAACGGTTACACCAATCAATGGCTCACCTTCCTCGTCGACAATAACACCAAAAACCTTGTTGACAGCAGCCTTCTGCACGGTCTGTGCTGCTTGCGCTTGCTTGCTTACAACAACAAATTTGCCATTCAACTTATACTGGAATGGCAAACCCTTGAGAATAGCTGTCATGGCATGTGTCAAAGGCTCTTTTTTAACAGTTGCTGTCACATGATAAGTCTGAACCTCATCGTAGGTAAAGAGCACCTTACAACCAGATTCTTTCTCCACAGTCTTCAAGGCTGTAGCCAGTGGAGTCTTGTTAAAGCTAAGAGTTAGCAACTTCTTCGTAGGGTCAGCACCATAGGCAGACTGTACTACGAAGACAAATAACAGGGTCAAAGGTATCATCATTACTAATAACCTTGGCCGAAGTTGTTTCTTCATTACACTCATGTTAATAGATGAATAGATTTATTTTTAAATAATTTACTAATCATGAATATAACGATGAGGCAAAAGGTATGGTCCCTTTAAAAATAAAAAAATATTCAATTTTTATGTTTCTTCTCTTTTTATGGTATGCAGAACGCCACAAGTTTCTCACAGGATAGAGGCTAAAGACACCCCAGTGCGGAATAAGAATACACGGCCAGAGATACATGTGCGCAAATGTTTGTCAATGGATACTTTTTGGCATGGACATGATTGGCCAAGATGGGACGGCATTGCATCACGGTTTGAGAATGCGAGCTAAATCCCAAGAATTATACATCCCGATTTTTAACGGGCACTAATGATGCACAATATTATTTAAAAAAATAGTAGTCGTCAATTACTAAATGTACCAAGTTTTGTTAATTTGTAAGAAAAACGATTCTAAAACTTGCATACTATAAGTTTTTTTTATATCTTTGCATCAGATTAATCCTAACAAAAAAAAACAACATGAAGAAATTACTATTATTGTTTTCTATTGCATCAATGTTATTGATTACAGGATGCGCTTCCAACGATGAAAGTTCTTTAGTACAAAGTACACCTGATAAAGAACTTACAGAACCAGAACTTATTAACGTAATAAACTCGCTTTACTCTGAAAAAGATTACATTAATGATCAAATGGTGGAAACAGAGTTAGGAAAATACGTCGATTTAAGCAAATTTGATAAAACAACAGCTATCCTGACACGTTCATATAGTTCAGCAACCCTCCCCCAAGATGCCATTCATGTCATAGATAGTATCAATACCATAAATCCAGAAGAATATCCTAATTCAGAATCTTATTACAATGCAATTCGTTTATTGATTGAAAATAATCGCAATCAACTGTCTGAAGTTAGCTATAACTCGATGATAGCAAGTATTGATATCGCATTAAATATTACAAATTTGTATCTTGAAGAAAAAGCTTACCAAGATAATTCCATATCAAATACAAGAGCTAAGCAACAGGCTGGTTGGTGGGGAAAATGGGGAAAATGTGCTGCTGGAATTGGTGGAGGAGCAATAACAGGAGCTCTTGGTGGTGCCGGAATTGGATTCAAAATTTTCGCATTTAAAGGAGCAGCTGTAGGGGCAATCATAGGAGCAATAGGGGGAGGACTAACAGGTGCAGCAGCTGCTTGTTAAATTAATCATCATATTTATGGTTCGTGCTTACATTATCACATTCATCTATATATTGGGCGTTTCCCTCTTATTTATTGCCGAAGACTGCAATTTCGACATTTTAACACTTCTACTATTGGCAACATCAGGCTTAGGTACATATTACCTATGCACATACTTTGTAGAACATAAAAACTAAAAAGTACATCATGGTTGCACTAACTCAGCAGCGTTTACAGTGTTCGTGGGAAAGCCTATTCAACAAGTGACTTTACTTGCCGTCTTTTACAGCATTATAGGTAACGATCACCTCCTCCCCTGCTTGAATCCACAGGCGATAATGGTCTTTACCCACATACTTCTCTATCTCGCCCACGTTGGTCTTTGGAGGACGAGAAGTGGAGAAATAAAGATAGCCACTACCAGCCGTGGCTGATATCCGTATCTCATCAGCATCCATATAGACAGATATTTCTCCTTGTGGCACTGGAATTCTACCCTCCACAAACTGCAAACCTCCCAACGCTGGACGTATTTCAAACTCCTCGTAGCCTGGTTTCACTGGGTTTACACCCAAGAAATATTTAGTTAAGATATAGACAGGACTTACAATCCATGAGTGACTCAGACTCATGCCATAAGGATATGAAGACATCGACTGAGAATGAATCGAGCTATTATACAACTCCTTGATGCGTTCAAGAACAGATGTTAGATTGCCCAACAAGCTCATAGCTACGAGTTCATAGAACTGCATAAAGGGAGTAGTAAAAGGCTTGACAGACTGACTATAGATGACACTCTTAGCAACCTCCTGCTTCTGCAATTCCGTGAGATAGTCGAAAAAGATAGCAAACAGATTAGAATGTCGAGTGATTCGCCTACTACGCTTTCCATCTATGACACTATGCACCAACGCATGTCGCTTCTCGTCCCAAAAGGTAGGAAGAAGCTGCCTGCGGAGCTGAGTAAAGAGTCGGAAATAACGCTCTTCATCGGCTTTCTTTTCCAATAAGTGGGCACAGAGAGCCATCGTTTCCAAACATTTACAATAGAGAATCTGCTCAAAAGACAAGACACCCTTACGTTCAGAAGCCTTGGGTGACCAGTCTACGAAGACTTGGTCGCCTTTATGTACTTGTATCATTCCCTGAGCATCAGTACGTGAAAGACAAAAGCTAATAAACGAGCGCATACGTGGATAGACTTTCTGCACAAACATTTTATCGCCCGTATACATATAGCTATCATATATACTAAGAAACCAACAGAAAGTACGATCGGCAACAACATTTACTTGAGCTGTCACAGACTCCTTGTCGGCAAATAGGCGAATGGCATTCATGCACTCTTCCCAAATATCATTGATAGTTGAGTCGCTACAATGGAATGTGGCTGATATATTTCTTGATACCATCAATTTAGGTTATGTCGATTAGTTCTTAAATGATTGTTCTGTAGATTGTTTAGTGTGATTCTCATGGTATATACACCAAGGGCGGCTTATCGCTGTATGCGCCCGCCCGATGATGTCATATTGGTTATTATCTCTTCTTCTGTTACCAAGTTCTGATCACCTGGCACCGTATTCTTCAGCGCACTTGCCGAGAGAGAGAAGTCAAGACATTTCTGATTATCGTCAGCCCACTTGAGGTTGGCATGCAGATAAGCGGCTATGAAAGCATCACCCACACCCATAGGGTCGACAATAGGCTGTATGTCATAGATCTTTGTCGTATAGAGAGCATCTGCCACAGCATCGTAGAGCACACCTGTAAGGGTGTGATGACTACTTGCTATCTGGTTTCTTACAGCCATCACCATCTTCTTGCACTTAGGGAAGAGTTGGTGCATACGGCGAAAATAAGCAAGATAAGCCTCTCTGTCCATCTCGTAATCAGCATCCAATGCCTCGAAGGGGATATGCTTTTCACCACTTGCCACCTCCCACTCATTCTGGTCGCCAAAGATGATATCGCTATATTGCATCATGCGATAGAGCACATCGTGTGGTTGGAGTCCGTACCCCCATAGATTTTTACGATAGTTTATATCGCAAGAGACGGTGAGCCCCTTCTTCACTGTATGTTCAAGAGCATCCATCGTTGTCTCCATGGCATCACGGCTGATGGCACACGTAATACCAGAGCTGTGAAAAACACCAGCGTCGTCAAGAATCTTTTCCCATTTAATCATACCTCGCTTGAGGGTATAAAAAGAAGAGTCCTTACGATCGTACACAACACGAGAGTTACGCATGGCTACGGCTTCCTCAAAATAGTAGGTACCCAACCTTTCGCCACCTTTCACAACATGAGAAACATTGAGATTGTATTCACGGAGGTGCATCAGAGCAGCTTCACCCATCGGTCCGTAAGGCACACGTGTCACATACTCCACGCGGTCGCCCATAAAGGCCAAAGACACGGCAGCATTAGCTTCGCTACCACCATAGTTTCCTTCAAAACGGTGTCCTTGAAAAAGACGTTGATAACCGGGCTTAGAAAGCCTGATCATGATTTCTCCGAACGTAACAATCTTTGTACTCATTTTCGTGTTGTGTTTTTTATGAAGAATGAAAGGGCACGGTATCTTGACAGCACCGTACCCTTTTCTCGTATATTAAAAATTACTTAGTAACCAATTCCATTGTATCGCGAGCGATAACAATTTCCTCATCAGTAGGAACTACCACAACCTTCACCTTACTGTCATCGGTAGAGATGATAGCTTCCTTGCCGTGAATGGTATCATTCACCTCCTTGTTGATCTTAACACCTAAGAACTCAAGGCCCTTGCAAGAATCTTCACGAAGGTCGGTCTGGTTCTCACCTACACCTGCAGTGAAGACGATGGCATCAACACCACCCATAGCAGCAGCGTAAGCACCAATATACTTCTTGATGCGATACTCGTACATGCGGAGTGCCAGAAGTGCTTTCTCGTTGCCCTCGTTGGCAGCCTTCTCTATATCACGCATATCCGAAGAAATGCCAGTGATACCGAGCACACCACTCTTCTTGTTCAGGAAGTCGGCCATCTCCTGTGGTTTCATGTTCAACTTATCCATGAGGTAAGTTACTGCAGAAGCATCGATATCACCACAACGTGAGCCCATCATCAAACCAGCCAATGGAGTCAAGCCCATAGAGGTATCCATCACCTTACCGTTCAATACAGCAGCGATAGAACCACCATTACCAATGTGACAAGTGATGATCTTAGAATTGTTCTGGTCGAGACCGAGGATTTCGCATACACGCTTAGAAACATAACGGTGAGATGTACCGTGGAAACCATAGCGACGAACATGATACTTCTCGTACAACTCGTAAGGAAT
>Ga0129313_1001172_pt1 | contig 17618 bp, 16 predicted proteins | sample O1105metagenome_FD_94436 | JGI IMG/M metagenome (GOLD analysis project Ga0129313, IMG submission 94436) | Orangutan group fecal microbial communities from fecal samples from Wisconsin, USA - O1105 metagenome | ecosystem: Host-associated > Mammals > Digestive system > Large intestine > Fecal... | reverse complement strand
CTCCCCGGAGCGGGGAGAATCTTTCCCAAAGGGGGAGGCTCTGGCGAGGAGAAAAAGCTCTTGGTTTTGCCAAGGGCTCTCCCTTTGGGAGAGCTGTCACCGCAGGTGACTGAGAGGGCGAGGACGCTATCCACTATCCACTGCACAGGGGAACCTGTCCCAAAATGCAAAAAATTCCGGTTTATCTCTTGACCGTTGTGACGGTTCGCTGTAAAATCGGGTTAGGTATTTTTAATTGGACGGCTCCCGGGCAGGCGGAGGCACGGGAGCGGGGGGCGAGTCGTCGGCGGAAAGGCGGCGGACCCCTGCTTGCGGAGGTGAAAGAATGGCAATCCGGCAATGTGCGAATCATCACTTTTACGATGACGAAAAATTTGAGGTCTGCCCGGTCTGTCTGCTGGAGCAGCAGCAGGGGACGTCCGTGGAGGACGAGACGATGGGCTACACGGTGCCTCTGGAGGATGAGGACGATGTGACCCGGGGCTTGTGCCTGCTGGAATCGGACAGCCTTGCCAAGCCGGTGGCAGGCTGGCTGGTCTGCGTCCGGGGTCCGGAGCAGGGCAGAGACTGGCGCCTGCAGGAAGGGCGCAACGACGTGGGAACAACGGTGGATGCGGATGTGCACCTTGCGGAAAAGGACGCACAGAAACACCGGTACTGTTCCGTGATCTACGATGGCAAACACCGGGAATTCCTTGTCGTGCCCGGCAGGGATGCGCTGGTGTATCACAATGGGGTGCTGCTGACCCAGCCGGAACCGTTGCAGGACGGGGACGTGCTGGGGATAGGCGATGAGGAGGTTTTGCTATGCTTTCAGAGTTTTTGCAAAAAAGAAAAGATCTACTGGTAAGCCTTGTTCTCCCGCTGCTGCTGGCACTGGGGGCAGCAGGGCTTTTTGCGCCTTCCGCCGCCGCCGACACCCTTACGGGGCTGACGGTGGAGCAGGCACGAGCGGATATGCCCCAGGTGCGGCTCTACGTCTACGATGAGGCGGGGAGCCTTTCTGCCGCCCCGGAGGCGTATCTGGACGGCAGCCCCCTGACCTACAACGGCACCGAGAGCTGCGACGCCGAGGGCACCTCCTACATCGTGATGCTGGACGTGTCCGGCTCCATCCGCAAGGGGTACTTTGAGGCGGCAAAGCAGCAGGTCCTTGCTCTGGGGGACTCCCTTGGGCAGAAGGACAGTGTCACCCTCATCACCTTTGGAGATGAGGTAAAGCTGCAGGCGGCAGGCTGCCGCAGCCGGGCGGAGCTGGAACCGGTGCTGGCAGACCTTGCCCCCCGGGACCAGAAGACCCGGCTTTATGAGGCGGTGGAAAAGGGCTTGGACTACGCCGCCACCACCGGCGGCAGGCAGCGGCAGGTGATGCTCATCGTCTCCGACGGCATTCAGGACACCGACAGTGTGGGGGTGTCCCGGCAGGAGATCACCGACCGGCTGGAACAGGCAAGTATGCCGGTGTACTCCTTCTGCGTGGACTACGCCGACCGTGCCGCACAGGAGGAGTTCGGGCAGTTTGCCCGCACCACCGGCGGCGAGTTTGGGGTGTTCTCCGCCGGCAGCGCCGCCGCCGTGTGGGACGGCTGGCAGACCCGGCTCAAGCAGGCAAAGGTGCTGACCTTTACCGCCGCTTCCAACCACGTGGACGGCAGCACCCACACCCTGCTGTTAAAGGTAGGGAGCGAAAACTACACCCGGACCCTTGCGCTGGTGGACTGGGCGGCAGACCACACCCCGCCGGAGCTGGTGTCCGCCGTCTACGACCAAAAGACCAACACCCTGACGGTGAGCTTTTCCGAGCCGGTGCTGGGTGCAGAGGACCCGGCAGCATACCAGCTGCAGAAAAAGAACAAGACCCTTGCCCCCCAGTCGGTGACGGTGCAGGAAGATGGCAGCTATCAGCTGCAGCTGCCCAAGCTGAAGCCCGGCAGTTGGACCCTGACCTTTACCGGCATCCGGGACGACTCCATGGAGCAGAACCCCCTTGCCGACGGCAGCTTTACCTTTAAGCGGTCCTTGACCTTTATGGACCTGCTGCCCTTTATCGCCGCCGCCGCTGCGGTGGTGGTGCTGGTGCTGCTGGTGGTGCTGCTGATCCGCAAAAAGCCCCGGACCCAGACCGTGCAGGTGCAGGTACCGGTGCCGGTGCCCGCACCTCCTCAGGAAGTGCGCCACGACTACAACTATCAGGTGCAGCATCTGGACATCGCCCCGGGGATGGAGGTCCACGGCGCCGGTGCCGCCCCGGAAGCAAAGGTCCGGTTCGAGATCACCACCGGACCCCAGAAGGGACAGTCCTTTGAGGTCCAGATCACCAAAAGTGCCATCTGGGGACGCAGCAGGGAGATGTGCGACATCTGTCTGGACGACCACCGGATCTCCCGGCAGCACTGTGTGCTGGAGACCGCCGAGGGCGGGGTCCGGATCACCGACCTTGGGTCCCAGAACGGCACCTACCTCAACGGCATCCGGATCCAGCAGCCCCGGCTCCTGACCAAGGGAGATACGCTGCAGCTGGGCAACACGGTGCTGCGGGTGGCAGCCATCCTGCTGTAAGGCAGACAACAAACCGAATGGTCCCTGCCCCGGAAGGTCCGGAGCAGTACCTATAAAATCTTTATCATCTGAGGAGGATACGATTATGACTTTGGTAAAATGCCCCAACGGACACTACTACGATGCTTCCCGTTTTGGCAGCAACTGCCCCCATTGCGGAATGAGCGGGGTCCCTGCTTCCAATGGCGACACCACCACCGTGCCCATGAACGTTCCCGGCGGTATGGATGCCGGTGACGTCACCATGCCTCTGGACGTTACCACTCCCAACCCGGCTCCCGCACCCGCTCCGGCACCGGCACCGGCTCCCGCCCCTGTGGCTCCCGCACCCGCCCCTGTGGCACCGGCACCGGCTCCTGTGGCTCCCGCTCCGGCTCCGGCACCCGCACCCGCTCCGGCTCCTGTGGTCGTTCCCGCACCGGAATCCATCACCATCCCGGAAAAAGAGGACAAGACCCTGCCGGTGACGGCGGATATGCTCACCGGTGACGTGGGTGCGGCTACTCCCGTGGTGGGCTGGCTGGTGTGCACCGGCGGCGTCAACAAGGGCTGCGACTACCGGCTCCATCAGGGTCGCAACTTCATCGGTCGCTCCATGGAGATGGACGTCTGCCTCATGGGAGACAACACCGTTTCCCGCAGCTCCCACGCTGTTGTGGTCTATGACCCCCGCGGCAATGTGTATCTGGCACAGCCCGGCGAGTCCAAGGAGCTGCTGTACATCAACGACAAGCTGGTGCTGAACACTGTGGAGCTAAAGCCCATGGACATCCTGAGCCTGGGCGATACCAAGCTGATGTTCGTGCCTCTTTGCGGTGAGGCATTCCACTGGTAAACTAAAGGAGGAGCAGTCATGATCAATCGAGTTGCGCATAAAGACCTTGCAAAAGGCTATCTGCGTCAAAACGGCAACCAGTCCGGCATGGCAGGTGCCGAGATCCTGTACAGAGTGCTGGCGACCATCACCGGCGGTGCCTTTGGCGGGGCGTTCATCGCTCTTGGCGTCTACCGCCTGATTTTTGACGCTCTGGGTTCTCTGCTGGGCGGAGTGCTGGTGCCCCTGTTCACGGTGGTATTCACGGTGATCACCACCATGCTCACCGCCGCCATCATTGCCCCCTTTGCGGTGGGCAGAGGGCGGTACTACCTGCATCTGCGCAAGAACGGCAGCCGCACCAGCGTCACCAAGCTTTTTGAAGGCTACGATTATTTTCTGGAATTTGCCAATGTAGAGGCACGGCGGCAGTTTTCCATCCTGTGGCTCCCCACGGCGATCATGGCAGTTGCCTCCCTTGCCAGCGGCATCATCGTGGTGGTCTGCGGCGGCGTAGGCGGTCTGCTGGGCAGCGCATCCGGACACTACAACTTCTATGGCTACAACTACGGCGGCTATGCCGGTGCAGCACAGGGCGTGGCAGTGGGCGTGATCTTTGCCCTGCTGATCTTTGGCGCAGCGCTCATCGCAGCTGCCATCATCAAGATCTACCGGGACCTGCAGCTGTGGGCGGTGGAGTGGATCCTTGCGGACCACCCCGGCATGAAGGCAGATCAGGTGCTCCACTACAGCCGTCAGATCACCAAGGGTCATATCTGGGACCTGTTCATCTACAAGCTCAGCTTCCTGGGCTGGCAGATCCTCAGCTGGCTCACCGGCGGCATCCTGGGCTTTGTGTACGTGGATCCCTACTACAACATGACCAGCGCCCTGCTCTACGAGGAGCTGAAGGGCGGTGCCATTGAGCTGGAACCCATCCCCGGCAACAGCAATCTGCAGGACCTGAGCCGCCGGGTAAAGCCCATGGATGGTTACCCGCCCGTTCAGCCTCATCAGCCGTCTCAGCCTGTGCAGCCTGCACAGCCGGAACCGGCGCTGCGGGGCGTTGCGGGCATGTACGCCGGGTCTGTCTTTAAGATCAAGCCGGACCAGACGGTGGTGCTGGGTCGTGACCCCAAGCAGGCACAGATCGTGTTCAGTCAGGGGGCGGACAAGATCAGCCGCCGCCACTGCTCGGTGATGTTCTCCAGCCGTCTGGGACAGTATCAGGTGGTGGACCACTCCAGCAACGGCACCTTTGTATCCGGCAGCCGTCTGCAGCTCAACGTGCCGGTGACCCTGCCCCGGGGCACTCAGCTGGCACTGGGCAGCAACGACAACATCATCCGGCTGGAGTAAGGGCACCGGATGGCAGTACAACAGTCCGGCACCGCCCCCCGGCAGTCGGTGCCCGGTAAAAAAACCATCCCCCGCCGCAGCTTCGGGCTTTATCTGCTGCTCTGCCTTGTCACCTGCGGGCTGTACCATTTCTGGTTTCTGTCCCAGTGGGCAAAGGATGTAAATACCATCTGCGCAGAGGACGGAGAGCGCACCCTGCCGGTGTGGGAGATGCTGGCACTGGGCATCCCCACCTTGGGGGTCTACCCTCTGCTGTGGCAGGCGTGGCTGCTGGACCGGATGTACAACAACGCTCCCCGCTACGGGGCAGACGTCCGGGGAGACGGCGAGACCTTTTTCCTCTGGGTGATGCTGCTGCCGCTGGCGGGACCGCTGGTGGCAATGGCGCTGGCAGTCCGGGACATGAACCGCCTTGCCGCCGCCTATGAGGCGTATGAGCCTCAGCGGGAACACCGGCAGGCACGGCAGGAACGGCAGCCGGAACACCGGCAGTCCCCCGCCCCGGCACCGGAGACCCCGGAGCCGCCCCGGCAGGGCGGGCTGCGGGGGCTTACGGGCTGCTGCGCCGGGCAGAAGATCCCCCTGCGCCCCGGCGAAAAGATCCGTCTGGGACGGGATGCCGCAAAGGTGTCGGTGGTGGTCACCGGCGACCGGGTGAGCCGGGTCCATTGCACGGTGCAGTACTACGGCGAAAAGCTGGGCTACAGCATCGAGGACCGGAGCCGCAACGGCGTGCTGCTCAACGGCAAAAGGCTCCGCCCCGGGCAGCCGGCATACGCCGCCCCCGGCTCGGTGCTTGCCCTAGCCGATGGAGGCAATAAGTTCCAGCTGCTGTGAGGGACCCTCTCCGTCCGTACCCCAAGGCTCCCCTGAAAGGGGAGCTGGCGCACGGAGTGCGGCTGAGGGGTATCACGCCGCCGTGCCACGGCAAAGGGCAGCATCCTCGCCCTCTCCGTCTTTGCTGCGCAAATCCACCTCTCCCAAAGGGAGAGGCTCTGGCGAGGAGAAAAGGCTCTTGGTCTTGCCAAGGGCTCCCCCTTTGGGGGAGCTGTCACCGCAGGTGACTGAGAGGGCGAGGACGCTATCCGCCGCACCGCAAAAAAGCTCCCCCTTCGGGGGAGCTGTCGAGCGGATGCGAGACTGAGAGGGTTTGCGTGGCAGCTTTTGCCCGCCGCCCTTGGATGCTGTTGCTATCGGTTCACACTAAAGGCTTCCCCCGGTCGGGGGAAGGTGGCTGCGACCGCAGGGAGCAGACGAATGAGGGCGCACCGGCAGATGGTGCTAGCGGTTACTCACCCCTCATCCGGCACTTCGTGCCACCTTCCCCCCAAGGGGTGAAGGCTTCAGTGGAGACCGGCAGCGGCATGGTTGAGGGCAGCATCCTCGCCCTCTCCGTCACGGCTTGCGCCGTGCCACCTCTCCCAAAGGGAGAGGCTTTGGCAGTACGGCAAAGCTTCTGGTCTTGCCAAGGGCTCCCCCTTTGGGGGAGCTGTCACCGCAGGTGACTGAGAGGGCGAGGACGCTATCCGCCGCACTGCAAAAAAGCTCCCCCCTCGGGGGAGCTGTCGAGCGAATGCGAGACTGAGAGGGTTTGCGTGGCAGCGATTGCCCGCCGCCCTAGATGCTGTTGCTATCGGTTCACACTAAAGGCTTCCCCCGACCGGGTGAAGGCTTCAGTGGAAACCGCCAGCGGCATGGTTGAGGGCGAGGACCCTATCCGCTGCACCGCCAAAAGCTCCCCCCTCGGGGGAGCTGTCGAGCGGATGCGAGATGGAGAGGGTCTACCCCCGCACATCAAAACACAGAAACCTCTACAGGGAGGTTTCAGAGGGAAAAAACATGAAAAAATTGGTTATCGGTGCAGCGTCCGCCCTGCTTGCGGCGGCGCTGCTGACGGCGTGCGGACCCCGCAACGCCATGTCTACTCTGTCCAAGGGGGACGAGGAGGACGCTTCCTCCCTGTTCTCCCTGACCAAGGTGCTGGACCTTGGGGTAAACTATCTGGTGTCTCTGGACTACGAGAACGCCATCCAGCAGTATGTGGAGATCATCCGCCACGACCCCCAGAACAAGGACGCCTATGCAGGCTTGTATGCGGCGTATTCCGCTCTGGGCAAAAAGGATGAGGCAAAGGACGTGCTGGAAAAGGCAAAGCAGGAGTTTGGCAGCGAAGGCGAGATCATGGACCTGCTGATCAGCGATGCCGATCTGGTGATGGAAAACGGCGGCGGCGACAGCGTGTTCCGGGACCTGTCGGACCGGTACATGGCAGACCTTGCGGATCTGGACGAAGAAAACTCTGCATGGGTCCAGAACATCGGTGACGCATGGCTGGCGGCAGACCCCTCCAGCACCGAGCCCTACGCCGTGCTGAGCACCCTGTACCTTGCCAAGGGCGAGGAGGACAAGGTCAACGACCTGATGGACAAGGCAGAGGAAAACGGCGTCGCCTTTGACAACATCAAGACCAGCGTGGAGGCAAAGTCCAACGGCAGCCTGACCCTGAAGCTGGACCTTGGCAAGGGCACTACCCCTGTGGAGGTGGAAGTGACCCCCCAGGATGACGCCCAGACCGTTACCACCAAGGTGGCGGAAAAGGCTGCGGACAACGCCGCCAGCAAGGCGGTCAAGGACAGCGGTCTCACCGGACAGGCGGCAAGCACCGCCAACTCCATGGCACAGGATGCCCTGCAGGCAGGTCTGAGTGCCCTGCCGGATATGCCCGGCGTGGACATGGGTGCTCTGATGGGCGGAGGCAACTGAGAATATCCTGAAAAACAACAGGGAGAATTGCAGAAATGGATTACAACGAGTACAACCAGTGGCAGGCAGACCTTGGCGGCGGCTACAGCAACATCCGTCCTCTAGATGAGGGCGGCATGGGCACCCTGTATCAGGCGCACAAGGACAGTCTGGACGTGGATGTGGTCATCAAGCGGGTAAAGCAGAAGTTCAAGGGCAGAATGGACGAGCGGGCGGAGGCAAACATCCTCAAGACCCTCAAGCACAAGTACCTGCCCCGGATCTACGATGTCATCGAAAGCCCCAGCGGCTATGTTTACACCATCATGGACCTGATCCAGGGCGAGAATATGCAAAAGTATGTTCAGCTCCACGGTCCTGCAGACCAAAAGACCGCCTACCGCTGGGCATGCCAGCTGTGCGAGGTGGTGGCGTATCTCCACGCCCAGACCCCGCCCATCCTTCATTGCGACCTGAAACCCAGCAACATCATGATCACCCCCGCGGGGGATATCTGCGTCATCGACTTCAACACCTCGCTGGTGTTCTCCAAGGGGGTGCTGGCGATCGGTGCTACCCCGGGCTATGCGGCACCGGAACAGTATTCCCGTCCCGACACCCAGCCCCAGCCCCAGTACACCGCCCAGCAGGGCACCGGCACGGTGCCCATGGGCTACGCTGCCGCCGGGGAGACGGTGCCTCTGGACGCCACCATGCCCATGCGGGGCTACGGCAATGCCCAGGCATACCAGAACCCCCATGTGCCTCCCATGACCCCGGCACAGTCCTCTTCCATGTCCTCCCAGTATTCGGTGACGGCGGCGCAGGCAACGGGGGCGGGCATCTACGGCACCATCAGCAAGCGCACCGACGTCTACGGCATCGGCGCCACCCTGTACTATGCAGTGACCGGGCAGGCACCTGCCCACTCGCTCAAGCAGGTGCGCCCCATCACCAGCTATAAGCTCCGGCTCAGCCGCAGCTTTGTTTCCATCATCGACCGTGCCATGACCAAGCGGCAGGAGGGGCGGTTCTGCGATGCACAGGAGATGCTCCGTGCCCTGCAGGACATCCACGCCATTGACGGACGGTACAAGAGCGTGGTCCGCAGCCAGCGGCTGGTGGCAGTGCTGGCAGTGGTCCTTGCCATCCTGGGCGGCATCCTCATTGCGGTGGGTGTCCGGCGCATCGGCGTGGAGCGGTATGCCGCCTACGACGAGCTGGTGCGCAAGGGCAGGACCGCCGGTGAGTCCATGCAGTTTGAGGAGGCAGAAAAGGACCTGCAAAAGGCGATCGCCATCTACGACGACCAGCTGGAAGCATACGTGGAGCAGGCAGTGCTGCTGTACCGGCAGGGCAGGTATCAGGAGTGCATCGACGCCGTGGATACCACCCGCTCCCGACCGCTGAAGTATTACAGCAGCCAGAGCGTGGCAAACCTCTACAGTGTGGGTGCCGAGAGCTACTATGCACTGGGCGACTACGAAAACGCCGTTACCATGTACAAAAAGGCGCAGGAGTATGCGCCGGATGTGCCCCGGTACTACCAGCAGACCGCCACCGCCCAGCTGCAGCTGGGGGACTACACCGCCGCCCAGCAGACGTTGGACCAGATGGTGCAGGCGATCCCCGGCGCACAGAACACCGGTGACTACCAGATCGTTCTGGGCGAGCTGGCACGGCGGCAGGGAGACCTGCTCACCGCCCTCAATGCGGCACAGTCCGCCATCAGCGCCAGCGGCTCCGACAGCCAGCTGATGGCACGTGCCTACCGTCTGGCGGCAGATGTGTGTCAGGAGTCCGGCAACCTGGAGATGGAGATCTCCCTGCTGGAAGAGGGCGTCGCCGCCCTGCCCGCAGGCTACTACAACGCCCTTGCAGGGCAGCTTGCCGCCGCCTACCTGCAGCAGGCAGAGAACACCGGCTTTGATTCCAGCCGCCAGAAGGCGCTGGAGGTGTACCAGAAGATGCTGTCCATGGGCAACACCAGTCTGGAAGTGCGGCTGAACATCGCCATGCTCCAGTACCAGACCAAAAAGTTCGGGGATGCTCTTACCACCCTGCAGGCGCTGGAGGGGGACTACCCCAGCGACTACCGGGTCTACGAGTGGCTCGCCTTTGTGGAAGGTGAGCTGGCAGCACAGAAGGGCGGCAGCTACCAGCAGACGCTGGCATACTACAACAAGGCAATGGAGCTGTACCAGACGGCGCAGGCGCAGGGCGTCTACGACCCCCAGATGGACCAGCTGAAACGGATGGCTGCCAACTACTGGCAGTAAGGGAGAGGAGTGATCAGGATGTCGATGGGACAGATCCTGCTGGCGGCAGGCGTCGCACTGGTGGTTGCCGCCGTGCTTCTGGCGATCATTGGCAGCGCAGTGCTCCATGGACGCAAGAAAAAGGTCCTGCAGGAGATCCAGCGGGAGTACCGCTGAGAGAGGGCAGGCGCATGGAGTTTCGTTCGGCGTGTTATACGGACATCGGTGTCCGCAAAAAAACCAATCAGGATGCCCTGCTGCTGCTCCACGCCCGGGACCCGGAGGGGCAGGAGATGGTCCTTGCCGCCATCTGTGACGGCGTAGGCGGGCTGAAGATGGGGGAGCTGGCAAGCGCACTGGTGGTGCAGCAGCTTCATCAGTGGTTCTGTCAGCGGATGCCCCAGCTCTGCCGGGACCCGGACCCGGAGGGAGAGATCTTCCGGGAGTGGGCGCAGCTCATCGAAGAGGTCCACGGGGCATTAAAGACCTTTTCGGAAGAAAAGGGCTTTCAGCTGGGCACCACGGTGGAGATATTGCTGCTGCTGGCAGGCAGGTACTATATCTGCCACGTGGGAGACTGCCGGGTGTATTCCCTGACCGACCACATCACCCAGCTCACCAAGGATCACTCTCTGGTGCAGCAGGAGATAGACGCAGGGCGGCTCACCCCGGAGCAGGCACGGCGGGACCCCCGCCAGAACCTGCTGTGGCAGTGTGTGGGGGCAGGAGAGCTGCCCAACCCGGATTTCCTCTACGGCACCGTGGAGCCGGGACAGAGCTTTCTGCTGTGCTGTGACGGCTTCCGCCGCCGGGTAACAGCCGGGGAGCTGGAAAACTTCTGCCGCAGCACCGAGGAGGACCGGATGGTGCAGGGGCTGGAAAAGGTCACCCGGCTGTGCGAGCACCGGGGAGAGACCGACAACATCACCAGCATCCTGGTCCACAGCTGCCGCCCCCGGCGCTCCCTGTGGGGGCTGCTGCATCCGGAGCCGCAGCCGGCGGGCACCGGGCAGTTCCGGCTCACCCGGGAGATCCTGGAAGAACATGCCCGCACCCCTGCCCCGGAGCAGGGAGAATGAATAAAGGGGTAAGTCTTTGGACTACAAACGATTTTAAAGGAGGTTCCATGGTATGAATACGGAACAGAAATTTGCAACCTTTTTTGGCAAAGCTTCGCTGGGTCGCAAGCTGGGCGCAGTGATGGTATGGCTGGCATCGGTGATGCTGGTGGTGGCGCTCTTTGTGCCGGCATACAAGGTCACCTATACCGACAACACCACCGGAGAAAAGTACAAACTCGTCGAGGCGGATTATGTGGACCTGCAGGATCAGCTGGATCCCGCTACCCCCGAGGAAGAGGCAGCAAGTGACGTCCTTGCCGGCAAGCCCACCAGCGTGACCTCCTACCTGACCAAGGTAGAGAAGGCGCTTGCAAAGGCAGAGCTGAACCACAAGATCGTCGAGAAGGAAGCTGCCGGCTGGGTGGCTCCGGTGCTGCTGGGCGTTTTTGCCGCTCTGGTGATCATCGCTGTGGTCACCTCCCTGTTCACCATGAACGTCATCAGCTTTGTGGCTGTGGCGGGCGCTGTGGTGGAGCTGCTGCTGGTGTACTTCCTGCGGTTTGCCAAGCATGCGAACATCGCTATTACCGACTACTGCAAGGAGGCGCTGGACTATTACCTGCCCGGTTCCACCCCCAAGCCCGGCATGCATCTGGCACTGATCCTTCTCGTGGTGGCAGCCGTGGTGCTGGCACTGGTGGGCGTGATCCTGACCTATGCGGTCAAGGGCAAAGCCGCTCCGGAAGAGAACTACGACTGGGACGACGCAGAGCGGAACAGTGACACCGGCATCGTCAACATCAACGCAGGCGGCAATGCAGGCGGCAGCATGGGCGGCAATGTGGGCAGCGGCACCGAGAACGAGGTGGTCGCCACTCTGGTGCAGATGAACACCGGCAAGGTCTTTATGCTCAAGAACAACACCGAGATGGTGCTGGGCAAGGGCTCTGCCGCGGATATCATCATCCCCAACCCCATCATCAGCCGCACCCACGCCAAGATCATCTGCAGCCGGGGCGTGTGCACCCTGCAGGACCTGGGCTCCAAGAACGGCACCTTTGTGGGAGACGACAAGATCCCCGCAGGTTCCAGCGTGGTGCTCAACAGCGGTGCCTATATCACTCTGGGCAACGAGATCTTTGAGTTCAATGTCTGATAAACAGACCTGTACAGGCAAGATGAAGGAGCGGTCATGACCAGCGTAACGGATACCCTCTGCCCCTCCTGTTTTCAGGAGGGGGTAGTAAAGGGCAGATGCCCCCACTGCGGCTTCTCGCAGCTGGAGCACCCGGCGGACCCCAGATTCCTGCCCTGGTTCTCCATCCTCAACGCCCGGTATCTGGTGGGCAAAAGTCTGGGACAGGGAGGCTTTGGCATCACCTATCTCGCCAAGGATATGCTCACCGGCAGCATCTGCTGCATCAAGGAATACTACCCCAACAACCTGATCTCCGGGCGCACGTCCCGGGGGGATATCTGCCTTGGGGCGGATGCAGACCGGGAGGAGTTTGAGCAGGGCAAGCGGCAGTTCATCGAGGAGGCGCGCGCCTTGCAGGAGCTGCAGGGCAACATCACGGTGGTGGACATTCGGGGGTTCTTTGAGGAGAACTCCACCGCCTACTTTGTCATGGAGTATCTGGACGGCTGCAACCTCCGGGGCTTCCAGCGGGAACACACCCCGGAGCAGAACTACCGGATGTCTTTGCAGATGCTGTTCCTTGTGGGGAGCGCTCTGGCGGAGGTCCACCGGTTTGGTCTGCTCCACGGAGACATCAGCCCGGAGAACATCCTCATTACCACCTCCGGCGACATCAAGCTCATCGACTTTGGTGCCGCCAGCAGCTTCCGCCACCGGGGCACCGGGGGCAAAAAGATCTACCTCAAGCCCAACTATGCCCCCTACGAGCAGTACACCCTCAAGCCTTATCAGGGTCCCTGGACCGACCTGTACGCGCTGGCAGCCACCTTCTACTTCATCGTCTCCGGACAGAAGATGATCGATGCTCCCAGCCGCGCCAAGGGGGCGCAGTACACCCCTTTGTGGCAGCTGTCCCCCTGCGTGTCCCGGGAGCTCTCGGAGGTCATAGACCGGGCGCTGGCGTTCGACTACCACGATCGGTACCGCAGCCTGCTGGAGTTTATGGCGGATCTGGAAAAGGTCACCCGCCCCGAGGAGTTCAACATCGATCTCCGGGCGCTGATGCCCCAGCCCGCCCCGGTGCAGCCCGCCCCGGTACAGCAGTCGGTACAGCAGTCGGTACAGCAGTCGGTACAGCAGTCGGTACAGCAGTCGGTACAGCAGTCGGTGCAGCAGCCGATACAGCAGCCGGTACAGCCGGTGCACTATGCCCCCCATCCTGTCCAGCCGGAGGAGGAAAAGGAGCAGCAGTGCGCCGTGGAAGAACAGTCCATGCCGGAACACAAGGGTCTGGGAGGACTGTTCCACCGGAAAAAGCAGATGGCGTATCTGGATCTGGCGATCTATGGGGAGAACATCATCTCCCGCCGCCGCTGGCTCATCGAGCCCAACCGCACGGTGCGCATCGGCAGGCTGGCAAACAGCGATGTGATGATGCCGGCAGACAACCTGATCAGCCGCACCCACTGCGAGCTGTATTACAACGAAAAACGCAAAGAGTTCGTCCTGCGGGATCTGTCCAAATTCGGCACCCTGTTGGAAGACAAAAAACCGATGGAAAAGAACCGCCCCTATACCCTCAAGGACAATGCGGTCTTTTACGTCCTGTCCCCCAAGTATAAGTTTAGGTTGGTGATTGAAAAGTGATCCCTTTCTGGAAGAATCTCTTCAAAAAAGACTCCCCCAGACCCGACAGCACCCAGCAGGTGCCGGATATGGACCTGCCGCTGGCACCCCCGGCGGAACCGGATGCAGACTGCACCATGGCACGGGAACCGGCGCCGGTGTTCAGCGATGGGCTGGACGATGCGACCCAGACCCTTGCGGTGCCTTTTATGGACCAGGAGCCGGACAACGCCGGACAGAGCATTGAGACCCAGCAGACCCAGGTTGCCAGCTACACCTCCGTGGGCACCCGCCGGAACCAGCAGGATTCCGTCTGCTTTGACGGCAGCGATGACCGCACGGTCTGCGTGCTCTGCGACGGCATGGGCGGGCTGGAAGGCGGGGAGCTGGCAAGCGCCCTTGCAGCGCAGGGAGTGACCCAGCACCTGATGGACACCGCCTCCGAGGACATCCCCACCGAGATGGGCAGAGCCGCCCTCCGGGTCAACGGAGAGGTGCGGCAGCTCCGGGACGGGCAGGGTCGCCCCATGGAGGCAGGCACCACCCTGACGGTGGTGTATATCCGGGACCGGCAGCTGTACTGGAGCAACGTAGGCGACAGCCACATCTATCTGTGGCGTGCCGGGGAGCTGCAGCAGCTCAATCTGGACCACAATCTGGGGGTCCGTCTGGACCAGATGGTGCAGGAGGGCACCCTTTCCCCCGCCGAGGCGCAGTGCCACCCCCAGCGGGCGGCGCTGACCAGCTATCTGGGCATCCCGGAGCTGAGCCTCATCGGCGGCAACCGCAATCCCATGGAACTGCAGCCCGGAGATATCCTGGTGCAGTGCTCCGATGGACTGTACCGCTGCCTGTCGGACCGGCGTCTGGCGGAGATGCTGGGACAGGAGCAGGACCTCTTGACACTGGCAAAAAAGCTGGTGGATACGGCTCTGCTGGTGCCCGGCAGCCACGACAATACCACCGTGGTGCTCACCCGCATCAAGGGGTAAAAAAATGCTTTCGCCGTCTCCCCCGTGGGAAGGGGAGCGGTGGATATAAAAAATCAAAGGAGTTTTGAATCATGAAAAACTACGAACTGAAAATGCCCGCATCCTGCGCAATGATGAACGAGGAAGAGATGACCTACACCCAGGGCGGCGGCATCATCGCAGAGGTGTTCTACGCCTTTGGCAGAATGTTCCGCAACACCAGATACAATACCTGGGATTCCGAGTCCAAGACCCTGCAGCAGGCACACGGTGCAGTGGTTTCCCAGAAGGGCAATGTCTACACCTATTCCGACGGCTATGTCTACACCGCTGACCACGGCAGCTCCCTGAGCCTGACCATCGGCGATTTCTTCTACGGCATCGGTGACCTGTTCAACGCATTTGGTCTGTAACAGCCCGGCGTAAAGCTGCGTAAAAACAGCTCTTCAAGGAGAGTACGATCTGGAAGAGAGCGTATACCTAAGGAGTGTTGCATCATGAAAAACAATAACCTGCATCTGCCCGCATCCTGCGCAATGATGAACGAGGAAGAGATGACCTACACCCAGGGCGGCGGCATCATGGCTCAGGTGTTCTACGCCTTTAGCAGAATGTTCCGTAATACCAGATACGATACTTGGGATTCCGAGTCCAAGAGCCTGCAGCAGGCACACGGTGCGATCGTTTCCCAGAAGGGCAATGTCTACACCTATTCCGACGGCTATGTCTACACCGCTAGCCACGGCGGCTGCACCATGGGTGTGACCATCGGCGATTTCTTCTACGGCATCGGCGACCTGTTCAACGCATTTGGTCTGTAACAGCCCGGCGTAAAGCTGTGTAAAAACAGCTCTTCAAGGAGAGTACGATCTGGAAGAGAGCGTATACCTAAGGAGTGTTGTGCTATGAAAGACCATGATCTGCAGCTGCCCGCATCCTGCGCAATGCTGGATGAGAAAGAAATGACCTGTACCCAGGGCGGCGGCGTCATTGCCGAGGCGTTCTACGCCTTTGGCAGAATGTTCCGCAATACCAGGTACGATGCCGGAAATTACGATTCCAAGGACCTGCAGGTGATGATATGCCGTTATCCTCTTTCCCAAAAGGACAGTGGCTACACTGCTGACCACGGCAGCTCCCTGAGCCGGAGCATCGGCAATTTCTTCTACGGCATCAGCTGCGGCATCGGCGATTTCTTCTACGGCATCGGCGACCTGTTCTATGCTTTTGATCTGTAAAAACAGCTCTTCAAGGGGAGTGCAATAACAAAACTGGAAGAGAGCGTATACCTAAGGAGTGTTGCATCATGAAAAACAATAACCTGCATCTGCCCGCTTCCTGCGCAATGCTGAACGAGGAAGAAATGACCTATACCCAGGGCGGCGGCATCATCGCAGAGGTGTTCTACGCCTTTGGCAGAATGTTCCGTAATACCAGATACGATACTTGGGATTCCGAGTCCAAGAGCCTGCAGCAGGCACACGGTGCAGTTGTTTCCCAGAAGGGCAATGTCTACACCTATTCCGACGGCTATGTCTACACCGCTAACCACGGCAGCTCCCTGAGCCTGACCATCGGCGATTTCTTCTATGGCATCGGCGATCTGTTCTACGCTTTTGGTCTGTAAAAAGAAACGCTGCTGATCTGATTTTAAAACGATCAAGATAATCGGCGCGTCTCTTCCAGTTTTATTATTGCATTCCCCGGCTGCCGCATCCTCACAGGGTGCGGCAGTTTTTTGTGGTGCGGTGGTGCAAGAACCCTCTCAGTCTCGCATCCGCTCGACAGCTCTCCCGAGGGGAGAGCTAGTGGTTAGTGATCAGTGGCTGCCCACTTGCAGTGACCCAGCGGTTTCCACTGAAGCCTTCCCCCGGTCGGGGGAAGGTGGCTGCGACCGCAGGGAGCAGACGAATGAGGGCGCACCGGCAGATGCTGCTAACGGCTACTCACCCCTCATCCGGCACTTCGTGCCACCTGTTCCCCTTCTGGCACTTTGTGCCACCTCCCCCGGAGCGGGGGAGTCTTTACCCCAAGGGGGGAAGGCTTTGACAAAACCGGTAGCAGCAGCATCCAAAGGCAGCGGGCAAAAGCTGCCACGCAAACCCTCTCAGTCTCGCATACGCTCGACAGCTCTCCCGAGGGGAGAGCTAGTGGCTGGTGATCAGTGGGCAGCAAAAAAGCCCTCCCCTGCGGGGAGAGCTTTGAGCCAATGGAAAAGATTTACCGGATAAAGCTGGTGATGGGGCGGGGCGGGTTTTCCGGGTGGCAGATGCCTGCCGCCTTGCCTGCCTCGATGCACTGCAGCAGCCACGCCATGTTGCGTCCCAGCTGCTGCATCACAGCGCAGCCCTCGGCGTCCTGCAGCACCTGCTGGGCGTCGGAGCCGTGGACCATAGCCCAGTAGGAGCCGTTTACCAGCGGCATGTGGAAGAACTGGGGATACTTTACCAGCTGGTCCAGAGTGGTGGTGGTGCCGGCACGGCGGGCAGAGCAGCAGATGGCAGCGGGCTTGTAGGCAAGGTACTTGCCGCCGGCGTAGGCAAGCCGGTCCATAAAGCTGGTCATGTTGCCGCTGGCAGAAGCGTAGTGCACCGGGCTGCCAAACACAAAGCCATCGGCGGTCTTTGCCTTTTCGATCGCTTCGTTTACCACTCCGCCATAGACGCAGCCGTTGCCGCTGCGGCAGCCGCCGCAGCCCATGCAGCCGCCCACCGGCTGCCCGCCTACGTGGAGGATCTCGGTGTCGATGCCGGCGACGTTCAGCTCTCCGGCAATGAGGGAAAGGGCGGTGTAGGTGCAGCCCTTCTGGTGAGGGCTGCCGTTGATCAGCAGAACTTTCATAAAAATACTCTCCTTTGGTGCAGGATCCGCCGCAAAACCCCCGGCGGAACTGCTATCATTGTAGCACAAAGCCCCCCGCCCCGCAATGGATAGGGGGAGGGATTAGTGACTGCCCACTGGATAACGTCCTCGCCCTCTCCGTCTTTGCTGCGCAAATCCACCTTGTTCCCCTTTTTGGCTTCGCCATCTTCCCCCGACCGGGGGAAGTCTGTCAAAGGGAGAGGCTTTGGCAGTACGGCAAAGCTTCTG
>Ga0129313_1001171_pt1 | contig 17622 bp, 17 predicted proteins | sample O1105metagenome_FD_94436 | JGI IMG/M metagenome (GOLD analysis project Ga0129313, IMG submission 94436) | Orangutan group fecal microbial communities from fecal samples from Wisconsin, USA - O1105 metagenome | ecosystem: Host-associated > Mammals > Digestive system > Large intestine > Fecal... | reverse complement strand
CAAGTCTTAACTTGTAGTCTATAATAAGGAGAGTGGCATGACCGAACGTGGTTTGTTAATTGTTTTCTCAGGACCTTCTGGGGTTGGTAAGGGAACAGTTCGCCAAGAAATTTTTTCAACACCAGATCATAAATTTGAATATTCCGTTTCTATGACAACACGCCAAAAACGGCCAGGAGAAGTCGATGGCGTTGATTATTTCTTCCGAACTCGTGAAGAATTTGAGGAGCTTATTAAAAATGGTCAAATGTTGGAATATGCTGAATACGTAGGAAACTACTATGGCACACCACTGACTTATGTTAATGAAACTCTTGATAAAGGGATTGACGTGTTCCTTGAAATCGAAGTGCAAGGAGCGCTTCAAGTTAAGAAGAAAGTTCCAGATGGGGTGTTTATTTTCTTAACGCCACCTGATTTGGACGAATTAAAAGATCGTTTGGTAGGACGTGGTACAGATAGCGAGGAAGTTATCCGCCAACGTATCGAACGTGCTAAAGAAGAAATCGCTTTGATGCGTGAGTATGATTATGCTGTTGTTAACGATGAAGTGCCTTTGGCAGCTGAACGCGTTAAACGCATTATCGAAGCAGAACATTTCCGTGTTGATCGTGTTATCGGACGATATAACGACATGATTAAAGATATTGATTAAAAAAGAGAAAAGAGAAAAAAGCTATGATGTTAAAACCTTCTATCGACACTTTGCTTGATAAAGTGCCTTCAAAATATTCACTTTGTATTCTTCAAGCCAAACGTGCTCACGAACTTGAAGCAGGTGCTAAACCAACTCAAGAATTCAAATCTGTAAAAGCAACTTTGCAAGCACTTGAAGAAATTGAATCTGGTAATGTTGTGATTCACCCAGACCCAGAAGCTAAACGCGCAGCTGTTCTTGCTCGTATCGAAGCAGAACGTCTAGCTAAAGAAGAAGAAGAACGTAAAATCAAAGAACAAATCGCTAAAGAAAAAGAAGAAGGAGAAAAAATCTAAGGTGTTTTATCTTAGATTTTTCTTGTAATAAATCATTGTGATAAGCTAGACAAACATTGGTCGCTATCATGATGATTATTCTTTTTCATGAATAGCTAAGGACTAGATAGAAAGGAAATTTATGGTAAAAATTGCTCAGGTCATCGTTGATGTCCCGCTTATGCAAACAGATAAACCTTTCTCTTACATCATTCCGAAAGATGTTGAAGACCAAGTGACCATCGGCTCACGAGTTCATGTGCCTTTTGGACGTGGTAATCGGCTTTTGCAAGGCTTTGTTGTCGGTTTTTCTGATACTTTTGATAATACTGTGACTGACTTAAAAGCTATTAGCGAAGTTTTGGATTTTGAGCCTGTGTTGAATGCAGAACAGCTAGAATTGGCAGAGCAGATGCGTCATACGGTGTTTTCTTATAAAATTTCCATTCTGAAATCGATGATTCCTAACCTGCTGAATTCGCAGTATGATAAACGTTTAACGCCCACAGAAAGCTTATCTAGCGAAGAACATTTGGCATTGTTTGGCGAGAAAGAGAGCCGACTTCATTCGTCATTGACCGAGGAAGAAGCGAAAAAAGTCGCTCGCTTGGTTCAAGCAGGAAAAATTACTGTTGATTATTTAGCTAAAGATAAGAAAAATATCAAGACGGAAAAATATTATCACGTTCAAGCTGAAAAAATAGCTGCCGCAGACATCTCCAATCGTGCCAAAAAACGATTGGAATTACGTGATTATTTGTTAGAGCATCCTGAAGAAGGAAAATTATCAGATTTGCATCATCTTTTTTCACGTGATGTTGTCAAATTTTTTGTGGATAACCAGTTGATAACTGTTCTTGAAAGAGAGAAAAAACGTTCAGACGCTTATTTTGATGTAGCAACAACGGATTTTCTTGATTTAAATGCTGAACAAGCGGCTGTCGTTGAACAAGTAACTAGCCAAATTGGTCAGGAAAGTAAGCCGTTTTTACTGGAAGGTGTGACAGGCTCAGGAAAAACTGAAGTTTATCTGCATATCATTGACAAGGTTTTGAAACTCGGTAAAACAGCCATTGTCTTGGTGCCTGAAATTTCTTTGACACCACAAATGACCAATCGTTTTATTTCACGTTTCGGCAAGCAAGTAGCTATCATGCACTCTGCTTTGTCAGACGGTGAAAAGTTTGACGAATGGCGAAAAATCAAGTCTGGACAAGCGCGTGTCGTTGTTGGGGCACGCTCTGCCATTTTTGTTCCTATTGAAAATATTGGTGCCATTATCATTGACGAGGAACATGAGGCGACTTACAAGCAAGAATCCAATCCGCGCTACCATGCGCGTGATGTGGCTTTGCTTCGTGCTAAATACCATAAAGCCGTATTATTAATGGGTTCGGCAACACCAAGCATTGAAAGCCGTGCTCGTGCTAGTCGTGGTGTTTACCAATTCCTACAATTGACACATCGTGCTAATCCTATGGCAAAGATTCCAAAAGTTGAAATTGTCGATTTTCGCGATTATGTTGGACAGCAAGAAGTTAGCAACTTTACTCCGTACCTCTTAGAAAAAATTGCTGACCGTCTAGAAAAAAATGAGCAAGTTGTGCTCATGCTCAATCGTCGTGGTTACTCTAGTTTTATCATGTGCCGTGATTGTGGCTATGTTGATGAATGTCCAAATTGCGACATTTCCTTGACGCTGCATATGGATACCAAAACCATGAATTGTCATTATTGTGGTTTTGAAAAATCCATTCCACACACTTGTCCGAATTGTCATAGCCGTAGTATTCGGTATTATGGAACAGGGACACAGAAGGCTTATGATGAACTCGTGGAAGTTTTTCCACAAGCTCGTATTTTACGAATGGACGTTGATACCACACGTCAAAAAGGGGCTCATCAACGCATTTTGGATAAATTTGGCAACCATGAAGCCGATATTTTACTTGGCACACAAATGATTGCTAAGGGACTTGATTTTCCAAATGTTACTTTGGTAGGAGTTTTAAATGCGGATACGTCTTTAAATTTACCTGATTTTCGTTCTTCTGAACGCACATTCCAATTGTTGACACAAGTTGCAGGGCGTGCAGGACGTGCAGAAAAAGAAGGTGAGGTTCTTATCCAGACCTACAATCCGCAGCACTATGCCATTCAACTAGCGCAAAAGCAAGACTACGAGGCATTTTACGCTTATGAAATGGGAATCCGTAGGCAATTAGCTTATCCGCCTTATTATTTCACGGTCGGATTGACCTTATCACATAAAGATGAGCAGACCGTTGTCCGTAAATCATTTGAACTCTTGCAATTATTGCGCCAGCAATTATCAGATAAAATCAAAATTCTCGGTCCGACACCAAAACCGATTGCCAGAACGCATAATCTTTATCATTATCAAATTATCGTTAAATATCGCTTTGAGGACAATTTAGAGAATGTCCTGAACCAGATTTTAGATTTGACACAATTACCAGAAAATAAAAATTTACGCTTAGTCATTGACTATGAGCCACAAAATTTCATGTAGCGGATGACTATGCTATAATAGAGAAAATTTAAGTAAGAAAATCCTTTGAAAGGAACTGAAATGACAAAATTAATTTTTATGGGAACACCTGATTTTTCAGCGGCTGTTCTAAATGGTTTGCTAGATGATAGCAACTACGATGTCCTAGCGGTGGTAACGCAACCTGACCGTGCTGTTGGACGCAAAAAAGAAATCAAAATGACACCTGTTAAGGAAGTTGCTTTGGCGCACAATTTGCCAGTTTATCAACCTGAAAAAATGTCTGGTTCAGAAGAAATGGCAGAGCTGATGACTTTGGGTGCTGATGGCATTGTGACAGCTGCGTTTGGTCAATTTTTACCAACCAAATTGCTTGATTCTGTTGATTTTGCGGTCAATGTTCATGCTTCGCTTCTTCCCAAATACCGTGGCGGTGCACCAATTCACTATGCAATCATTAACGGAGAAGAAGAAGCTGGCGTGACAATCATGGAAATGGTTAAGAAAATGGACGCTGGTGATATGATTGCCAAGGCTTCAACACCGATTACTGACGATGATAATGTTGGAACAATGTTTGAAAAATTGGCTGTTATTGGACGTGATTTGTTGTTAAGAACATTACCAGATTACATTGCAGGCAATATCAAACCAGAACCGCAAGACGAAAGTAAAGCCACTTTCTCACCAAATATTACACCAGAAGAAGAACGCATTGACTGGAATAAATCAGCACGTGATGTCTTTAATCACATTCGTGGCTTGTACCCATGGCCAGTAGCTCATACCCTTCTTGACGGCAAACGTTTCAAGATTTATGAAGCGACTTTAGCTGAAGGTCACGGAAGACCAGGTGAAATTATCGAAAAAGGTAAGAAATCACTTGTCGTAGCAACAGGTGACGGGGCGATTTCGCTTAAAACAGTACAACCAGCTGGGAAGCCACGCATGAGCGTTGTTGATTTCCTTAATGGTGTAGGACGTAAGCTCGAAGTAGGTGACCTTATTGGCGAATGATTGGAAAAATCAGGCACGTGGTTTAGCGCTTCTTGTCCTTGAAAATGTCTTTGAAGACGGAGCTTATTCTAATATTGCTCTCAATCAAGAATTAAGCCATACGACATTATCGCCAAAAGATAAGTCTTTAGTGACAGAAATCGTTTATGGAACAGTTGCACGAAAAATTACCTTAGAATGGTATCTTGCTCATTACATTAAAGACCGTGATAAGTTAGATTCTTGGGTTTATTACCTATTAATGTTGAGCCTTTATCAGCTCTTGTATCTTGATAAAATTCCTGCCCACGCTGTGGTAAATGACGCGGTTAACATTGCTAAAAATCGCGGTAACAAAAAAGGTGCAGAAAAATTTGTCAACGCTGTTCTACGACGTTTTACCAAGGAAGAATTACCAAATCCTGAAACGATTAAACGTAAGAATAAACGTTACTCTGTGCTTTATTCATTGCCAGTTTGGTTAGTCAAAAAATTAATTGATCAATTCGGTGAAGAACGCGCGGCAGCTATTATGCAAAGCCTTTTTGTCCGCAATAAGGCAAGTATTCGTGTGACAGATCCTGATAAATTAGCTGAGATTAAAGCTGCGACTGGTGCAGAGCAATCTATCTTATCGCCAGTTGGTTTGGTGAAAACATCAGGACATTTTGCTGGGACAGATTATTTTGCTAATGGTGATATCACAATTCAAGATGAATCTAGTCAACTAGTTGCTCCAACGCTTGATATTCAAGGAAATGAAGACATTTTAGATGCCTGCGCTGCCCCAGGTGGTAAGACAACTCATATGGCTTCGTATTTAAAAAAAGGGCACATCACAGCACTTGATTTATATGACCATAAATTAACGCTTGTCATGGATAATGCCAAGCGCCTGCATGTCGCTGATAAAATCAGCACACAAAAAATGGATGCCACAACTGTTCATGAGCATTTTGCGCCAGATTCTTTTGATAAGATTTTGGTAGATGCCCCTTGCTCAGGAATCGGCTTAATTCGCCGTAAACCGGACGTTAAGTACAATAAAGAAAATCAAGATTTCTCGGCTCTGCAAGAAATTCAACTGCAAATACTTGATAGCGTTTGTCAAACGTTGCGTAAAGGTGGTATAATAACTTATAGCACTTGTACAATTTTTGATGAGGAAAATTTCCAAGTTATTCACAAATTTTTAGAAACTCATCCAAATTTTGAACAAGTAAAACTGAGTCATACGCAAGAAGATATTGTTAGAGATGGATGTATTGCAATTACCCCAGAACAATATCAGACAGACGGGTTCTTTATAGGACAAGTCAAACGTATCTTGTAATCTCAAGGAGGAAACTGACACAGTCAGAAGAAAAACTATGAAAATTTCACTTGTAACTGATATCGGACAAAAACGTTCAAACAATCAGGATTTTATTAACAAATTTGATAATAAAAACGGCATTACTTTGGTTATTTTAGCAGATGGCATGGGTGGTCATCGTGCAGGAAATATCGCTAGCGAAATGACTGTTACAGATCTTGGACGTGAATGGATTAATACCGATTACACTGAGTTAAGTCAGATTCGTGATTGGCTTTTAGTGACATTAGAAGCTGAAAATCGCAAAGTCTATGAACTCGGTCAAACTGATGAGTATAAAGGCATGGGAACAACAGTAGAAGCCTTGGCAATTGTTGATAACAATGTCATCTATGCTCACGTTGGGGATTCACGCATTGGTTTGCTCCACCAAGGAGAATACCGATTGTTGACAAGTGATCATTCTTTAGTTAATGAACTGGTAAAAGCTGGTCAATTGACTGAAGAGGAAGCTGCAAATCATCCTCAAAAAAATATCATTACACAGTCTATTGGACAAGCAAACCCTGTCGAACCAGATTTAGGTGTTCAGGTACTTGAAGAAAATGACTATCTCATTATTAACAGTGATGGTTTAACTAATATGATTACCAATGACGAAATTGTTAGCATTTTAAGTCAAGATAAAAATCTTGATGACAAGAACAATGAGTTGGTTACTCTTGCTAACGAACGTGGAGGTCTTGATAACATTACCATTGCTTTAATCCACGCCGAAAGTGAGGAAGCTTAATGATTCAGATTGGCAAATTATTTGCTGGTCGTTATCGGATCCTCAAATCTATCGGACGGGGTGGAATGGCAGATGTTTATCTGGCAAAAGATCTCATTCTTGATAATGAAGAAGTTGCCATTAAGGTGCTTCGGACGAATTATCAGACTGATCAAATTGCCGTAGCGCGTTTCCAACGGGAAGCGCGTGCCATGGCAGAACTGAACCATCCAAATATCGTCTCGATTCGTGATATTGGAGAAGAAGACGGACAGCAATTCTTAGTAATGGAATATGTTGATGGCTCGGACTTGAAAAAATACATTCAAGATCATGCTCCGCTTTCTAATAATGAAGTTGTTAGAATCATGGAAGAAGTCTTATCTGCGATGACTTTGGCGCATCAACAAGGAATTGTTCACCGTGATTTAAAACCACAAAATATCTTATTAACCAAAGACGGAACTGTTAAAGTTACTGACTTTGGTATCGCCGTAGCCTTTGCCGAAACAAGTTTAACGCAAACCAATTCAATGCTAGGTAGTGTGCATTATTTATCGCCTGAACAAGCACGTGGTTCAAAAGCGACTGTTCAAAGTGATATTTACGCTATGGGGATTATGTTGTTTGAAATGTTAACAGGTCACATCCCATATGATGGCGATTCAGCTGTTACCATTGCGCTTCAACATTTCCAAAAACCACTTCCTTCCATCATTGATGAGAATAAAAATGTGCCACAAGCACTAGAAAATGTTGTTATCAAGGCGACTGCAAAACGTTTAAGTGACCGTTATGCGTCAACTTTTGAAATGAGTCGTGATTTGATGACGGCACTTTCTTACAACCGTAGCCGTGAACCTAAACTTGTTTTTGAAGATACTGAAAATACAAAGACACTTCCAAAGGTAACAACATCAACATCTGTTCCTTCAACGACAGAACAACTCTTGAAGAAACAAAAAGCAGCTAAAGAAGATAAAGCAGCAACAGAAAACAAAGCGACTAAAGCTAAAACAAAGAAGAAAAAATCACGTCGTATGTTCGGCACGTTAATGAAAATCTTTTTTGCAGTTGTGATTGTAGCTATTGCTATCTTTACTTACTTGACGTTGACCTCACCATCAACCGTGAGTGTTCCAGATGTTGCTGGCTCTAGTTTATCAGAAGCAAAAACAACGATAAAATCATCAGGTCTTAAAGTTGGAACTGTTCATAAAGTATCAAGTGATACCGTTGAGAGTGGTTACGTTATTAAGACAAGTCCAACTGCTGGTTCATCGAAAAAAGAAGGGTCATCAATTGATATTTACGTATCAAAAGGCTCATCAGGATTTAAGATAAAAGACTATACAGGTCAAGATTATCAAACAGCCGTTAAAGATTTGGTTAATGATTATGGTGTTTCAGAGTCGCAAATTGAGATTGAAGAAGTCTCAACGTCAGACTATGACGAAGGTGTTATCATTAGTCAAACGCCTAGCGAAGGTGAAACCTTTAAGGTAAGTGGCGATGATAAGATTACCTTTAAAGTAGCCGCAGAAAGCACAGTAACAATGCCAAATCTGACAGGCTATACTTATTCAGAAGCTATTGCTGCCTTGACGGCTCTAGGTGTGTCAAGTTCACATATTACGGTTTATCAAGCCGACCCAAATTCTTCTACGGGTTATGTGCAAGTAAGCTCACCATCTTCAACAGCAACTGTCACTGCTCAGACACCATATTATGGTGATACACTAAGTGGTAACGTGGTACTTTATCTAGCAGCTGATGAAGAAGAAAGCTCACAGGCACCATCGTCATCAAGCTCAGAATCCTCTGAATCAAAAGAATCAAGTTCATCAAGCAGTAGTACAGATGACAGTAGCTCATCGACAGAAACAAGTGATGAATAATGACTTAAAAGTCTAGGAGAATTTCCTAGGCTTTTAATGTTGCTTTTTTAGTTAGAAACCTGCAATTTTGGCAGCTTTTTGGTAAAATACAGAAAAAGAAAGGGTATGATATGAGGAAAGTTCAATTTTTTGTCATTGTAGAAACGATTTTGATTGTGATGGGCTTGATGACTATCATGGCAAATAATCTATCGAGTTTTATTCTTATTCTTGTTTTGATTTTATTGGCGCTGCGATTTTATAATCAAGATAAACGGAACAATTTTTTATTGACCATTGGTCTTGTTCTTTTATTTTTGATTTTTATGCTTAATCCTTATATTATCATGGCGGTGGTATTAGGCGTTGTTTACGTTGTTATCAATCATTTTTCACAAGTTAAGAAAAAAAATCGCTATGCTTTGGTGCGTTTTCGTGAGGAAGAATTAAAGGCAAAGCCTGTCCGTAATCAATGGATTGGAATGGATACGCACGATAGTGATTTTTATGCATTTGATGATATTAATATTATCCGTTTGACAGGAAGTGATACGATTGATTTAAGCAATGTCATTATAACTGGAAAGGATAATGTCGTTGTCATTCGAAAAGTTTTTGGTCCAACAAAAATTTTGGTGCCTATTGATGTTGCCGTGAAATTAGATGTTAGTGCGATTTATGGTAGCGTTCGGTACTTTGATTTTGAAGAATATGATTTACGTAATGAATCGTTAAAATTATGGCATAGTGAGGACGAAGAGTATTTAAAAGCAGTGAAAATTATCGTTAGTACGCTTGCTGGAGATGTTGAGGTGGTGCGCAAATGAAAAAACATCATTTTATATTATTTATTCTTTATGCGAGTATTATTATCATCTCAATCGTTATCGTTGTTTTGGATAGTTTAAATCTGCATCTGAAAAATCTTATCACAGATTTCTGGATGGGAGAACAATTTGTCTTTTCAATTGTCTTTTTAATCCTAGCAGTAACGATTTTGTTGCTTTTGCTTTGGGTTATTTTAGATGATAACAGCAAACGTGGCATCAACCAAAACTTACGCCGTATTTTGAATAATCAGCCTATCACTCTAGACGAAGATACAGAAATCAATACGAATTTATCACGTTTGTCTAAAAAAATGACGCATTTGACAAATAGCTTACAAAATACAGAAAATAGTCGTATTCTAAACAGTCAAGAAATTGTTGAGCAAGAACGAAAACGAATTGCGCGTGACTTGCATGACACGGTTAGTCAAGAATTATTTGCCTCTTCGATGATCCTTTCAGGCGTGTCTGCTAATCTTGACCAAATTGAAAAAGAGCAATTAGAATTTCAATTGACGGCTGTTGAAAGCATGCTACAAAATGCTCAAAAAGATTTGCGAATTTTGCTATTGCATTTACGACCAACAGAATTAGAAAATAAAACCCTTTCAGAAGGTTTTGATATCCTCTTGAAAGAATTGACAGATAAGAGTAGTATAGAGGTTGTTTATAAGAAAAATATCGGTCAACTACCTAAGAAAATAGAGGATAACGTTTTTCGAATTGCACAAGAATTCATTAGTAATACCCTTAAACACGCTAAAGCCAGTCGTTTAGAGGTTTATCTAAATCAAACAGAAACCGAGCTTCAGCTTAAAATGGTCGATAACGGTGTCGGTTTTGATATGGATGAAAGTCATGATTTAAGTTATGGTATTAGTAATATTGAAGAACGTGTTGATGATATGGCTGGAACAGTTACATTGCTGAGTCAAAAAGGTAAAGGAGTATCAATGGATATTCGTTTGCCACTGGTAAAGGGAGGAAACGAGGAGAAAGAAGATGACCCAGAAAATTAAAGTTATCCTAGTTGATGACCATGAAATGGTACGTTTAGGGTTAAAAAGTTTTTTGAATTTGCAACCAGATGTTGAGGTGGTTGGCGAAGCTGGAAATGGTTTAGATGGTATCAATTTGGCTTTAGAATTAAAACCAGATGTGGTTGTTATGGATTTGGTAATGCCAGAAATGAGTGGTGTCGAAGCAACATTAAAGCTTCTAGAAGAATGGAAGGAAGCTAAAATTCTTGTTTTAACATCTTACCTTGATAACGAAAAAATTTATCCTGTCATTGAAGCAGGCGCTAAAGGTTATATGTTAAAAACATCTAGCGCAGCAGAAATTTTAAATGCCATTCAGAAAGTTGCACGTGGTGAGTTAGCTATTGAAACAGAAGTCGATAAAAAAATCAAAGCTCATGATATGCAACCAGAATTGCATGAAGATTTGACAGCGCGTGAACGTGATATTTTGAGATTACTTGCTAAAGGGTATGATAATCAAACTATTGCTGATGAGCTATTTATCTCACTAAAAACCGTCAAAACACACGTTTCAAATATTCTAGCTAAGTTAGAAGTTGATGACCGTACACAAGCAGTCGTTTATGCCTTTAAACATCATTTAGTACCGCAAGATGACGAATAATGATATAATATAACCATGGCTTTTCTTTGATTTTTAATTAGAAAGGAAAATGGGAAAGTGATGTCACTTTTATGGAAAATGAGATTCTGATGACCTTTTCCTTTCCCATAATTTTCAGATGGATGTAAAAACTAAATACAAGGCTAAAAAAACTAAAATTGTCTTTTTTGACATTGATGACACCTTGCGCGTAAAAGCAACAGCCTATATGCCAGAATCAATTAAGTATGTTTTTAAAAGCTTAAAAGAAAAAGGTATCATGACTGGGATTGCAACCGGGCGTGCCCTTTATGGCGTTGTGCCAGAAATTCGCGCTCTAGAGCCTGATTATTTCGTGACGATTAATGGCACATATGTCATCGATAAAAAAGCAACAGAAATTGTTAATGACCCGTTGCCACGAGACATTGTCGAAAAATACGTTGCTTGGGCTAAGTCAGAAGGAATTGAATACGGTTTTGCTGGAAAAGATAAACCAGTTGTTTCAGCTCGTTGTGACCTAATCGATGACGCAATGGTGCCAATCTACGGTGTCTGCGACGTTGAGCCTGATTTCTATTTGACAAATGATGTTTATCATATGTGGACCTTTACGGAAAATAATGCTCAGTTGCAATTACCTGATGAATTAGCTGCAGAAATTCGTTTAGTCCCTTGGCATGAACATTCATCTGATGTCGTCAAAAATGGTATTTCTAAAGCTTCAGGTGTTGCGCACGTTCTAGAAAGTCAAAACTTAAAACCAATCAATGCCATGATGTTTGGTGATGGTCCAAATGACATGGAAATCTTTGATTATGTTGGCTTGAAGATTGCTATGGGCAATGCAGTCCCTGAACTCAAAGAAAAAGCAGATTTTGTAACAAAAACAGTAGAAGAAGATGGCATTTTATATGCTTTGGAGGAACTCGGTTTGGTAGAAAAACAATTAAATTTCCCACAAGTTGACTTAACAACAGTTGAAGGTCCAGTTGCGACAATCAAAACTAATCACGGTGATATGAAGATTCAACTCTTCCCAGAACACGCACCAAAAACAGTTGCAAACTTTATTGCCTTGTCAAAAGATGGCTACTATGACGGTATTATTTTCCACCGCATTATCCCTGAATTTATGATTCAAGGTGGTGACCCAACTGGTACTGGTATGGGGGGACAATCTATCTATGGCGATAGCTTCGAAGATGAATTCTCAGAAGAACTTTATAACGTTCGTGGGGCTCTTTCAATGGCCAATGCTGGACCAAATACAAACGGCAGTCAGTTCTTTATCGTTCAAAACAGCAAAATTCCTTATGCACAAAAAGAATTAGAACGTGGTGGTTGGCCAAAACCAATTGCAGAATTTTATGCGACAAATGGTGGAACGCCACACTTGGACCGTCGCCATACCGTATTTGGCCAAATCATGGACGACGATTCATACAAAGTTTTAGATGAAATTGCTAACGTTGAAACTGGCGCTCAAGACCGCCCAGTTGAAGATGTCGTTATCGAAACAATTGAGGTAGTGGACTAATGAGAATTGGCGACAAAATCACTGGAACAATAACAGGTATAAAACCTTATGGTGCCTTTGTCGCATTAGATAATGGGACAACAGGTCTTATTCATATTTCAGAAATTAAAACAGGTTATATTGAAAACATTTACCAATTACTCAGTGTTGGTGAAAAAGTTTTAGTCCAAGTTGTTGATTTTGATGAATTTACGCAAAAAGCAAGTTTATCTCTTCGCACACTGGAGGAAGAAAAACATCACTTACACCGTCGTCACCGCTTTTCAAATAGCCATCTAAACATTGGCTTTCAACCATTGGCGGACAATTTACCAAAATGGACAAAAGAAAGCCTAGAATTATTGACGAAAGAATAATAAAAAAGCCTATCACAGTGACTGTGATAGGCTTTTGCTTTTATACATAGATAATTATTTTAATGATAGAGGAGAGAAATGTAACCTAAGGAAAGTTAACATAATTGGTGACATTAGTCGTTAAAATCATAAAGAGATGTTGAAAGGTAACGTTCACCGTTATCTGGGAGAAGTGCGAGAACCTTTTTACCTTTACCAAGTTCTTTTGCTTTTTCAATAGCTGCATAAATAGCTGCACCAGAAGAAATACCAGCAAGGAATCCTTCTTTTCCACCGAGATTGCGGCTAGTAATGACAGCATCGTCAGAAGCTACACGAATAACACCGTCATAAGCTTTGGTGTCAAGAGTGTCAGGGATGAAACCAGCTGAAATACCTTGGATTTTGTGTGGACCAGGTTTTTCACCAGAAAGCACGGCAGATTCATCAGCTTCAACAGCATAAACTTGAACGTTGGGATTAGCTTTTTTAAGAGCATGAGAAACACCTGAAACTGTTCCACCAGTACCAACACCAGAAACAAAGGCATCAAGACCCGTTGGACCAAAAGCTTCGATAATTTCAGCACCTGTTGTATCTTCGTGCACAGCAGGGTTAGAAGGGTTAGCAAATTGAAGAGGCACCCAACCATTTTTTTCTTCAGCAATTTCTTTTGCTTTGGCAATAGCCCCTTTCATTCCTTCACTTCCAGGAGTTAAAACGAGTTCAGTACCATAAGCTTGAATAATTTTGCGACGTTCAACACTCATTGTTTCAGGCATAACGATAATCACTTTGTAGCCTTTAGCTGCGCCAACCCATGCAAGACCAATTCCTGTATTTCCAGAAGTTGGTTCAACAATAATATCGCCTGGTTTGATTGTGCCTGCTTTTTCAGCATCTTCAATCATACGAAGGGCAATACGGTCTTTGACAGAAGAACCAGGGTTGAAAGCTTCGATTTTAACATAAACATCAGCAGCATCTTCAGGGACAATGTTGTTAAGTTTTACGATTGGTGTATTTCCAATTAATTCAGTAATTGAATTGTAAATTTTTGACATATGTTCACCTCTTATTGATTTAAAAATTTATAGATAAAAGTATATGCCTAATCAATTCCTTTGTAAAATACATATTTCTTATCAAGGTGATAAAAAAATACTATCACAAGGGAACTTCGACAATTTTTGAACCTGATTTAGTAAAGTCAACTTTGCCTTGGTAAAATTCAATCAAACGCCCACTAACTTCTTTAACATTGTCAGGGTCAAGGTAAATATAGGTTGTGACATTTTCAAGAAATTCTGTATCAAATTCTTGCAGGTTTTCAGCCTGTAAAAAGTTAGTAAAGGCTTGGTATTGAGGATAAGAAAGGGTGATTTTGAGCCCCTCTTGCTCTTTTACCTCAACTAGACCAATTTCCTTGAGAGCATTAGCAACACTGCCTGAATAAGCCCGAATAAGCCCACCAGCACCTAATTTAATACCACCAAAATAACGTGTCACAACGGCAACAACGTTGGTCAAGCCTTGTTTTTCTAGAACAGTTAGCATTGGAACACCAGCAGTTCCACTTGGCTCACCATCATCGCTAGAACGCTTGATTTCAGCATGTTCACCAATAATCATAGCCGAGCAAGAATGTGTTGCTTTATAATGTTCTTTTTTGATTTGTGCAATGAATTGACGCCCTTCTTCCTCTGTGTCAACTCGTTTTAACTGACAGATAAAGCGTGACTTTTTAATTTCTTCTTCAAAAATACCATCATTTTTAATCGTTTTATAGTTCATACCAAAATTTTACAAGATTTTAAGCTATTTAGCAAAATTTTTCGAATAAATAAAGTATGGATAAACTGGATAATTATTATGGAAGACTATTTACACAAGCTCAACTTTCGGATGCCTTAAAAAAGCAGGCTAAACAGTTGCCAGCAATGACAAAATTAAATCATCATTATGTTTGCAATCGTTGTGGTAGTCAAGTGTCTTTACAAAATAAACTTCAAACAAACGTTTTTTATTGTCGAAATTGCCTTGTTTTTGGAAGAAATACGAGTAATGGACATCTCTATTATTTTCCACAAAAACGTTTTTCTAAAAAAGCTTCTCTTATTTGGAAAGGAAAATTGACTCCTTACCAAGATGACGTTTCAAAAGGGATGTTAGAAGGCATTGATGCTAAGAAAGACCTACTTATTCATGCTGTTACAGGTGCTGGAAAAACAGAAATGATTTACCAATCTGTATCCAAAATAATTGATGACGGTGGTTGTGTTTGCCTGGCAAGTCCGCGAATTGATGTTTGTCTGGAGCTTTATAAACGCTTGTCGCGTGATTTTTCGTGTCCGATTACATTGCTTCATGGAGATTCTGAGCCCTACAAACGTGCCCCTTTAATCATTGCCACAACACATCAACTTTTAAAATTTTACCAAGCTTTTGATTTGTTAATTATTGATGAAGTTGATGCCTTTCCATTTGTGGATAATGCTGTGCTTTACCATGCTGTTGATAAAGCTATCAAACCTAATGGAACCAAGATTTTTTTAACAGCGACATCAACAGATGAATTAGATAAAAAAGTAAAAACAGGAACTCTGACCAAATTGCACCTTGCTCGACGCTTTCATGCCAATCCATTAGTTGTGCCACAAAAAATCTGGTTGTCTGGCGTTTTATCCAATATGCAAAAGAAGAAAATTCCCCAGAAATTAATAAATCTTCTAAAAAAACAACGTCAAACCTGCTATCCTTTGCTAATTTTCTTCCCAAATATCGAACAAGGAGAAGCCTTTACTCAAATTTTACAAACTTACTTTCCAGAAGAACAAATCGCTTTTGTGTCTAGTAAAACAGAAAATCGCTTAGAAATTGTAGAAAAATTTAGGAAACAAGAACTTTCTATTTTGGTAACAACAACCATTTTAGAACGTGGCGTCACTTTCCCATGCGTAGATGTTTTTGTAGTGCTTGCCAATCATAGATTATACACCAAAAGCGCGCTAGTTCAGATTTCAGGGCGAGTTGGGAGAGCAGCAGAGCGTCCAACAGGAGAACTGTTATTCTTGCATGACGGTAGCACTAAAGAAATGAGAAAAGCTATTGCTGAAATTAAAGCGATGAATAAAAAAGGAGGATTTGCATGATTTGCCTGCTCTGCGGACAAGAATTTTCCAAAAAAGAACAATTTTTAAACCTCATCTTAATGAAGAAAGATGACAACGGCGTTTGTCTGGAGTGTCAAAAAACATTTGAAAGAATAGGAGATGTTTATTGCCCTAACTGCTGCCGAAATGGATTTTCTCAGCAATGTCCAGATTGTCAAGCATGGGAAAAACAACATCATCACGTCTCTCATGAAGCGCTTTTTACCTACAATTCTTCAATGAAAGATTATTTCTCAAAATATAAATTTCAAGGAGATATCCTTTTAAGTCACGTTTTTTCAAAAGAACTCAAACAAGCATTAAAAAAATATAAAAATTACACCTTTGTTCCAGTTCCCATAAGTCCAAAACGGCTAAAAGAAAGACAATTTAACCAAGTAACAGCGCTTTTACAAGCAGCTAAAATCTCCTACGAAGACTTACTAATCAAGAGAGAAATCAGTAAACAGTCCGATAAAACACGAAAAGAGCGCCTAGAAACTCTCAATCCTTTTTCTTTAAAAAATGTTTCAAAGGTGCCAGAAAATGTCTTGATTATTGATGATATTTACACAACTGGCGCCACTTTAAAAGGAATATATCAACTTTTCTATGAAAATGGCGCAAAAAATGTAAAAAGTTTTACGATTGTGCGGTAAATGCTTGCAAATTTTCATGAAAGCAGTATAATAAAGGAGTAAAGAAAGCGCTTTATAGCGAGAAAGAGGTGTTTTATGATTAAATATAGTATTCGTGGAGAAAACATCGAAGTAACTGATGCTATCCGTAACTATGTCGAATCAAAACTCGGAAAGATTGAAAAATACTTCCATGCTGAACAAGGTTTAGACGCTCGTGTTAACCTTAAAGTTTATCGTGAAAAAACTGCCAAAGTTGAAGTAACCATTTTAGTTGATTCTATTACTCTAAGAGCAGAAGATGTCTCACAAGATATGTATGGTTCAATTGATTTGGTAACTGACAAAATTGAACGTCAAATCCGTAAAAACAAAACAAAAATTGCTAAAAAGCATCGTGAAAAATTACCAGCTAGTCAAATTTTTACAAGTGAATTTGAAGCAGAGCCTGTGGAAGAAGGACCAGTGGTAAAAGTTGTTCGTACGAAACACGTTAGTCTAAAACCTATGGACATCGATGAAGCGCTTCTTCAAATGGATCTTTTAGGACACGACTTCTTTATCTACACAGATGCAGAAGACGGTGTTACAAACGTTCTTTATCGTCGTGAAGACGGTGAACTTGGCTTAATTGAAGCAAAATAATTTACTAACAAATCAGAAATCCGCAATTTGCGGATTTTTTATTAAGACCAAAATATCAATGATAATCTGCATTTTTAAGTGTTAATTTAAGACATTGAGATAAGTTTTTATTCCTAAGAGTCTGAAAAATACCAAAAAAGATATTGACAAAATAGGTCATGAAATGATAAGCTATTATGGCTGTCAATTGAGCAGCGAATTTATCAGCAATCAAGAATTGCAACCTTGAAAATTTTTTGAAAAAAGATGTTGACAAAAAATTTCTTGGATGATACACTAATATAGCTGCTGTCCGAGAGGGGTGCGGCGGAAATCGGATTGAAACAGAGTTGAAAAAAACTTGAAAAAGTGGTTGACAAGCTGTTTCAGATTTGATAGAATATAGAAGTTGTCTCGCAAGAGGCAAAGACCT
>Ga0129313_1001167_pt1 | contig 17646 bp, 6 predicted proteins | sample O1105metagenome_FD_94436 | JGI IMG/M metagenome (GOLD analysis project Ga0129313, IMG submission 94436) | Orangutan group fecal microbial communities from fecal samples from Wisconsin, USA - O1105 metagenome | ecosystem: Host-associated > Mammals > Digestive system > Large intestine > Fecal... | reverse complement strand
CGGATCTTTTGTCTTTTATGGGTTTTATTATAACCGATTCCAACTGACGGCACAACTGATTTCCAAGTGTTTCCGACCTTTTTCCGGGAAATTTCAGGACTTACAGCCTCTTCTCCTGCTATGTCCCCGTTGCTGTTCTGCTGCTGTTCCGCCACTGAGAACGCCTGGCTTTTTGCCTGGCATTCTGGCGGTCTTACAATAAATCCGCCAGAAAGATACTTGCAGCTATCCCGGCCGCTGTCGCGACTAGAGCTCCCGGCAGTGTCCAACGGATCTTTCGGATATGGGCAGACATAAAATATACACTCATGGTGTAAAATACTGTCTCCGTACACCCCATCATGATCGAGACCATATTTCCCACCAAGGAATCTGGACCGTATTCTTTAAAAATATCAAGGATCAGACCGACAGCCGCGGAACTGGATATGATCCTCACCAGGATGATCGGAATTACCGGAACCGGGATATGGCAGAGCGCGGCTGGGAATTTCAGAAGTTCTGATAATACCTCCAGAATCCCGGAAGCTCTCAATACTCCCACCGCAGTCATCAGTCCGATCAAGGTTGGAAATACATCCGCCACTGTCCGCATTCCTTCTTTTGCACCATCCAGGAAATCGTCGAATACCGGCCGTTTTTCGAGGATTCCGGAACCAACGATATAAAATACCGTGAGCGGAACCATGAATTCTGAGAGGAAAATCAATATATCCATGTTTTTCTTCTATGTCCTGCGATTGCCGTTTCTTTAGAACTTCCCGACATTAACACATACTCTACAGAATGTCTTCTTCCCGTCAGTCCTATCCTGGGAACCGCAGCAATCTCCCTTCAATTCTTTTCCTTCTCATTGTATTCTCCGCAAAAATCCATTATACTAAGCCCATGGAGGTGTTTTTCACTATGAGTATTCTTTTTCTAGAGTATCCACCCTGTTCTACCTGTCAGAAAGCAAAGCGCTGGCTTGATGAGCATCATGTATCCTATACCAGCCGCCACATCAAGGAGAACAATCCCACCGCGAAGGAACTGACAGAATGGTATAAAAAGAGCGGACTTCCGTTGAAAAAATTCTTTAACACCAGCGGACTTATCTATAAATCCATGGGATTGAAGGATAAACTCCCGACAATGAACGAAGAAGAGCAGATTGCCTTGCTCGCAACAGACGGAATGCTTGTAAAGCGTCCGTTAGTTATCGGCGATTCCTTTGTTCTCATCGGTTTTAAGGAAAAAGACTGGCAGGAAAAGCTAGGGTGACTGGCGCCCTGGCTTTTTTCCTGTCTTCACGAATAACCAGATTCCCGCTGCTAAAAAGAACAGGATCCCGATACTGACCGTTATCGTTGTGACATGGCTCTCCAGCCATTCTATGATCCGCTCCGCCAGACTGGTTCTCAAAAGATCTGGGGGATCCGTTTCTTCTTCTGCCCGACTTACGATCTCTGTCTCGGGTGCGTTTTCTGTCTTATTTTCCGTTTCTGGAAGAACTTCCTCATAAATTCCAATATACTGCTTTCCTTCCAGATCCGGTGTTCGGATCTGACCTCCATATTTTGCTTTTACATTTCGAATCAGCTTACTTCCGCCTGCAGTCGCATTTCTGAACATCACCTCCCCATCCATATAAGGTTCTCCGTCCCATTCCACCCGGTCCACCCGATAATATACCCGGGACAACCCTGCAAGTTCTAAAAGTTTTTCTCCATAATCAGCAAGATCTGCATCGCCAGGAATCTCCATATCTCCCAAATAGAACGAATCTGCCCCGTATCCAGATACCGTCACAGAAAAGGAAAAGGTATCCGACCAGCTTCTCGACGTCTCTTCCACATCTACAAGAGAAAGTTCCCGCTCAAACTCTGTGCCGGACTCCTCATCGATAAGCGGAACGTCTGCCGTCTCCGGCACCGTATCATCACCTTCCAGGTCATAGGGAATTGTCACCTGGGCATATGTTATTTCTCCGGCTTTTTTCGCATTTCTGATTCGTTTTGATACCAACCGGTATTCCTTTTCCCCCTCGATCCTTGTCTCTTCCGGTATGAATGCCTCACCTCCATCCGTAAATATGGGGCTTTCATAGATCAAAGTCTCTTTTTCTTCTGATTTTTTATTTCCAGATGCTGCCTTTTCCGTGAAAAGTGTTTCCTCTGCAAATGCTTTTTCTTCTTCCAACTTCGTTTTCTCCGTCTGCGATATTTTCTCCGATGATAGAGCCTCCTCTTCCGATGATATTTCCTTCTCTAGTATAGTTTCATCCTGCGACATTTTCTCTGCAAACGTAGGCAGCGGAAATGCCAGACATGACAGAAACATCACACTTCCTAAAAAACCGGAAATTTTTTTGACAGGAAGCCGGAATATTCGGCTCCCATCATTTTTTATCCTTACGTTCTTTTCTTCTCTCATTTTCCTCCTTCTTTATATGCAGATACCAAAGACCAAGGAATCCGATAAACAAACCAAATACCGCAATTTCCGGTCTCCGGGTATCGCCAGTCTCCGGGGTCCTGAGACTTGTCCTGTCCTTCTGACGGACTCGCCCCTCTGTGCTGCCGGAAAATTCCCGCTCATAGCGTACCGTAATCCTGCCATACGTCTTTTCTCGGTCCCGTTCTTGTTTCGATTCCTCCTCTGATTCCGGTTCTGTCCACTCTGCCTCCACCGGTTTCTTCGGTTTGTCATGCGGAGTGGGCGCTGTTGGCTGTTCCGGCTCTGCCGGTCTCTCAGACGTCTCCGGTTCCTTCGGCGCTGTCGGAGTCTCCGCTGACGCCGTTGTCTCAGATTCGGCCGGCTCTGTCGGCAGCTCCGGTTCAGTAGGTCTTTCCGGTTCGTCCAGTGTTTTTCTGCGGTCTGTCATCTCGATTTTTATAAAGCTTCCATCTATTGGCACTGTAAATTTGATGGATTCAGCGATCTCATACCCATCCGGCGCAGATATTTCCGTCAGGATATACGTCTCTCCTGCTGTCAGCGTTCCATCCACAAAATGCGGAGTTTTTCCTGATATCCAGGAATCGATGACCGTTCCATCCACCATTTTTAACTCCAGGGACGCTCCAGGCAGTTCTTCTCCCGTCGCCATATCTAACTTGCTGAACTGTGCTCTCGTCTTTTTATTCGTAATCGAAAGTTCATACAACTGGATCACCGCTTCTTTTTCCCTGTCAAATACGATAGAAAACGTCTCTTCCGAACACCCATATCCGGGTGGAGACTGGATCTCCTGAACCTCATACTCGTACATGACCCAGGCACCATTTTTCAGATAACCGATCGGGAGCTCCGGTGACAGCGCAATTCCGTCCGCACCTGTCATAAATACCGTCTTTTCTCCCGTCTGTACGCAGACCGCCTCAAACCATGCCCCGGAAAGTTTCAATTCTTTATCTTCCGCATCTGTCTTTCGGATCCTGATCCTGCCACATGCTATCTTTTCTTCTGGTTCCCGTCTGTTTTCCACCTCATAACGGACGATATTCTCCGTCTGGTCTACCGTGATAAGGATCGGTTCCGCTCCCTGATAACCGTCCGGAACTCTCGTCTCAAGAAGTACATATTTTCCTTCCGGAATCCGGTCAATTCGGTGCAGACCGGCTCTCATATCATAACTGGTCATTCCCGGATACCTCTCGGATGATCTGTCATGATAGCGGAACTGGTATTCAAACCGCGGTGACAGCTGACCGTCGGATGTTAATCTTTTCGGATCTCCATCAACTGTGACTGAGACCCGCATTCTGCTTCCATCCGATAATTCCCAGATCTGTGTGATGATTTTTCTGTTTTCCGTCGCCATATCCTCCAGAAGTCTGGCATCTCCTGAAGTGACTCTTCCCTGAGATTCCTTTTTCCACGAGAACTGCCGGAATTCATTTCCATACTGTCCAAACATCTTTTCATACGCCTCTGGAATCGCCGGAACATATTCCGACAGATCATCTGCCTTCCAACTGTCCACGATTCGGTCTTTCCGGTACAGATAAGCGCCGTTTTCCGTCTTTGCTCCCCCATTCTCATCCAGAACTGCCTCACAGAGGACAAACTCTGCTGCGGCAGGCCAGGATAACGGCTCTTTCTCCCCGGATGCATTTCTCTCAAGCTTAAAGACCTCCAGCTTCGTATGATCGTCTTTCAAAACAAAGCTCTGCAGATTTCCTGTTTCCTCCACTGTAATCTCCATGGATGCAGGAATGTAGCCACCCGGTGTTTCTAGTTCCTCCAGAATATAATCACCTACAGGAATTCCTTCAAAATATTTCGGTTTTCCATCCGTTATCCACATTGCAGTGACTGAAGCTTTACGGTTATCCACAGGGTCTTCCGAGTTCCACACAGCCGGTGTCTCCTCTGTCTTCACGAGATAATATCCTTTAGGATATTTATCATGATCGGCAGTATTTACCCGCTTTGCCTTAAATAGCGCAAGCTTCGCCCCTGTTACAAAGGTCTGGCTGTATGTGCCCCGGATTTCTGTACTTGTTTCACTTGTCTCCATATCTGTGCGGTTTTCTACCTTCTGACGGTAATCTTCTGTTCCGTCGATTTTTGCGATCTCCACCTTTGTTTTTTCATCCGACAGGAGTACTCTCTGGACCTCATTCGTCTCCTTCACTTCCACTGCTGACGGAAATGTGCGGACATAGCCATCCGGCGCTTCCAGTTCTTCCAGGATATAGCTGCCCGGGATCACCCGCCTTAAAAGGTCCGGCTGTCCGTCCGTACTTTCATCCATCCGTCCATCCTGAATCGTTTTTTCGCCGCTGATCCACACATTTGGAATCAGATAGGACTCTCCTTTCCTGTGCTTTAGCGGCACGTCATCCGCCTCATTCTCCGGATCTCCCACATCAAGCAGCTGTTCTCTCTCATTTAAATGATACGCAGCCCGGTTTTCCATCTCCAGAAGCTCCTCATACCGGTATGTCACATAGTCCCCATCCCGGTCATAGACCGGCTCACCCTTTTTATACAGAACTCCGCTCTCCGGATAATATTTCACCAGGCCAAACTCATCGAGAACCGGTTCCATCCATTTTTCAAAAATCCCTGTTTCCGTGTTCCACGTTCCCGTAATATAGGCATTCTCACTTCCTTCCATGCTCTCCGCCGGTCTTCCCGTCAGTATTTTTCTTCTTCCAGTCAGATTTCCCGCGGTGTCTGTTTCCTTTACCACGGGCCATACATAGAATACCTGCTGTTCTCTTCCATTCGATCCGATTTCTGTCTTCTTCACATATGCCAGGCCTGTGTAGGCATCAACCTCCGCATCCCTGCACAAAGATCCATCGAGATGAAACAGTGTGGTCTCCGGATCCGTTGCAGTAAATACCTTCGATTTCCGGTCATACACAAGTTTTGTAAAATCGCCTCCCGATATTTCAAATACCGGCTGTCCGTTTTTCAACGCATAGATCGATTCTGTATCAAAGGTGATCTTCTGTTGCCGTCCTTCCCGGTCATAGCCGTAGAAAGTCCCGTCTTTTCCCTTTTTTATCACATCAAGATTTCCAAGATCATAGAATAAGACCGGTGTATCCCTTCGCTTCACTGTCTTGATTTCCCAGGTATCTTCTCCCCGCATCTCATCTACTGACGCTCTGTCCCGGGAAAATTCCAGCTTTTCTCCGGCATATCCCTCTTTTACGACAATATCTGTCACATTTCCGTTTCTGTCCCTTGTGACCTCAACACCTTCAAATGCATGATCCTGTGAATCCCCGGTCTGATTGACCCGGATCGCATCATAAAGTGCAAGCTTGGCTCCTGTTACATACAGATTCTGATGATCTGCCGTCTCCAGTTTTCTCGTCACATAACCGTAACCCTGAAAGATTCCATTCTCATAGACAATCTCCACCCGTTCTCCACCGCGTTTCCTCTGCTCCAGCATCTCCAGAGTCCCCTTTTTCCAGCCAAATCCCTGGTATGTACCTGCATGATTGTAGGCAAGATCTAGATTCTCAAGCCCGTACCGTGCATGAAGTTCCGATATCGTTCCTTCCACTCGCCCTGATACTTTCATTCCACGAGTTGAGTCTATTGTCTTTGTTTTTGAAATTTCCAGAATTGTTGCGATATTTTCCGCATATATTCTGGCAGTATCCGTGACATTTTCCGGGTGGATTCCATCCGGATCCTGCTCGTACCCGTAAACTGCTGCCGCCGTTTTTCCTTCTGTCCAGCCCCCGGAATACAGGATCCGGTCACTGTAAATCTCTACTGCCACAGGTCCTGAACGCACATACCCGGCCGGCGGCTTCACCTCCGCCAGTACATAAACCCCCGCTGGAAGCGGATTCGGTGTTTTTGCGTATCCAACTGCCTGGAGAATCCCCTTTTCCTCGATATCCCGGATCGTCGGGATCGCCATGAGTGTTCCTGTCTGCAGCCCATTTTTATCCGTAAAGCTTACCAGATCACTCTCCTGGCAGATCGGTGTTCCGGCAGGGACCGTTCCATAGAACAGTTCTCCGGCACCGGCTGCCTTTCTCGCAAATGGCCGGATCTCCTTTGCCCCCATCGCCTCAAGAAAATGCTGGCTTCCAAGGATCATCGTATCCGCCGTATAACATCGCACGGCACCATCCCCGTCGTCCGCCTCATTTCTTTCTGCCCGATAGACCCCAAATACCGCGTCATCATGAAGGATCGGCTCTCCAGTTTCCGTGTCAAGCTTCTCAATTCTCAGATTTGAGAAATACTTTCGATTCAAAAATGTCTTTTCCCCATAACCGGCCCAGACTGTATTCTCCTTCTCCTCATTCGGATCCACAATGCTCCATGGAACAAGCATCGGCGCATATTCCCCGTCATAGGCAGTCTTTATGCCTGTCATCATCTCCTTTCCATCTTTCTTCGCTCCATTTTCACTGTCCGACCGGTAATGATAGTACTGCTTTACCTTCTCATTCCCGTAAGGCTCGTAATGCCCTGCTCTCTTTTTCTCAGAAAGTCCATACGGATAGACTTCAAAATCCCCATCATTGCTGTGGGCACATATCACATACTCCCGAAGTTCCTGTTTCTGGTTTTCCGCCGACTCCTCGTTAAAGCGTATCAGATATTTTTTTGCAAGATCCCACGGAGAATCTGCAGTCCTGTATACATACTTCTCCTTCCAGTCATCTCCAGCCTCAGTCTGTCCGCCTGCCACTGGAAGAAATATCTCCTTCGGCGCATCGATCTCATAATGCCTATTCTTAAAGTCAAGAAGCTCCGGCGCATGGGGCTGTTCCTCCACGATTACATATTCTCCGTAAGGAAGATACTTCGATACCGCTGACGCTGCCTCTTCCTGTGCCTGTCCATTTTCCTTCCGGACCGCCAGAGTCGTCCTATCCCCGTCTAGTCCGCCATTCTCTTCACCGTCCCAGACAATCGCATAGATTTTTCCCAGATCATACTTGAAAAACGGCTGCAGATAGTCCTCCGCTTTCTGGATCGCAAGATAGAGCGCATGATCATACTGCTCATCCGAATATGCGTTTTCTCCCTGTTTCATCTGTTCCTGCTCCGCTTTCAGATACCAGTCGATGGCAAACTGCCGGACTGCGTCCGAGCGCTTCGCATTCTCCTTCGCGTATTCCGAGGTATTGATCTCATTTTGCTGTCCGGTAATGAGACTGGCCGCAAACGATTTAAATGATGTATTCCACAGGAATCCCCTTCTCTTCCAGCGATCCGTATCTGCTGTCCGGACAGCTGCAAAGAATTTCTCATAGTTATACCCTTTATCCGTCCCGGCTTCCCCATGATCCGGATCTATCTTCCGCCCCACTGTCTCCAGTACCTGGCGGTCCGCCTTTTTCGTATAGATCTTCTGGACCAGCTCCGGGAAATTTTTCTGGTATTCTTCGATCTGCACCGTTTTCCCGTTTTTATCCACCCAGAAGATCTCTCCGTCTCTTGTGCAAAAGATCCGTTCCAGATTGGACTTCAGATAAATCTTAAACCGGAAATTTCCGATGTTTTTCTCGTCATCCGTCTTTTTCTCTACCCGTATCTTCTGCTTTACCGGCCGTTCCAGTACAAGAGCAGGCGTGAGCCCCGTATCTCCATCCTCGCTGATCTTATCCTGACCGCGGTATACCAACCGCTTCGCAGTGATGTAAGTGTCTGAAAGGTCCTGATTTTTTGAGACTGACACAGCAAGAGCTGCCCCTGAGAATTTTACAAGATATTCCGCATAACCGATCCGGTCTCCTGCCTGATATCCCCAGACATTCGCGTTTCCGATCGTCTGGATCTCCTTTTCCGTCAGGACATGATCTTTTTCCGGAAGTTTTACGATAAAGTTTAAGGTGAGACTCGTCTTTCCATCGGTAAAGTCCTTTCCGAACGAATCTTTTCCGGAAGTCCGAACCTGAATTCTGTATACGCCAGACTTCTCCCGCACCACGCTTTGAAGCTCCACTTCTTTTTCCACGAGCTCTTTTTCTGTTGTGACCTCGATCTTATCTTCCGTTCTCGTCAGCGGAACACGGTATCCATGTGCCGGATCTCCCGACAGATAATCGATCACCTCTTCTCCCTCTTTATGATAAACCATGACCTGATGCATGATCTCTGTCAGCTTTCCATCTGTTCCCGGCATCAGAGCCGGTGTCAAAGTCGCATCGAGATAATATCTTCTGTTTCCGGCGGACCCCATCACATACTGTCTGTCGATCTGGAACCGGAAGTTTCCGCTATTTTTATATTCCTGATACACCCAGCGGAGATTTACCGGATCCTCGTACACCGCATAGACACTGTCCGTCGTCTTTTTCCCATTTTCCACTTTTGAGGTAAAAAATCTGCGGTTTCCAATAGAAGATGCACCTGCATACAGCGTTACCTGATAACCGGCATCCTCTTTTCTGATCCCATCGATTCCGCAAAAGTTCCACTGGGGATGTTCCTGATACCAGGTGAAAATGCTTCTCATAAGATCCAAAACACAGGAATTCTTTTCGACAGGCACTGTAATTTCCTGCACCGCCGCACCATACACGGTCTTTTTTGCCGGTTCTCCCGGATCTGTTGTCATTCCCCAGAGATCTTTCTGTCCCCTTTTTACTCCCCGGCTATAGACCGGCACATCCTCCAGCGAGCGGATACCTCCGGCCGTAACCGGAACTTCATACCCGTTTCTTCCAAGGATCTCCTCTGTCTGAGCCTTCAAGAAGAGAAAGCTCTCCGACGTTTCGTCTGAAAGATCACAGTCCTCCAGTTTCACCTGAAACCGCTCATCTTCCTCATTGACAGACAGATTTGAAAGGCTCATCGGTATCTTTTCCGGAATCTGTTCTGCCTTTAAGATCTGCGGTTCTATCCGGCTCACCGGTTCCTGTCCGGTAATATTTCCCGCCGCATCCCACTCCGGCTGATAGAGAAGATCACTGGTATCGCTCTCCGCCCGTTTCCATACGGTTCTCCCGGCCCCATCTTTTACAATCACCTCTTCTGTTCCCGTCACGTGAGGTCCTGTCACCAGCTCCTCCCCTGTATCAACGCGGTAGAATTTCGTTCCTTCCGAAAAACCATAGGCAAAGATCTCATAACCTCCATCTCCATTTTCCCCTGCTGCCCCCGCTGATGTGACCGAAAATGGAAGTTCATCATATCCTTTTCCTCTTCCGTCATCGCCTTCCATTGCCGCTGCGAGTTCCGGCATCGTGACCACAGCCGTTCCATTTGCGTCCGTCACAGATCCTGGAGTTTCAAAGCCTGCTCCCCGATTGGTGATCTCCTGATCCATTCCGTTTACTGAAAGCTCGTATCCCTCACTTCTGGAAAGTTCTTTTATATAATATTTTCCCAGAATCAGCGGTCTCCCGATCCACCAGTTTCCGTTCTTCTCCATGTTCTCCTGATACAGGTTTCCTGGCCCGTTCCAGGAGATATCCGTCCTTTTTCTGATCTTTCCGGCCGTATAATCGTACTCCACTCCCGGTGCTTCCGTATAACACAGGAAATCCGCATTTCCATCCCGATCTGTTGCTGCCGCTGCCACAAGATCATTTTTCTTATAGACAACGCCAGTATTGGTCAGAATTCCGTTTCCTGTCACCTCCGCATCCGGATGAACGATATCTTCCGCCGCAAAAAGGCCATACACGGCCCCTTCAAGTGTTCCATCTCCTTCCGTATCCCCGTAGGACGAATAATCATCCGATTCTCCCCGAAAGAGATCTCTGTCTTTTTTCGTGATATGGATCCGCCCCTCAGTTCGATGGTCATACACATGCCAGGCATCCCCACAGTCCTCAGCGCCATTACAGTGCGAATACCTCTCGGAATCCCCGAGATCCAGATGCCGGATTCCGTCCTCCTCTGCATCCGCCAGAATATCCTCAAAGTCCCCGACGCCTTCAAACTCTCCCCAGTCATCAGATTCTTCACCATCATCAGCTTCATCCCGGCTTCTTCCCATAAACCAGCCATAAAACCGATCAAAAATACTTTTCTTTTCTGCATTGGACGCCGTTGCTTTAACCGCAGCTTCTTTCGTATCCGCTTCCGCGTTAGACGCCGTTCTCTTCATAATTGTTTCCGCGCGGCTTTTTACCACCGGTATTTTTCTCTCCGAAACAGTACTCCCGCCTGTCATTCCATTTCCCGAATACCAGATGTTTTCCGTGATCTCACGGCTGCTTCCGGATCGCTTTTCCGCGTCTGCTCCCGCCTGGGAAGAATCCGTCGTGATCATCTCCACAGGGATATCATCCAGGTGCAGATCATGGAGGATATACCCGTTTCTTGCCTGGATCTCCCTCCATGTATAGGTAAACCGCAGTCCGATAAACTTCCGGTATGTCTCCTCACAGTCCGCCTTGCAGCCGGATTCCTCAAATGCGGCTTCGGATGCAGCCCGGAGCTTTCGCTCATTTCCAGCATTTTTTCGGCTTCTCCCATCCGGTTCTCCGCTTTCCAATACTTCCTGCACCTCATCGTAGGCACTCTCATCCGCCAGCCAGTGAAAATGGCAGCCTCCTTCCGCCTCTGCCTCACAGGCTTCCACCAGTTCCATCCACTGCTTTGCCGCAGCCCTGTTATTATCCCTGGTCTGTTCTGCGGCCTCCTCATAGGCATCGCTCTTTTTCCCGTCCTCATCGCCGGAATCCCCATCTTCCTGGTCCTCCGGCATATTTGCCCATGACGGCGCGGCATGTCCGTCACAGTATGTCTTTTCATACGCATACTTTCTGGTATCTTTGTAGGTTATCTCCCCTTTTCCGTTCGTGGTTCCTTCCGAAAACACCTGAAATCCGCTCCATGGACGAAAGCTCAGGTTCTTTTCCGCAAGTCTTCCCTCGCCGTCTGTCTTTGAGATCTTTCCTCCGTCCTCAAATCTTTCATACAGATAGAACTGGCTTCCCTTGAGTGGCATTCCAGTCTCATCGTCATGTTTTACAAGCCTGACATTGTAATCCGCCGAAAAGGTCTCCTTGTGACGATAGATCTGAAATTCGAGAGTCGGGGTTTCCACGCCGTATTCCGGTATTTCCCCGTCTCCCGCGCCTCCTGGTTCTCCGCTTTCCCCATCTTGGCTAATCACCAGATAAAACACCATATCAGAGGGAATGATCCTCATATCCGCCTTATAGAGTCTCTGATGTTCCGGCGCGTTGATGCAGACCTTAAAGTCCATCCACTCCCTGAGATATTCCGGATTCCAGCTGCCTTCCGTATACCAGCCGGAATTGCCTTTCATAGTGATCTTATACCGCACCGTTGTCTTGTTGTATTTCTCTTCATCTGTCATATTGCTTCCGACAGCATTCTCATTTGCGGTCACCGAACCATTATTGTGGATCCGGATCGCATCTCCGCTCCAGGTCACCTCATACAGATTTTGTCCCATCACCGATTTCGCGATATTTTTATCCTGGGATGCGTCAAGCCATCCCACGTTTCCCCCTGTGGATCCATTGTCCCACACACTCTGGGGCTCGATCTTCGCGATATCCCGGATAAACTCTTTTCCGAGAACAAACTCCGTATCCAGGGCGCCAGGTCCGTCAGAAAAAGGCAGTACCTGAAATGGCACTGCCGTATCTTCCGAAGTTGCTCCCCTGATCGTATCCGGAGCTTCTTTTCCCGCCGCCAGACCGACGGAGGACGCCTGCTCCATAACAGCGATCGCGCGGTCTTCAATTTCCGGATTGTCAGCCACCCAGGCAAATTTTGTCCCTGCATCGTCTTTCACATACTTTACGATATTAGCACTGGACGTCGTAGACGCGATCTCCGCATAAAGACCCGGATCAAACTTTTTTGCCGCGTCCTTCAGTGCCGACCAGTTGTCCGGATATGCCCAGAATAACCGTTTCGCCTGCGTTTCCGTAAGCGGAGACGGCATCGTATCAAACTTATACATATCATACCGGTCGACCTTCTTCCAGCCTTTTCCCCCATCGAGGCAGTAATACGGGGCCGTCGATTTCTGCGGCCACACATCCGATGCCTCGGACGGGAACGGGAGTGGAATCCCCACTCCCGTGATCGTCATAATGACTGCCAGAAATCCAGCCAACCATCGCCTTCTTTTTTTCTCTTCCATACTGATCCCCCGCCATCATTTCTTTCCAATCGTCTGTACCGCACCTCTGACACACCATGCGCCTGTCTCATCCACAGTGTAGCCGTCCGGCGTCACACAGTCCGCCAGCATATGTCCGTTTTTCTGGTCCATATAGTAGCATTTTCCATTGATCCAGTTCCAGCCTTTCGTCATCCGCCCGGTCGGTCCCAGGTAATACCACGCTTCTCCTTCTTTTATCCAACCAGTCTGCATTTTCCCCTGGCTTCCGTCATTTGTCTTCTGGAGATAATACCAGCTTCCATCTTTTTCATCGAGAAACCACCCTGTCTGCATCCTGCCGTCAGCCGCAAAATGGAACCATGAAGTCTTTTCCTGTCCTTCTTTCGCATATGGGTTGTAGATCCAGGCCCACTCATTGGCATACGTTCTTCCGCCGGAAACAAATTTCCAGCTTCCATCCTCCTGCTTTCTCCACTCACCGGTGACACTGCCCTTTGGCTGTTCCCCTGTGTTCTGGGCCTTTTTCAGCACACTTCCCGTTCTTCCGCCGCCGGAAGAACGTCCTCCTGAGCTGCCGGACCAGGTCTTATCCACAAGCTTAAACTTTAATTTCACAGGAATCTTTTTCTCCAAAGCCCCAGCACTGACCGTGATCTCGTCCTCATATTCCGCCGTATACGGATATTTCTTCATCCCCTCCGCGATCCAGAATGCCTCCGTATTTACTGATACCGCACCGTTTTCTACCTTTACAGCACCATTTTTTACGTTCCAGTTAAATTCGAAGCTACCGTCCCCATTTCCTTTTAACGCTTCCTGCGGTATCAGCTTTGCCGTAATCTTCTGTGCATCCGCGCCCTGCCATATGACCGCCGGGTTATATCTCGATCCCGTTTTCGTGAGTATCAAGTCAAACACCAGTTCTCCCTGATCCACCTTGATCTCCTCCGGCATCACCACAGTCCTGTCATCTGTCACAAAATCCACTTTCACGCTGCAGACTGCCGACTGGATATTTCCAAGGGCATCCTTTGCCGCCATCACTACCTCCGTGCTTCTTGTTCCACACCCAGTACGTTTCTCATAGATATGTTCCTTATGAGCCGCTTCATCCGCCTCTATGAGATCCAGGATCCATCTCGTATCCTTTTTCGCCATCACCTTTGCGTTCCGGTAATCTCCGTCCGCGATTCCCTCTTCCACAAAACCGGCGTCCACCTGGATAATGGCATTATCGCCGACGGTCCAGCTGATATCTTTTTTATCGAAATAGTCCGGTGTAAAGGATCCTGACAGGATCTGCGGCGCGGATACCGTGATCGTTTCCTGCGGCTTTTTCCTGTCACCGGTCAATGTTCTTGTCACCATAAAATTCAATGCCGCTTTGTCGAGAGTCGCGCCTTCCGCTGCGATCTTCGTCCGGTCCTTGATCTGGAATGTCACTGGGATCCTGCAGTTTGCGGTCACAGACTTCTCCTCAAAGCTGGATGCCGGTCTCGTCTTTGCTGTCAGAACCGCAAGTCCGCCCTGGGTACCGTTTCCGTAGACCGTATCCTCGATAGGGTACCGGTACTGTTTCTTCGCCTGTTCTGTCTCCGCTTTCTCCACAATATCCTTAAAGAATCCTGCATTCAGGTTCAACTCGATGGATGCGCTCTTTTTCGTATATCCGGACTCATCCTCATCATCATTTTTCTTTAAGATGATCAACTCATCGTCATCCACACTCCATCTCACCGCCTCATCGGCGACATCGTTGTTCTTATCGACCACAGCCTGGATCTTCACGTCCTGGACCTTCGTTCCCGCCTCCAGCTTTCCGTTTAAATATCTCGCCAGCAATTTCCCCGCGGTATCCCTCACTTCCGTGGTGATCGACGGGTTCATCCGGTCCCCGGTGCGCTCCTCGATGACCCGGAAACCAAATTCCTGGGGCTCTACCCGCACACCTGCTGCCACTTTCTTATAGACCGCAGAGACCTCCGTATCATGTTCCGGCATCACAAACTGGTAGGAACCTCCTGTCTGATAGGTCGTCTTCCTTCTGCGCCCAAGAGAATCTGTATAGGTCGGCACACCATCCATCTGGAATTTCTCTGTCTCTGTGTTCTTCGGAGCCGTGAGGACTGTAACGGTATCTCCGGCAGCCACCGCGCCCCGGTATGCTTTGTGGAATTCCTTGCTGTAGGCAGACGGACCTCTCGCCGTCAACACCGCCACATCATAGAAATTCCCTGAATTTGCCGCTGTATCCACCTGAAGGACCGACAGCAGATATCCCCGCATCGGTCGTCCCACGGAATTCGGTGCGAAATGATCCGGAGTATAGAGATCCTGTCTCGCCGCAGCCTCGGTATCCACTACATGGAGAACGCCGTTCTCGAGTTCCTCATAGAAATAGAGTTCGTCCTCTTTCTTCGTGTTCTGTCCCTGCACCAATGTGTAGAAATTATCTCCTTTGTTCCAGAAGCCAATATGGGCATCGTAGGTGAACCGATTGTCATCCGAGACACCTGAGCCGCAGACACCGGCTGCAATCTTCTCCTCTGTATCCGCGAACAGGTACGCCACATCCGCTCCGTCCTCAACCCCATAACGGAAGTGGAAGCCAGTATCATGAGTTCCAATAAAAGTTCCCTCGCGCGCCGCACTTCCAAGCCCGGAAGATGCGATGGTCCCCTCAAACCGTGCCACCTTCATCTTTCCGGAAGCGTATTTTCCCGTGATACCGCCGATGGACTGAGAGCCGCTTCCGCCGATGGTTCCCATCACATGCGTATTGAAAATATCCGCGGAATTCTGGAACCCCACGATTCCGCCCACATAGCCGCCGCCCTGGATTCTGGCACTCAGACTGTCCCCTGTATTCACCTCACAATCCGCGATCAAAGACTCTGCCGCCCGTCCGGCAATTCCCCCGGCAAAGATCTCCTTTCCGCTTCCCGTATCGATAGCCACATGGTCGGAAACACAGTTTTCCACCACAGAGTCTTCCAGGACATCCGCAATAACTCCACCGGCTGTACCGGTAGTCCTCAATGTACCGTTTACTGTCACGTTCCGGATCACTGAATGTTTCGCACGGCCCGCGAGAATTCCCCCATTCTCCTTTACCGTGATCACATGCCCCGGCTTTACCTTGAGCTCTGTGATCTCCGCGTTCTCCACTGCGCCGAACAGTCCCCCAAAGTCCCAGGACGGCTGGTACATGCGGAAATTGGACACAGTTTTTCCGTTTCCGCTAAAATGCCCCTCAAACGGCGATACTCTTCCGGCCCGCATATCCGCCCCAGTGTGATAGAATCCGATAGGGATCCAGTTCATTCCACCGAGATCAATATTTTTCCCTAACTCAAACCAGGCACCTTTATAATTTCCCGGATAAGTGCCCTCTCCACTTCCAACCTCCATTCCCATGGACGCAAGGACAGCGAGCCCAATGAGGTGCTCCTTCGTTGTGATCTGGTACGGCTTTTCCTTTGTTCCATCCCCAGTTCTTCCACTTAAAAAGCTCATATCGCCCACATCAGCGCCCCAGATCTCCTCATCCGCTGCGAGCACAGCAATATTTTCCACGGCATCCGATGCCGTCGCCGTTCTCTCCGCCGCTGTTTCCACACTTCTCAAAACTGCCATTCCTCTTACCGGTGTTCCAAGCGCCATGCAGAGTCCTAACCCTGCTAACATCATCTGGCTCTTTCTGCCTCTGTTTTTTCTGCTCTTCTTCATTTCTTTTCTCCCCTCTATGCCTGCGGCAGACAGAATGCCGGGCAGATCCCGATCCCAACATCTGACACATCCGCCTGTCTGAAGCATCCATTTTCAAGATCTACAACATACTCCCTGTTTCCATATACAAAACTGCCTCTTTCATCCACCTCATAAGCCGGTGTCCGAAGCCAGAACCCCCGGCTGTAAGAACTTCCCTTTCCTTCCGGATTCCAGATCTCATCCCGATACCGGTATGCTTCCTCCAAAGACAGCAGAAAGAATCTGTCCCGGCAGTCCTGGTATGGCAGCAAACGGCTCTCAAGACCATCCAGACGGCTGTCAGCAAAATCACCATCCCCTGTTTTCCCTGTAAATGCCGTCAAAGCTCCCGTGTATACAAAAGATGCATCTGGAACCGCAGTCTCCGCCTGTTCCCCCAGCCACTCTCTCACCCGGGATTTCTTATAATTATTGTTTTCTCCAAACGGAAGTAAGATCCGCTCCTCATAAGTACTGTCCACATCGGACCGAATCACGTTTTCCGCCAGAAACAGCGCACGTTTCCCATAACTGCCTCTGCCGTCCTGGTAATCATCATCGATACATCGAAACCGGCATACTTTTCCCGCAATCTCCCGCGAGACCACATCCCCGGTCCTCCATGCGGCCCGGTCTTCCTCCTCCCCGAACTTGTCTCCCGTTCCTGGAGCGGTATTTTCCCCAAAATCCGGCGCCCGCCCCCGCCATTCAAAGCCGATCCGGCAGTCCGTAACCGTCTCACCGTTCACATTCCTGGTCCCCAGATCCAGCTTTGAAATATTTACAACTCCGGGAAACATCTGCGCGATCACCAGCGTATCGAACGAGCTGTCTTTTCCCGTTACCACAATTTCCTGCCGCCCTTCCCGTTCTGCGGCAGATACCGTCTCCATCAGAAACCGCCTGCCCGCTTCCCGATCCCGCAGGATCACAGGTTCTGCTGTCAGAAATTCTGCCGTTCTCTCCGCCGCGTAGGGAACGAGTTCTCCCCGGCAGCTTGTGAGTACAGCAAGAGAACCGGCCGCAGCAAGCCACTTCGCCACTTTCTTTCGATTCATTTTTCCTCCTGGATATTCCGGCTAAAGCCGCCGGCGGCTTTTCGATAAAGCAGATAATATCTGCCTCCAAAGATTTTTAAGACTTCCAAAAGATCTATTATGATTTGACTGGAACTCCCCAACCGGTTCGTTCCTCCGTTTGTCCATAACTATATCACAGGCCATACCCGGAATCCATATCGGATCCGTAAAACCAAAGCCCCATTATTTAGCCAGTTTCACGAAAATATTTTTGCATTTTCGTCACTTTTACCATACCATTTTTTCACCGATGCCAATAAAAGCATTATTTATAAGCATTTT
>Ga0129313_1001165_pt1 | contig 17675 bp, 15 predicted proteins | sample O1105metagenome_FD_94436 | JGI IMG/M metagenome (GOLD analysis project Ga0129313, IMG submission 94436) | Orangutan group fecal microbial communities from fecal samples from Wisconsin, USA - O1105 metagenome | ecosystem: Host-associated > Mammals > Digestive system > Large intestine > Fecal... | reverse complement strand
GCATTATACGCCATATCATAGGACAGTCCGCCGCAACCGGTCAGAACGGAAACCATGACCGCAAACAGACAGATATAGGCTGTCATACTTCTTCTACTTGTACATTTCACGCCACTCTAAATCTCCTCTGTCAAGGGACTTGATTAACAGTTCCGCACTGGCTAAATTTGTGGCAAGAGGAATATTGTGCATATCACAGAGTCTCACCACATTGTTTACATCCGGCTCATGCACCTTAGGGGTCAGCGGATCACGGAGAAAAATCACCAAATCCATCTGGTTATGTTCAATCTGTGCACCAATCTGCTGTTCTCCGCCCAGATGACCTGCGAGGAATTTATGGATGTTCAGATTCGTAACCTCCTCTATCAGACGTCCGGTAGTACCCGTGGCATACAACTCATTCTTGCTTAAAATCCCCCTGTAAGCGATACAGAAATTCTGCATCAGCTTCTTTTTTGAATCATGTGCAATCAATGCAATGTTCATAGTTAATACCCTCTCTTTATTTCGATTTTTTGGCTTGAAGCCGAACATTCAATACAAAACCCATTCCCATAAAAAGGCTCATCAACGAAGTCAGACCGTAACTTACAAACGGAAGCGGAAGCCCCGTGTTAGGCAGGATAAAAGTTGCAACGCCGATATTGAAGAATCCCTGAAAAGCTATTATTCCTCCCATACCGGCTGCAATAATCGTCCCTGCCAAATCCTTCGCCTTTCTGGCAACGGAAATACATTCCAGCGCAATTCCGAACATCAGTACAATGACTGTCAGGCTTCCCTTGAAGCCAAACTCCTCACCTATCACAGCGAAAATGAAATCTGTCTGAGCTTCGGAAATAAAATTACCGTTTTTCACGGAAGTGATTTCGTTATTTTTATAGCCCTTGCCGTCCAACTGTCCGGAAGCTATTGCCGTCACGGAATTCAACTGTTGGTATGCCGTGGTGTCCGCATATTCTTCCGGGTTGATAAAGCCCAGGATACGGTCCACCTGAAATCCCTTCAATATATTGCTGTCCGGTTGAAGTGCCAGAGAGACAAGCAGCGCCACTGCAGGTATCACCACGGTAAGTGCCCCTATAACAACCTTCCAGCTGATTCCTCCGGCAAACATAATCACGCAGAAAATCACAATCACTACGATACTGGTAGACAAATCCGGCTGTTTATAAATCAGATACCACGGCACTGCCACAAGCACGATACAGCTTCCGATAATCCGTACGGTATTCAATTTCTCTCTATATTTCATAATAAACTGTGCAAAGAATAAAATCAATAAAATTTTCGCAGTTTCTGACGGTTGAAAACGAAGTCCCCCCAGTTCCAGCCAGCGCTGTGCACCGCCTCCGTCATCGCCCAGATATTTAACCGCAAGAAGAAGTGCAAGATTGAGAATATACATCAGCCAATTCAGTCTGATAATCCACGAATAATTAAAAAATGAAATAATTATCATCAAGGCAGCGCCGGCCACCACTCCCGCCAGCTGCCTGGTCTGGAGTGACGGCTCCGCACTTCCGATTACCATGACACCAATAACCGCCAGAGCCAGTATCATGAACACCAATTTGAAATCATAGTCTCGTATCCTGAATTTTGTAAACATCTTTTCTCTCATTCTGCCGCATTTGCAGCTTCACAATCAGAAGGACTCCTACAGTCTCATAGCCTCCTGACTCTTTAGTTCCGGCATGGTAACATCCACGATGGGAATGTTTGCGCAAAGACTTGGCTTTGCTGCTCTTCCTGCCTTGCTTCCCTTTGTATTTATCTGAATTTCCATATTTTCGGAATCAATCTTCATGTACTTGGATATCACCTTTGCAATATCCGTCTTAATCAGCTCCATCATTTCCGGGGAACAGTTTACCCTGTCCGAAATCAGCAGGATTTTCAGCCTGTCCTTGGCAATCTGGCAGGAGCTTTTTCTGCGAAAGAAATGTCTCATATTTTCACCCGGCTCCTCTACAATTTATGAAATATACCTGTTACCTTGGTCCAAAAAGAAATACTCTTTTCAAAATTCAGAAAAGGAACCTCCCGCCCCTCGACTCTCTGTACCACATTTGCATATGCCTGTCCTGCCGGGCTGTCGCATCCCACCAGAGGCTCGCCCTGATTGGTGGCAATCACCACATTCTCATCATCCGGTATGATACCGATCAGGGGAATGGCGAGAATGTCCACTACATCCTGCGCAGACATCATATCTCCTCTTTTTACCATATCCATTCTCAGCCTGTTGATTATTAAATCCATCTGTTTGAATCCGTTGGCTTCCAACAGGCCGATTATCCTGTCCGCATCCCGGATGGCGGATACCTCCGGGGTGGTAACCACAAGAGCTCTGTCCGCCCCGGCAATGGCATTTTGAAATCCCTGCTCAATTCCCGCAGGACAGTCAAGGATTATGTAGTCAAACTGCTCCTTCAGATGCTCGATTACCTTAATCATCTGACCCGGAGTCACAGCAGACTTATCCCTGGTCTGTGCCGACGGCATCAAATACAGCCCCGGATGCCGCTTGTCCCTGATAAGCGCCTGTTTCACGCGGCAGTTTCCCTCCACTACGTCTACCAGATTATAGACAATCCGGTTTTCCAGACCCATCACCACATCAAGGTTTCTCAGTCCGATATCTGTGTCAATGAGACACACCTTTTTCCCCAACTTTGCAAGACCTGTGCCTACGTTTGCGGATGTGGTGGTCTTTCCCACACCGCCTTTACCTGAAGTGACGACAATGACTTCGGAGCCTTTCCGCTCCTGGGAAAACTGATTTTCCATTTTGTGATTCCTCCACCATTTTTTTGTCGTCCCGCCAAGCAATTCTCAGTCATACTCAGAATCCGCTCAGCAAATCCTTTGTAAGCATCTCAAAAATTATCTTTCCGTTCTTCACATATGCAATTTTCGGTTGTACCTTGGGGCGTATACCCCATTTCGACTGCTTCGCAGCCGTCTTATATTTGAAATCGCCGATTTTAAGTCTTTCCGGCTCCATTTCAAGCGCTGCAACAAAGGCGTCCGGCTGACCGTTTCCGCCGGCATAAGCCTCTCCGTACATTCCTCCCAAAATAATAATGTTTTTTGCACTGATAACCGCACTTCCGGGATAGACATCACCCAAAATGATGATACTGTTCTCTGTCTCCAGAACCTCTTTGTTCTTCAGGCTGCCCTTGAAAAACTGTCCGTCTTCCCCGCCGGAAAGTTTTTTCTCCATATGGGCCAAAGCCTTGATAAAACTCTTGTTTGTGGCATCATCCTTCCCGACGATACATACCACGTTTAAATCGCTGTTTTTCCTGACGGCATCCAAAATCCTGATTTCCTCTGCTCCCGATACCTTTCTGTCCTCAATGGACAGTGCCATGGTAGCATTACCGAAAAAATTCCGTGCCTCCGAAAACTTGTAGGCAATTTCCTGTAGCAGCTGTTCAAATCCCGCCTCTTTGTCCAAATGCAAAGCAATTCCATTGGGAAAGCTTTTAATCAAAACATAATCCTTCATTCACTCCATCACACCTTTTCTTTTCGTCGGAAATAAATTTATACCCTTTACATCTCGTTTGAAATGCCGCCGTCCGGTTCGTATGCCTCACCTGTAAACACTTCCTCTTCCTCGATAAGGCCGTAATAATATTCAATAATCTTTTTTGTTGCCTGCGCAGCATAGTCTGAGGAATAACCAAAGGGAATTCTTGTAACACAGGCTATTTCCGGATTTTCATAGGGTGCATAGCATACAAACAAAGCATGGTTCGGTCTTGACGAGGTCTGCTCTGCCGTTCCGGTTTTACCGGCTACTGTAACCGCAAGGTTGCTGAAATAGGATTTATTCTGAACCACTTGTCTCATTCCCGAATGAATCGCATTCCAATATTCATTGGGAATTTCTATCACATTCCTGATATCCGGTTCATACTCCCGAATCACATTTCCGTCGGAGTCCGTTATCTTGTCCAAAAGTGTCAGATTATAGCAGGTGCCGCTGTTGGCTACAGTTGTCACATATCTTGCCAGCCCAACAGTGGTATAGCTGTTGGAGCCCTGACCGATTGCGGAACGAACCGGGTCCTCATTTGACACATCCGGTGAATATTCTGTTATCTCCACACCGGATTTTTCTGTTAATCCGAACAAATCCGCATACTCATACAGCGTGTTCAGCCCCGCTGTCTCATTGTAGATTCCGTCTCTTGTAGACAGCATATATCCTACATTATAAAAATAAAAGTTACAGGAATCTCTGATAGCTGTAGTTACGTTTTCATTGCCATGTCCGATTCTCCGCCAACATCTGGGAGAAGGGGTAATCTGTGTAAATGTACCTGTACAGTTCACCTTACCGTTCAGAGTAATGACTCCTTCCATCAGCCCCGCCGTAGCGGATACCATTTTGAAGGTAGAGCCCGGAGCTGCCTTGTACTGCGTGGCAAAGTTCAACTGTGGCTGTGATTTGTCGGTGGTCAATTTCGCATAGTACTCCGCATCAATGGAGTTGGCCATCTTGTTGTTATCATAGCCCGGGTAAGAGACCATGGCAATCACATCCCCTGTATTTACATCCGTGATGACAACGGATGCATTGCAAGGGTCGAGAGCCAACTGTGCCGGCGTAATATCGATGCTGTCAATTCTGTTTTTCATAAACTGATATGCTGATAGTTTCCCATTGTAAAGAGCAGTCTCATCTTCCACCGGAATCTCTACCAGTTTCTGCTCACAAAGTACCATACATACCTGTTTCCCCGTGATGGCATCCGACAGCAGCATATATTTGTAAAAACGCTTCTGAAATTCTGTGTTTTTGTCAATCATTGCAATGATATAATCCAAAATCTTGCCGTATATCTCCTCCGAATCTGAATATTTTTCATCCAAATCCAGCTTGCTGACATCAATCCAATTCTGTGCAATGCAATATCTCAGATACTCATTCAGACTGATAACCTCATCTGTTGCCCATGCAATCTGAGTGGCATCATTTGCATCCACCGCTTCCGACATAATGACTCCGTTTGTGTTCAGAAGCCTTACGATATTACTCTGATAAACCTGATATTCTTTCGTCAGTTTTTTATAGGGAGTCTTGCCCTCCGTCAACTCATATGTCAGCTTTTCATATACCTTATCCCTATATTCCAGATAGGCCTGATATACTGCTTTTTCCGTTTCCCCGGCATTTTCGGAAGCCATATGTTTTATATCAATAATCGAATTGTTAAACATTGCAAAATAAACATCATATATGGGAATCTTGATGTCAGAGCTTGCCGCACCCTCAGCTGCATTGTATTCCTTCGAATTGATAATTTTGCTTGACACCAACCCGGCCAGAGACTGCTCCAGAATATTATAAGCCGCCTTTGTAAAATCCATGTCGATGGTGAGATAAACATCCTTTCCGGCTTGAGCTTCCTGTCGCTCCTCAATAGAGATTACTTTACCGGTGTTATCTACGATTACCTTTTCGTAGCCCTTGACGCCCTGCAGGGTTGTCTCCATGTAAGATTCGATTCCGCTCTTACCCACCACATCATTGATATTGTATACATCGTTGCCCTTACCCTCAGCTGCAAGTGCTTCGTTCAGCGTTGTCAGCTCCTCCGAAGAGATCTTTCCGATATATCCCAGAACATGGGCAAAATACTTGCTGTCGACATATTTCCGCACGGTGTCCTCCACGATGGACACCCCGGGCAGTTCCTCTGAATTTTCCATGATAACTGCCACCGTTTTCTCGCTGACATCGGTAGCCACTGTGGTTCCTATATATTTTCGGAAAGAAGTCAGATTCATGGCATATCGAATTGTCACAAGTTTCAGCCAGTCTTCGTTGCTGTAGCCCTTACCGGCAATAAATTCACTTTTACTGTTATCGGGATCTTCATATTCCCCTATGGCAAAAAGAGAACTGCGGCTGAGATATTCCATAATTTCGAGTGCGGTTGACGCCCTCATTTCATCATCCAGTTCACTGACTGTCTTCTTTCCGTACACATCTGCCAGAAAGCGCAGAAGGCTTGTCCCCTCCACGCTGAACGCAAACTCCCCATCCTCATTTATGACAATCTTAAAGTCGGTAATCACCCGGTCACCGTTCCTCTCAATCATCTCAATCAGCTTCATGATAGTGGCGTTCAGGTTAGCATTTTTCCGCCTGCCCGACTCGAAAACATCCTCAATCTTGACGGAGTATGCCAGTTCATTATAAGCCAGCACATTTCCGTTTCTGTCATAGATATTGCCTCTGGTGCTGGAAATGTCCCTTGTCTTCTCAATCTGAAGCACAAAGTCATCCAGATACTCCTCACCATGGACAATCTGCAAATCAAAGCAGCGATAAATCAGAATTCCGCCAAGTATCATAAAAACCAGGGTAAACAAAGTCAGTCTGCTGGTAAAAAAATTTCTTATTTTATCTCTCAATTCATCAAACAAATTTTTGAGCTCTCCTTTTTTCGTGGGCTTCCAGTTTCTCGTTCACTTTCAGGATTAAGGGATACAAAAACATGGTAACCACAATGGTATACAATGCTTCCGGTAAAATCACATGAGAAAAATAATACGCAAACCGGAATCTTCCCCGAAGCATAAACAGAAGTATATAGCAGATAATGCCATAGGACAAATCACTTGTGATAATCAATGCTATGGGTAACTTAATATCCTCCGGATAAAAAATCCTGCAGAATTTACCGTTTATATAGCCTATGTACATTAATACCAGCGCATAAAAACCAAGAAAGCCGCCAAAGCAGATATCATTCAACAGCCCGCAAAAGAAGCCGATAATCAACCCCTCCTTCTCTCCCCGCATAAATCCGAAGGAAGATGTGAGAATAATCATTAAATTTGGGATAATTCCCGCAAAGGCAAAGCTTCCGAATACACTGCACTGTATACAAAAACCCGCAATCACAAATATAGTTACTACAAATTTTCTGAGCATATGGCCTCCCGGTTACTCCGAAGTCACAGTCTGTTTCATGTCTGTGATGACCAGTACTTCCTCCAGGTGTTCAAAATCCACCGCAGGAGTAATCAGTCCCGATTTCGTCAGATTGTTGGCATCTTTATCGATGGAACTGATATACCCAATCAATATATTCGGCAAAAATTTGTCGCTTATGTTAGAGGTTACAACCTTGTCGCCTTCCGCTACAAGATTTCGGCTGTCCACCAGCTGACTGAAGGTAATGCAGTTGTCAGCCATCAGTTTTAAATCTCCCGATACAATCAGGTTGTCTTCCGTAGAAAGTGTCATACCGCTGACATTGCTGTTGTCGGAAATAATGGAGGTAACTCTGGACCAGTTAGGTCCCACGGAGGTAATTCTGCCCACAAGTCCGCCTCCGGCAATGACATTCATGTCTACCATAAACCCGGAATCGCTTCCCTTGTCGATAATAAAGGAGGTGTACCAGTTGCCGGAATCTCTTGCGATAATCCGTGCTCCCACCTTCTCATATTCGCCGTACTGTTCGCTTAGTTCCATAAGCTCACGCAGATTATTCAGTTCATATTTATCCTGCTGCAGCAGCGTATTCTCCTCAGTCAGTCTTGCCACTTCTTCCTTAAGCGCCGCATTTTCATCCAGTAGGGTACGAATCTGTACAAGTTCCTCCGAGCGGTTGGACAGCCATCCTCCCACCCTGGCGATTCCCTGTTGGAAGGGCACCACAACATATCCGACAACAGAATTCAGCGGTCTGTTAAACACATCCGTGCCAAAGGTAATCAGCATTAACAGTGTACAGAGAATTGTCAAAATTAAGAGGAGATATTTACTCGGTAAAGTAAATCTCTCCCCTTTCCGTTTTATTACTGGGCTCATTTACTCATCCCTTCAATTGCATAAGCTACGGATTTATAGTTGTCATCCTTTATAATTTTGGCAAGTCCCATAACTACGCTGGTACTGGGATTTTCTGCCACATTTACTTTCAGTCCCGTGCCCGCAGCCATTCTCTCGGACAGATGGCTCACTTGGGATGCTCCGCCTGTGAGATAAATACCGTGGCGGTAAATATCCGCCGCAAGCTCGGGCGGAGTTCTCTCCAGAATTACCTTCACATTGTCAATAATGGTGTTAAAGTGCTCTTCCAGGCACTCATCCACCAGCTTTGTGGGAATCTCCCGTTCTACGGGAAGACCTGTGACAATATCCCGACCGTAGACAACGGCACCTCTTCCGTCCTCCTCCAGCTCATTCAGAGAAATTTTCACAGTCTCAGCGGTTTTTCCGCCTATTATCAGGCTGAACTCCCTTCTTACAGCATTTCGGATTGCCTCATCAAATTTCAATCCTCCGGTCTTAATCAGTCTGCTTAACACGATACCGCCCAGAGACAAAATGGAAATTTCAGTGGTTTCATATCCCACATTTACCACCAGAACTCCCTGGGAATTCTTGACATCAATATCCTGTCCAAGACCGTCGGCTACTGCCTTTTCCACCACCATAATCTTTCTGGCTTTTACCCCGGCATCCTTTATTAAGTCATAAAAGGCTCTTTTCTCCACCTCCGTCACATCCGTTGGAACGGCGATAAAGAAATCGGCGGGTTTGCTGTTTCCTTTTTGTAAATCATTGATAAAATACCGCACCAGCGTTTCCATGTTTTTGATATCTGCAATGACACCGTTGGACAGCGGATAAGAAATATGAATATTTCCGGGAGCCTTCTCATACATTTCAAATGCAGAGTCCCCATACGCAAACAGAGTGTTCTTGTTCTCAATGGCTATCATGTTTTTCTCAATGAGGACACTGTCATCGCTCCTGCTATAGATTTTAATGTTGTTCGTACCGAGGTCGATACCAAATGCGTTGTTTGCCAAAATGACAACCCCTTTCTCATAGTAAATATGGAAATCAATTTTTTCGGAACCAGGATTTCTCTTTAAAACTGACGTATACATTGTCACCAATCACAATGTGATCCAACAGCGGAATACCCATCTTGTCTCCCATTTCCCTGACATCATCGGTAATCCTTTTGTCGTTTACGCTGGGCGTCGGATCTCCGCTTGGGTGATTGTGAACCAGAAGAATATTTACCGCTCTGGCGTCAAATGCCTCCAGGAATATTTCCCTCGGGGAAATCAGTGACATTCTCACACTTCCCTCCGACAGTTTCTTCTCCCGAATCAGCCTGCACTTCGCATCCAATGACAGCAGGAATACACATTCCGTATCCCGATGCCGCAGACGTTCCATGAAATATGCTGCAACCTGTGCAGATTTGCGGAAGCAAACTCCCTCGCTGGCCGATGCGGCGCTAATACGCTTGGAAAGTTCAGTGATACATTTCAGCTTAATTGCTTTGACAACACCGATACCCTTTATGCCCTTCAGTTCCTCCAAAGTTACATCATACAGGCCGATAAGTCCTTCCTTTGGATATCTGGCAAGCTGCAGGACCTGTTCTGCCAGCTGAAGCGCGCTTCTTTCCTTCGTTCCGGTGCGGATAATGATGGCGAGCAGTTCCGCCTCCGTCAAGTTTTCCGGTCCAAAGCGCAGAAATCTCTCATAGGGCTGCTCCTGTCCGATATTCTTTTTGTTTTCTCTCATGTGTGTCTCCTTCTACCTTCTCCGACACATCATGAACCTTCCGGTGTTCAAGGAACTGTTTCTAAATATCTTTGAATATTGCTGTTTCTGAACAGTTCCTAACGAATGAAACGATAGATAATCAGTGCAAGCACAACACCGATAACGCTTGCAATTGTTATATGAATCGTCAGGCCGAAGGTCAGGACAAAAAATCCCATGTCCAATACAATGGGGGAACTTAATCCGAAAGACCTCCCATAGTTCAAAAAACTGCCGTCAAAATAAGAGCCGATAAACCCACCGATTACAAATCCTACAAGGACCAGCAGAACCGGCAACCAATTTCCCTTTCTCAAAACCATTCCTCAACTTTCTTTCGTACTTCAGGCAGTTATTCACCCTGACAAAATACGTTTCATACGTCTTTATATAGTACCACAAAAACAGTAGGCTGTACACAAAAATCAAAGAATTAATTTTTATCTTTTTCGACCAAAATTTGTGTTTTCAGTTCGGCTTTCGCCACCAATCCCCTGTTTACAAGCGACTGTAGTGATTTCAAAATTCCAAATTTTGCATGTTGCCAGGTCAGTCCCCCCTGGAAATATACCGCATAAGGCGGCTTGATAGGACCGTCCGCCGAAAGTTCAATGGAGGACCCGGATACAAAAGCTCCCGCCGCCATGATAACCTGTGCATCGTACCCCGGCATATCCCAGGGCTCCGGTGTCACATGACTATCCACGGAAGCCGCAGCCTGTATGCCCTGACAGAAGGCAATCACTCCCTCCGGTGTACCGAAGGTAATAGCCTGAATAATATCATGTCTGCTCTCCTTGCTGTCGGGAACTACGGCATATCCCAGCGGTTCATACAGATTTGCCGCAAAAACAGCTCCTTTCAAGGCAGATGCCGTCACCGTGGGGGCCAGAAAAAGTCCCTGGTAAAAATCCTTCATCACCCCGAGTGAAGCCCCCACTTCCTTTCCAAGTCCCGGAGATGTAAGGCGATATGCTGCATTTTCCACACATTCCTTTTTCCCCGCAATATAGCCACCGATGGGAGCAAGCCCTCCGCCCGGATTTTTGATGAGTGACCCCACCACCATGTCCGCACCCACATCGCTTGGCTCCGTTGTCTCCACAAACTCTCCGTAACAGTTATCCACCATACAGATGACATCCGATTTGATACCCTTTATAAAGGATATCAGTTCACCGATGCGTTTCACAGACAGTGTGGGTCTTGTCTGATAGCCCTTGGAGCGCTGTATGGTGACAAGACGGGTTCTGTCATTTATGGCTTTCCGAATGTTCTCATAGTCAAAGCTGCCGTCCCCCAGTAAATCCACCTGACTGTAGGTAATACCATACTCCGCAAGCGAGCCTTTTGATGGTCTGATTCCGATAACCTCCTCCAACGTATCGTAGGGCTTCCCCACCGGAGACAACAGTTCGTCCCCGGGACGCAGATTGCTCATCAACGCAAGAGCGAGAGCATGTGTGCCACAAGTAATCTGAGGTCGCACCAGGGCATCCTCTGTATGAAAAACCTTTGCGTAAACCTCCTCCAGGGTATCTCTGCCCAAATCATTGTAGCCGTAGCCCGTAGTGCCCAACAGACATGCTTCACTGACCTGACAGTCCTGCATGGCTTTCACTACCTTCAGCTGGTTGTATTCCGCATTTTCATCAATTTTACGGAACCGGGATTCCAGTTTTTCCAAAACTGCCTCACCGTATTCATAAACTTCCTCTTCAATTCCCATCCGGGAATACATTTCTTTTAGTTCGCTCATATTCTTTCGGGCAAAACACCCTTCCTCCCGTCAATTTTCCACAATACAATTCTCTATTACGAGCGCACGGTTATGTCCACATCACCCCGTTCCAACGCTTTTCCTGCCACAAACAGGTTTCATTCTACATCTCCCATTCATTTCTTTACAATTTCCCGCTTTTTCAATTCCTCAAGCATAAATTTCAAAATTTTACTTTCATCATAGCCGAATTCGTTTTTATTGACCCAGACAACATCCCTTTCCCTGCGGAACCATGTCAGCTGGCGCTTGGCAAAGTGTCTGGTATCCCTCTTTAGTATTTCCACAGCCTGTTCAAAGGTGCACTCCCCGTCCATCCATGCCAGAAGTTCCTTGTAGCCGAGACCCTGCATGGAAACCATGCTTCTCTTACATCCCATCTTCCGAAGAGCCATCACTTCTTCCGCAAGCCCCGCATTCAACATCTCGTCGACACGCTTCTCAATGCGTTCATAGAGTCTTTCCCTTATGTCATTCAGCACAAAATAACAGGAATGATAGGCATCCGACTTTTGTTTTTCCTTTTCGTTGTGTTCGGAAATTCGTTCCCCCGTCAAATGAAAAAATTCCAGAGCGCGGATATTCCGTTTGATGTTATTTACGTGAATCGCCTCCGCAGAAGCAGGGTCAGCCTTTAGCAACATCTCGTGCAGATATTCTGCTCCCTTTTCCTCCGCCAGCTTTTCCAGATATTCTCTGTACTCCGAATTATCCTCGTTCTCCGTAAAATCAATATTCCTCAAAAGAGCCTGAATATAAAAGCCGGTTCCTCCGGTGACAATGGGTATATGCCCACGCTCATAGATTCCCTGTAAGGCTTCCCCACATTTTTCCTTGAAAATGACCACATTGAAGGGCTCCCATGGCTCTAAAATGTCTATGAGGTGGTGTGGAACTCCCTGCATTTCTTCCCGGGTAATCTTTGCAGAGCCGATGTCCATATGTCGATAGACCTGCATGGAATCCGCCGAAATAATCTCGCCGTCAACAGCCTTTGCCAATTCGACGGAGAGTTTTGTCTTTCCCACCGCCGTTGGCCCGGTAAGTACAATCATGGGACGATACTCATTTTCTTTTCTTTCGACTGAATTTTGATTCACTTTGAGTACCTCCCTTTTGCCTATAGTCAGTTCACAATTCTCTTAAATTTTTTATCCATTTCCGATTTTGTCATGGTGACAATGGTGGGTCTTCCGTGAGGACAATTATATGGATTCTCCAATGTCAGCAATTCGTCAATCAATGCTTCCGCCTCGGCCGGACTCAGCAGGTTGTTTCCCTTGACTGCAGCTTTGCAGGACATGGACGCAATCTTCTCCTCCACAACCCGGATTCCGCCAAGATTTCTTCCCTCCGCAAGCTGATCCAGCACCTCAAGAAACATTTCCCGCTCATCACAGCCGTATAGGTCCACCGGAACGCTTCTCAAGGCATATTCACTGCCCCCAAATCCTTCTATCTCAAAACCGAGACCGGAAAACACCTCTATATTTTCATTTAGCACGGTTTCTTCCTGCCCGGTAAGGCTGACAATCACAGGAGGCATCAATACCTGGGAAACAACATTCTTCTCATGAAACTGCTTCATCAGGCGCTCATAATTTACCTTCTCATGTGCGGCATGTTGGTCTATCATCAGCAGCTTATTTTCAAATTCTATAAGCCAGTAAGTCTCAAACACCTGACCGATGATACGGAATGCGGAGCGGTTTTCCTCCTTGAGCAGTTTCTCCTCAAAAAGATTCAACTGAGAGGTATTCTCCACAATATTTGAAGTATTATCCTCCTGCTCGGAAACGTTATACGGCGTATCCTCCGCTACCTGAAACTTTTCTGTCGTCTCCTCAAGCTCCGAAGTCTCCGTGAAAAAATCTTCCACATCTTCCGAATTTTTCGGCTGTTCCAAATTCTCCTGTTCATCTGGCGTGTCCGGCTTCCGGCTTAATTTCTCGGCATTTCCTGCAGTTTCCACTGCATTTATCGGTTTTTCGGTTCCTTTTACTCTTGCCCAGACAGGATTTTGAATGAATTCCTGCATTTTAGGGCGTTCCGCCTCATATCTCATCTCCTCCGCGACACGGTAGGCACCGCTTCGTCTCTGTTCAAAAGGCTCCGGCGTTTTCTCTCTTTCCCGCTGTACTCTTTCTTCCTTTTCTGCCGTCTTGCGCTCCCTCTCTGTGGATAGCAGTGCTTCCGGTATCATCTCATGATGCTTTAAGGTATACTTTACCGCCCCGCACAGGAAGGCACTGAATCCCATGGCATTGGTAAACCTTACATCCATTTTTGTGGGATGTACATTGACATCCACCCACCCGGTGTCCATTGTGATATGCAATACACAGAGCGGGAACTTATGTTGCATCAGATATTCCCTGTAGCCCTCCTCCACAGCCCGGGATACCACACTGCTGCGGATAAATCTGCCGTTGATAAAATAAATTTCAAAATTGCGGTTGGAACGAACCTGAACAGGTTTTCCCAGATAACCTTCAATCTTTATACCGTCCTGCTCTGTCTGAACAGGTACCAGATGATTCGCCACTTCACGGCCGTAAATGCGATAGATAACCTCCCGCAGGTCGCCGTTTCCTGAGGTATGAAACTTCATCTGATTACCCAAAATCAGCTTAAAGGAGATGTCCGGTCTGGAAAGTGCCAGATGCTCCATCAAGTCGGCAATATAGCCTCCCTCCGTAGCCGGCTGTTTCAAAAACTTTCTTCTGACCGGGGTGTTAAAAAACAGATTACGCATGAGAAAAGTAGTTCCGTCGGGTGCTCCCACTTCATCAAAACAGATTTCTCTGCCACCCTCCAGCAGAATTCTGTTTCCCGTTACACTGTCGGCGGTTTTTGTGATAACTTCCACCTTCGCCACCGCTGCAATACTGGAAAGGGCTTCCCCGCGGAACCCAAGACTTGATATACGTGTCAAATCCTCCGCATTTTCAATCTTACTGGTTGCATGACGCAAAAATGCCGTCCGCAGCTGCTCCTTCTCCATACCGCATCCGTTGTCCGTGACACGTATAAATTCGATTCCACCGTCCTTTGCCTCCACGGTGATGGCTGTTGCTCCAGCGTCAATTGCATTTTCCACCAGCTCCTTCACCACGCTGGAAGGACGCTCTACTACCTCTCCTGCCGCTATTTTATCAATTGTCTCAGAATCCAGGATGTGTATCTGTGCCATCTAAAATCCTTTCTGAAAAAAACTTTTTCTGTCTAAATGTGATACATTCAGCCCTGCCAACGGTTGCGCAGCTTATTCTGCAGCCTGTACAGCGTATTTAACGCGTCCAGAGGAGACATGGTATTTACCTCAACCTCCATCAGCTCTTTTAAGACATCCTCGTCTGTCACCGTGTCAAACAGTGACATCTGTGCCAAATCCACCTCATCCAGTTTCGGCTGTTTTTTCGCTCTGACATCGCCCTTTACATCCACCGCTATGCTCTGAATCTTCTCAATGATATCATTGTCGGTCAACTGCTCCACAATCTCCTTGGCCCTGTCAATGACCATATCCGGAACTCCCGCCAGCTTCGCTACCTGAATACCGTAGCTTCTGTCTGCACCGCCCTTGATAATCTTTCTCAGGAAAACAATATCGTCTCCGCATTCCTTCACTGCAATGCAGTAATTGTTTACATTGTTCATCTTGCCTTCCAGTTCGGTCAGTTCATGATAATGGGTGGCAAAAAGTGTCTTTGCCCCCAAAATTTTACGATTGCTGATATGTTCTATTACTGCCCACGCAATACTCAATCCGTCAAAGGTGGAAGTTCCCCGTCCGATTTCATCCAGAATCAGCAGACTGTTGGATGTGGCATTACGCAGGATATTCGCCACCTCGTTCATCTCCACCATAAATGTGGACTGTCCGCTGGCCAGGTCATCCGAAGCCCCCACTCTGGTAAAGATTCTGTCCACGATTCCGATATTTGCACTCTTTGCGGGGACAAAACATCCCACCTGGGCCATGAGGACAATTAACGCTGTCTGTCGCATATAAGTGGATTTACCTGCCATATTGGGACCTGTAATGATGCTGATGCAATGACTTCCGTTGTCAAGGTAAGTATCATTTGCAATAAATAGATCGTTGGTTATCATCTGCTCCACAACAGGATGTCTTCCATCCTTGATGTCGATAACGCCCTTTTCGTTCAGCTTGGGACGTACATAATGATTTCTCTCCGACACCAGCGAAAGAGAGGCATATACATCCAGCTTCGCGATTGCCTTGGCTGTCCTCTGAATCCGCTCCACTTCCATGGCAATGGACTCCCGTATCCTGCAAAAAAGATCATACTCCAGAGTCGTAAGCTTGTCCTCGGCATTTAAAATTGTATCCTCAAGTTCTTTCAGTCTTGGAGTAGTATACCGCTCTGCGTTGGCGAGGGTCTGCTTTCGGATGTAGTCCTCAGGAACCATGTCCTTGTATGAGTTTGTCACCTCAAAATAGTATCCGAAAACCTTATTGTACTTGATGCGTAGATTTTTGATACCCGTCCTCTCGCGGTCCTGCTCTTCCAGTTCAGTCAGCCATTTTTTGCCGTCACGCTTCGCACTTCTGAGCATATCTATGGTTTCGTCAAATCCGTCCTTAATCATACCTCCCTCCCGGATTGTGATGGGAGGTTCCTCTTCAATGGATTCCCGAATCAGTTGATAAATATCCTCAAGGCCGTCAATATCCTTTTCAACTCCGGTCATTTCCTCTTTCTCAAAGGCTTTCAGAACTTTCTTTATGGCAGGAAGCATTTCCAGAGAATTTCGGAATGCAATAAAGTCTCTGGGATTTGCTGTTTTATAAGTTACCTTGCTCAAAAGTCTCTCCAAATCATACACAGGATTCAGATATTCGCGGATTTCATCTCTGGATACACTGTCTCTGTTCAACTCCTCAATGGCATCCAGCCTTTTTTCCATCTCCGCCTTATCAATCAAAGGCTGCTCCAGCATACTTCTCAAAAGTCTGCCGCCCATAGCTGTTTTTGTCTTGTCCAACACCCAGAGAAGAGAGCCTCTCTTCTGTTTTTCTCTCAGGGTCTCAGTCAATTCCAGATTTCTTCTTGTGGCGCTGTCCAATAACATATATTTGTTGGTAAGATACGGATAAATATGGGTAAAATGAGCTAAATCCGTCTTTTGCGTCTCGTAAAGATACTGCAAAAGTGCTCCCGCCGCAATCATTCCCACGGGAAAATCTTCAATTCCCAGCCCTATCAGTGTATTCACCTTAAAATGACGAAGCAGCACACGCTTACAGCCCTCGTCATCAAAAATATGAGGTTCCAGGGCATTTACAGAAATATGATACTTGCTTTTCAGGTTGTCCACATCAAATCCACTGACCAGAAAGGCCTCATTGCAGATAATCTCTGAAGGCTCATATTTCATCAGCTCGTCATTCAGCTTTTTAATATCTTCCACCTCAGTGAGATAATAGTCTCCGGTGGTGACATCTGCCACAGATATACCGATTTTTGCCGGCATATAAGTAATGCACATGAGGAAATTATTTTTCGATGCCTCAAGAGACTGTACATTCAGATTTGTTCCCGGGGTAACGATTCTGATGACATCGCGCTTTACAAGTCCCTTGGCCAGCTTGGGGTCCTCCAGTTGTTCACAGATAGCGACCTTATAGCCCTTACTGACTAATTTGGTCAAATACCCTTCCACAGCATGGTAGGGAATTCCACACATGGGAGCTCTTTCCTCAAGTCCGCAAGCCTTACCCGTCAGCGTAATTTCCAGTTCTTTGGATGCGGTCAGCGCATCGTCAAAAAACATCTCATAAAAATCTCCCAGTCGATAAAAAAGAATACAATCCTGATATTGCTTTTTCGTCTCCATATACTGCTGCATCATTGGGGTTAAGTCTTCTACGGCAATCTGCTGCTCTGCCATCTTAGGTTACACTCCTGTTCTAAATATGTAAAAAAGGCAAACGCACAATGAATTGCGCATTTGCCTTGATTCTACCACAAAATGTTGTATTTGTAAATCTTCGAGGCGCGTTAAAAATGAGAATGAAAACCTACTGAATCTCTTCCGCGCGCTTCAGAGCCTGGTCAATATGGCTGCAGAAGTTTTCTCTGCCCACACGTTCCACCAATCCAGCTTTTTCCATCACGCGCATAGGCTGCTCATTCACATGGGAAAGAACAACTTTTACATTCTTCTTTTCACAGTCTTCTACAAGCTGTTCCAGATTCCGCATTGCCGTGGCATCAATTGCATTAACGCTTCTCATACGAATAACCAGAACTT
>Ga0129313_1001164_pt1 | contig 17677 bp, 16 predicted proteins | sample O1105metagenome_FD_94436 | JGI IMG/M metagenome (GOLD analysis project Ga0129313, IMG submission 94436) | Orangutan group fecal microbial communities from fecal samples from Wisconsin, USA - O1105 metagenome | ecosystem: Host-associated > Mammals > Digestive system > Large intestine > Fecal... | reverse complement strand
CCCCCTTTTCTCCCGATCCTCAAATTCGGGAATAGCCGTTAATCGTTGTTTTTGTCTCTGCCATGGACAAAAAAAATACACACAGAACTTCCGTATGATCGTCTGTGATCAAAACCGAAGTTCGGCGTGTATTAGCTGTCCAGCCAGAAAAATAAATAGAATAAAATATACTTATATTATACTTTTTCTCGTGCTATCGATAATACATTGCATTTTTCGCTACCCGCCTGGCAGGTAGGCGGATCAGATCTCCCCGTGCTCTCTGTTTTCCTTGTCGAAAACTCCTACCTTGTCCCAGGCTACCATCGTCTGTGCGAGGTCCTGCATGGCACCATTTTCCATTGCGACCACTTTTTCATATGGAACGCCGGCTTCTTTGGCCACTTTTAAAATCTCTTCCCGATCTTTTGCGATTTTTGCATCCATCTCATCGACCATGCGCTTTGTAATCATGCCTGCCTCCTCGAAAAATGTGGTCTCCGCCGTTTGTGAGTATATTATACCATATACTTTTTATGCGCGCAATAATCGAAAGACAAAAGCGGACGCAAAATGCGTCCGCCGTGTCTGCATACTAGCCAAGATAAAATGACTGGTTTGCAACACTTGTATACCAGGGCTTCCCGCCCCATGCGACATTTGCTGTCGGCGATACTCCCAGAACCAGTTTGGGATTACAGAAGTACAGGACACTTTTGTTATTAAAGATACGAAGTGATCCATCCAAAATCTGTCTCGCGACATCCTTTACATCCTGTCTTGGAGTAATAGAGGTAATGCTCCGCGCGCCGGAGAACTGTCCCCTTTGGAAAATGACGTCACTGACCGTGCTTGGAAATTTTTCGGATTCCACGCGGTTCATCACAACTTCTCCAACAGCCACCCATCCGTTATAGCCTTCTCCTAATGCTTCATGAGTAATCAGCTGCGCAAGAAGAGTCACATCTTCTTCCGAATAGGAATTCGCGGTTTCGCTTTCTCCCTTCTCGTCAGATAAACGTCCTTCTGAGGTATTTGCGGCAACTATCTCTTCTACTTCTCCGGTCTCCGCATTTTCCGTCTTGGCAATCGTTTCTGTTTTTGATGCAGGCTCTGTATCAGAAGTTGTTGTCTGCTCTCCGGAGGAAACAGTTTCTTCAGATGGCTGCAGAGACTCTTCCTGCTTCTCTTCACTTACGGTAACCGCAGAACTATCTTCGCTTCCGCCTGCGCCGGGCTCTTTCGAGGATGCATCGCCACTTGTCCATGCTTCTACCATTTGCTGTTCGGAACTCTTTGTGCTTTCCTGAATGATACCGGTTTCTTCATCCATCTCTTCTGCTTGCTCGTCAATCGGAGCTTTCTTGAAGTACTTGAAGTTATAGTTACTGACAACAACCGTTTTGGCCCCGGAAGAGCAGTGAACCCAAAGTCCGTTTCCAAGATAGATGCCTGTATGATTCTGCGATCCGTTTCCGGCATTCAATAGTCCAATGTCTCCCGGCTGAAGCTGCGATTTTGAAATGGACGTAAGCCCGCGGTTAATAGCAGATGTAGAATAGAGCTTATTCGTCGTGGATGCTGCGTACCCGCTTGTCATATATACCCACTGCACATAGCCGGAACAGTCGAGTCCCTTTTGTTGACCGGATGAATCAAACGTCCACCAACTCGGATCATATCCGCCAGAAGATGCTTTTCCACCCCATTCATACGGAATTTTCCCAAGGAGAGAAAGCGCATTTAATACGATGCACCGTCTTTCTTCCGAAATATCATCCGGAAGCATCGCAGCATACTCTTCATAAGATTTCTGATTTGCGGACGAAAGAGACTTCGGTGTCAAGACCGCAATTCCCTGCTTGATGGAATCGTCCGGAGCTTCCTCATTGATCTTCTGATAACGGTAATCAAAATCCTTCTTCATGTTTGTACTCTGAAAAGAGTAGCCGTATTCATTCAGGATCTCTTCTGCGGATTTTACAGAAAAGACAACCTTTCCGTATCGTTCCGTTGAGTTCTCGTCCGGCACCTTTTCCGACGTAACTTTCATGTTGACAAGCTCAAGATCCGTAAAGAGCGGACCGTCCCCTCGTCCGTACTGAAGCACCGTGCCATAAGCTGCGATTGCTGCAGCATAATCTATATCACTATAAGGACTTTTCTGGTCATAAAAGCTCTGGATGGTGTATTCATAGTTCCATCCATTCTTTTCGATCATGTTCTTGATCTTTTCTTCCTTGGCAGCATATTCATTGGAAACCTTCTCATCGAGAAGCTGCGTAAGTTCTGTCAGGTTCTCCGAAAGTGTATTGTTCTTCGGATTTCCATAGGTAATAATGGCATCTTCTTCTCTTGCATACTTTCCGTTCACTGCTCCGTAGGATGGCAGCAGGTTTACAAGAGCCACCGAAATGGCTCCCGTAAACGTCATCATCCTAGAAATTTGCTTGACTAAGTTTGCTTTTTCTCTTATCTCTTTCTTCGTCTCTGTTTTTGAATTTATCGTCTCCACCAAAATGATCCTCCTCTGGTGCATGTGATTCCACTCGTTTTTTATCTCGTTCGTTGTTTCTTCTTGCTTCTTCAAGTTCCGGATCATAATCATCTTCCGGTGTATTTTGCTGGTCCTCCAGATACGGGTCCACGCCATGTTCAGCCTTGTAGTCCTGTCTCCACTGCGGAACATGCTCTTTGGCGCTCAAAAACTTGGGACGCGCTCCGTCATGTGCCTCATCGACAAGAATTTTGTAGAATGGATGCGTCCAATAATTGAACTTATGAAGAATAATCGTATGCTTTCCTTCCAGGTTGATCACGAGCTCATCGTTGGTCACAACATTGGTCAGGTCATCTGTTGTAAGAAGTTCTCTCTTCTTAAAGGACTCTGACATGTTATAGTTTTGATGTGTCTTGATCAGCGTCCTGGCATTCTCTTCGTATCGCTTTCCGCGGTCCAGAATCGTCTGATAGCCATACATCTTGGAAAAATACTGGAGCGTTTCCATTTCACGCGACTTGATATAGATGCTCAACGTGCAGTCGTTGATCAGTGTGTGCCACTCATCCGGATACATCGTTTCCAACTGCTGAATATCCTGCAAAATAAAGGAAACATTGATCTTTCTGCTGCGGCTGGTGGAAAGGATATTTCCAAAGTTTCGAATGGAGCCTGTTGCCTTAAACTCATCCAGAATAAAGTTTACGGACATCGGAGGTTGACCGTGATACCTGTCATCTGCCTCGTTATACAGCTCTGAGAACATCATGGAGAAAAAGAGGCAGGCAAGAAACTTTGCGGTATCGTTGGTATCCGAAATGATGACATAATACGCGCACGGATCTGTCATGGGCTTTCGGAAATCCACTTCGTCATGTGACAAAAAGTCCTGAACAACCGGCTGAGAAAGCAGATTCAGACGAATGGCAAGTCCGCTGTGCGTAGACTGTCTCGGATTCGGAGGTGTATTGACAAACGTCATACCGGAAGCATACGCGGGGTGTCTTGGCTTTAATGTCGCAAAAATATCCGCAAGCTGATCAGGCGTATTCTCAATCAGAAGGTTATACACCTTTGCAAGAGTCCTCTCCTCCGGCTTGATGCTGTCATCAAACGCAACATAGGAAATCAGTGCAAGAAGAAGGTTGCTCTCTGCATCAAACCAGTAGTCTTCCTTCTTCCCATCATTTGTGTTTTTCATAATAATGGTTGTCATGGAAGAAGCATCCATAGAAGAGTGAATTGCCTTCATAAAGTTGACACCATCCGATGCGAACATCTCTTCCGGCTTAAAGTTCAAAACCTTTGTTGTAAAGCCTGCTTTTTCCGCAAAGTATGCACTCTCACGGTAAATGCTTCCCTTGGAGTCCGTGACAACAAAAGACTGCCCGCCGCGAATTGATTGATAAATAGCAGGGAGTACGTAGCACGCAGACTTACCACTACCAGGACATCCGACAATAGACGCATTGCCATTGGTATACGGAGTTTTCGGATTTTTTGCACAAAAATGTCCGGTATCATCAATACCAAGAATGGGCAGCGCGAAATCATCCAATGTCTTGGAACGGATAAACTGCTTTTCCTCATCTTCCTCCGACATGAATTTTGCGTTGCCGCCGATACCGTTCGTTCCTTCTCCAAGTCGTCCGTCCTGGTTATCCACCACAAGAACGCCTCGCCTGTCATCGTACTTATAGGGTTTATCATAGACACCGCGCAGCTGTACAATCAGCATGCTGATAACAAACCATGCCACTACTTCTACAAGAAACAATCCTGGATTGATGAAGACGATAGGAATAAGCAAATCCGCAAGCACGATTGTGCCTCCGAATAAAGATCCGAGGTCCTGATAAAACAGTGCAAACACAAAATGCAGCACGACTGCAACCCCAATAAAGATAGCCAGATAAGTTTGTTTGTGCCGTCCAAAGTCCTTTCGCAACTTTTTCAGCGATGAGACAACGATATTATCCGAGCCACTGTCATCTTCAAAGATCACAGAGTCTTTTTCGCTCATAAAAAAACCTCCTTTGCGTTTTAGGTATATTATACCATTTTTGCAAAGGAGGAAAAACCGTTCGGGTTTTGATAGGAAAGACAAGGCAGTTCGCTAATCTTCCCCGTAATAGTTTTGCCGGAAGACCCAAAAAAAGTTCTCTTCAATCTCACAGTGGGCATCAAATTTCTCAAATGCCTGTTTCAAAAATTCCCTCTGAAAATCAAAGCAAAAGATCTTGAACCGCACTTCGGAATGATTTTGGTTATAAATGACGGAGTTCATAACCTTATAAAAGTTATAAAGCTTCTTCATGTCCGGAACGCAGAACGAAAACAGGTATCTTCCCTCTGCATCTTTTCCATCACATTCATAGGAGCTTGCTTTCCCTCTTTTCCTGTCATCTTCTGAAATCAGAAGATCATTGATTCTTTCCTGCCAGCCCTTTTCTCTCATCATGGCAAACATGGCAGTTCCAATACGGCTCCTTGGAATAAAATACATGGCTTCATAGGTACTGTCACTTGCGCGAAGATGTCCGGACCATTGGACGGAAGGATCAAAGACTTTTAAAAGACACTTATCTCCCGTATATGTAAACACAGCTTCTGTAACTTCCTGGATGCCGCGTCCTCTTTCCCTCAGTCTTGCATTTGCGTAGCGCATCGCGGCTTTTTCTCCTCGTGCCGACCACTGCATGGATGCCTTTCCCACCACATAGACTGCATAGCTGTAATCTGCATCCGACACAAAAAGCCCGTTGATTCTGGAACCCATCATTTTTTGGTTCACAACGCGTCCCGTCTTCACTTCATTTTTCAGGACTTCTTTTGTCATGGATTCCTGATAATCCCCGGTATTCAGATATTTGTATTCCCTTGCGGAATAAAAAAGTTCACACCCGGCAAGAGAGCTTTTCCCTTCTGCTGCCGGCTTTTCATCCGGAAAAACCGGAATGCCTGCTGCTCTTGCCATCATGATAATCTCCGCATTTTTCTCCGCACGGGAACCGTCCCTGTGAATGGCGCGATCTCTGTCTGGAAGAGCATAGGTGCGATAATATTCAAAATACGCTTTTCCGAATGTGTCATATACTTCATCCGGAATCTGTGCTTCCGGACAAAGCATAATGGACGGCTCATTCGTTCCAGAATATTTTCCTCGTATCAAGATTCCTTCTTTGACAAACTTTCGGATCAGCTTGCGCAGTGTTTCCAGATTGGCATCATAAAATCTGAGATACCGATATGGAATACTCCCCGCGGTCAGAAGAAGTAAAAAAAGCTCACACGTATATCCGCTTTCATAATGTCTGACATTCAAATTGTTACGCTCCTATTACAAGATGCCCGCTTCCAAACAGCGTGCGGAGAGTTTTCATCGACTCCTCATTCACGCGAAAAGCGCGGCAGACATCTTTTTGCATTCTTGTTGTTCCCAAAATGGTTACCGTCACAATATCGCTTCCGCGATATGTCTTTAATACCTTATCAAGCTTTGGGATGGCTTCTTTGTATTCTTCCAACGAGTGGAATATAATATTCAAGTCCTTTTTGGCTTTTTCAAAGCTTGTGATTTTATCGGCGATAAACTTTTCTTCTTCATCATCGCCATTAAATCGTCCCTGGATCAGAACCTTGCTGTCTTCCCCAATTCCAAGCTCTTCTACCTTGTTCGCGCTGTACGCAGAAGGAAACAAAAGAACCTTGATTTCTCCCGTGTCGTCTTCCAGTGTAAAGGAACACATAGGCTTACTGTCCTTTGTATAGAACTTTTTATAGGATGTAATGATTCCGCCTATGGTTTCTGCTTTCTGAAAGCGAAGGCTTTTTGTCTCTTCTGCCTCTTCTGGCAGCGCGGCAATCTTTTTTGTGGTTGCCCGGTTAAAGAAAAACCGATATTCGTCCAGAGGATGTGCACTGATATAAAATCCGGTGGCTTCTTTTTCCTGCTTCAGTCTTGTATCCTGGTCATATTCCGGCAGTGGCTGAAGCTGAATCCTCTGGAAGCCTGCCTCTTCCCCTGCAAAATCGAACAAGCTGAGCTGCCCTTGTGTCTGCTTCTTCTCATCTCGAAGACTTGCAAGTGCGCCTGCATACCCCTGCAGCATTGTGGCACGCGTTTCCGGCATATCATCAAAGGCTCCTGACATAATCAGTGCCTCGATGACCTTTTTATTGGCACCGATCATTTCGCAACAGGGAAGGAACTTACTAAACGAAGTAAAGGGTCCATCCAGCTTGCGCTTTTCCAGAATTTTCTGCACAACATCTTCCCCGACACCCTTGATTGCGGAAAGTCCCATGCGGATGTTTCCATCTTCCGGCGTGCAGTCAGCGGCGCTCTTATTGATATCCGGAGGAAGAATATGAATACCACTCTTTCTTGCATCTCCAATATAAGCCAGGGCCTTATCCGGCGTTCCGCGGAATACGGAAATGATAGCTGTCATATACTCAACCGGATAATAATATTTCAGCCATGCGGTCTGATAGGAAATCACTGCATACGCAGCGGAGTGACTCTTATTAAATGCATACTTGGCAAAGTCCACCATCTGCGCATAAATTTCCTGTGCCACACCCACGCTGATTCCATTGGCGCGGCATCCGCAAATACCACGCTTTGGATCGCCGTTGATAAAGGACTCACGTTCTTCATCAATGACGTGCTGTTTCTTTTTGGACATGGCGCGGCGAATATTGTCTGCCTGTCCCAGAGAATAGCCGGCAAGCTGCTGAAAAATCTGCATAACCTGTTCCTGATATACAATCGTGTTATAGGTTGTCTCAAGAATGGGACGAAGCTGCGGACAAAGGTAGCGAATGCTGCTTACTGAGTTTTTCCCCGCCAGATAATTCGGGATATAGTCCATAGGCCCCGGACGATACAGAGCAATTCCTGCAATCAGATCTTCCAGAGATTTCGGGCGAAGCTTTTTCATAAAGGACTGCATGCCAGATGACTCAAGCTGAAAAACTCCAACCGTATTCCCAGATCCGATAAAATCGTAGACTGCTTTGTCACTCATGTTGATTTTATCCAAATCAAGGACCATTCCTTTGGTCGTTTTGATATTTTCGATGCACTGCTCCAGAACCGACAAGGTTTTCAGTCCCAGAAAATCCATTTTGAGTGCGCCGAGTTCTTCGACGGTAACCGCGTCAAAAGCAGATACCAGCTCTCCTGTCTTTGCAATTGCAAGAGGAATGTAGTCTCTGACCGGACGATTCGCAATAATTACGCCTGCTGCATGCTTACTTGTCGTGCAAGGAAGCCCCTCCAGCTTGATTGCCATATCAATGATCTTTTTGGAATCCGGGTTTTCATTGTAATGGAGTCGGAACTCTACAGACTCATCCAACGCTTTTTTCAGCGTCATTTTTGGCTCAGTTGGAACGAGGGATGCAAGCCCCTGGTAAAACGAAACCGGATAGCCATACGCCTTACCGACACTCAAAATAATCTTTTTTGCTGCCATTGTCGTGAAGGTAATAATCTGGCAGACGTTATCCTCGCCATAGAGCTGTTTGACATGATCAACCACCCGATAACGATTCTTATCCGAAAAATCCACATCAATATCTGGCATTGAGACTCTTTCCGGATTTAAGAACCTTTCGAAAAAGAGCGAGTATTTTCTCGGATCAATATCGGTAATTCCCATGCAGTAGGTGGCAACCGATCCTGCAGCAGATCCTCTTCCCGGTCCGACTGCAACGCCGTGCGATCTTGCCCAGTCACAGTATTCCGCAACGATAATAAAGTAATCGACAAATCCCATCTTTTGGATGACGGAAAGTTCATAATCAAGCTGCTTTCGCACAGTTCCGTCATCGTCCGGATACTTTTCCAAAAGTCCTTTGCTGCAAAGCTGATTCAGATAGTCCCATGAGGACATTCCTGCAGGAACAGGAGCCTTTGGCATTTTTGTGTCATGAAATTTGATGGTTACATTGCAGCGGTCTGCAATCTTCTGTGTATTATCAATTGCCTCCGGAGCATACGGAAACAGCTCCCGCATCTCTTCTTCCGACTTCACATACAATTGTCCATTACCGTAATCATTGGAAGGATCATGAATCGTGATTTTATCCCGAATCATCAAAAGTACGGCGTGTGCTTCCGTATCTTCTTTCTCGGTATAATGGCAGTCATTGGTTGCAACAATAGGAACGCCCATCTCCTTGGACAGTCGGTATAACTCTTCTGCTACAAGCTTTTCATTGGGGTCTCCGTGATCCTGGATCTCCAAAAAGAAGTTATCTTTTCCAAAAATATCTATGTACTTTGCAATCGAGGCTTTGGCACCATCTATGTCATCTTTGACAATCTGTCTTGGAATACGCCCTGCAAGGCAGGCGGACATGCAGATAATTCCCTCGTGATAAGTGCGAAGAAGTTCTTCATCAACGCGCGGTTTTCGATAATACATGCCGTCTGTATATCCTCTTGTCACAATCTGAGACAGGTTCTGAAATCCCGTATTGTTTTCTGCAAGAAGAATCAAATGGTAATATCTCTCTTCCGGGTCTTTTTCGAATCTGGAGATTGGTGCTTCATAGACTTCGCATCCAAGAATCGGTTTAATTCCTGCATCCATACAGGCTTTATACATGGCAATAACGCCGAACATGTTGCCATGATCAGTAATTGCCGCAGCGTTCATCCCAAGGCTTTTAACCTTGGCAACATAGTCCGCAATTTTATTGGATGCATCCAGTATGGAGAATTCTGTGTGAGAATGTAAATGAACAAAAGCCATAGATAGCTACCTCAAAAAAACAAGTGCCCCGCACCAAAGCGGTACGAGGCAAAAAGAGCAAAACGATGATTATGCGGACAGTCCACAAGCTGCAATCGTATCCTTGAAAACGCGTCCCGTCTTCTTTAAATGTTCCGGACGATAGGAAAGGATCTTCTCTCCGGAAAATACGCCAATGGAAGAGCCATCCACAAAAATGACAACGCCTGCAGTTTTCCCGCTTGCTGCAAGAGCAACGATCTCGCCCACATGATAAGCAAAGTAATCGGTCGCTTCATAAAGCATCGTTTTTGCCTGGGCAAAGGGAAGTCCGATAATTCCACGAAGCGACCACCTCTCTCCATAGCGCTCCACCATTGTGGAATCACCTGAATGCTTATCGATAAGACGAAGAAGGTCCATCACTTCCTGATACCCCTTCGGGTCTTCTTCTGTGGTCACGCTCTCTTCCCGCTGATTTGGCATTTGAGCCGCAGCAGTAAGAGCTGCAGGTGACGTCATTTCGCCCGGCTGTGCGTTTTCTTCACTGCTTTGCGTGTCCGCAGCTTCCGCGTGCTCCATTTGGTCTTCTTTTACTACATTGTCCTTTTCTGTATCCTTTGTCTCTTCAAAAAATACTTCTGTCTCCATAGGCATCTGCTCCTCCGGATCACCCCCGCTTACGCGGGGAAAATTATTAGAAACTTCCACTGCAGGCTCTGGGTTCTTCTGAACAGTTCCTACGACAAAATCGCTTTCATGCGGATCACCCCCGCTTACGCGGGGAAAATTCTTAGAAGCTTCCACTGCAGGCTCTTTTCTCTGCTCGTCAATAACGTCTTCCATTTCATGAAAGGAAAGCTTCCTGGGATCACCCGCATCTACATGCGGGTTTCCGCGCGCGAAATCAGCTTCCTGTTTCCCGCTTTGCTGGTTTGAATGTTTAGCAACGCCGAACTGCATTGCCATCCGATTAAAGCGCATAAGATCCCTCCTTCGTAGGATCATCCCCGCGGATCACCCCCGCTTACGCGGGGAAAACACTAAAAAATCCCTTAAATCCGCCCTTATTCTGATCCGGCTTCTCCGTTTTTATTTGGTATATGTATATTATACCATATTTGAAAGGCTAGTGGCATAGAAAACACCAAAAATCTGAAATCTAGTATTTGCTGTAAAAATATTATACCATATAAGTAGAATGAATCAGGAGGAGCGCATTTTGCGCGGCAGATATATTATGAGAATCGATAAGGCAGAAGATCGCAGAAAACAGAGAGAGTATGCGAAGGCTCATTATGACCAGATTTCCCTTTGGGTTAAAAAGGGGCAAAGAGAAAAGTTTAAGGAACAGGCGGCTTACAGAAATATGTCGCTGTCCGGCTATATCATTGGACTCTTAATGCATGACGGAGAATGCATTGATAAAGAAAAGCAGGACTCCGTCTCTTGATCTCTTTCAAAAAGCAACCCCCCGAGGTGTCTACGCCCCGGGGGTCTCTCTTTTTGTGACCATTTGGTCCCCCGCTTACGCGGGGAAAACTACAGATGTCTGACGATATCAGCCGCCTGCTTGGGATCACCCCCCCCCCGCTTACGCGGGGAAAACACTTAAAAAATCCCTTAAAGTCACCCATGCTTCATTGCCAAAACAAGGCAATCTTCTGGCCTTTCTCCTTTCTGCATCACAATATGTTAATCAAACGTTTCCATCTGAATGTGGTCCAGAACATACTTTTGTTTTCCACCCTTGATCCAATTGACAATACATCTGATCTCATCAGATTCTACGTTTCTCATTGTGATCATCGGATTCATGGCGCAATACTGCTGAATGTTTGCCTTATCGTATGGAACCCCGGCTTTTTCGAGAAAATTACAGATATAGATCACCTTTTCCGGATTTGTCAGCTGTGGAATTTTCTTTGCAATAGAAAATCTACTCCGAAGCGCCGGGTCTACACGATCAATTCTGTTGGTGGCAGCAATTAGAATTGCATTGATTTTGCGGCTTCTGTAATAATCCATCGCCTGCATGATGGAAATCGTAATTCTGGAAAGCTCCCCGCCGGTCGCTTCTCCTTCCTCTCCTCGCTTTATGGCAACACAGTCCAACTCATCAAACAGGAAAACGCATTCCTGCTTTGCCATAAACGCAAAAATTTCGTCGATCTTTCTGGACGTATTTCCGAAGACGCCATCCACCAACTTGGCAAAGTTAATGTATGCCATATCCATATTCAATCGGTATGCCACATACCTGGCGAATGTCGTTTTTCCGGTACCGGGAGGCCCATACAAAAGCGTGGAGTTCATGTAAGCAAGCCCCATCTTCTGCATCTCCTGTGTAACCATTCGTGCTTCTACTATGCTGTTGAAAATTTCTTCTTGTGCTTTTGGAAGGAAGAATGTGTCTGCAGGAAAATCTTCGCAGCTTTCCACGACAAGCAAGCCTTCCAAATCTTTTGGTACTTCGATACGTGCTTTTTCAGCCATAAAAACCTCCTGGGGCGGCGGATCACCCCCGCTTACGCGGGGAAAACTTGCCGGGAATCAAGTTATATGGGCAAATGATAGGATCACCCCCGCTTACGCGGGGAAAACACTAAAAAAATCCCTTAAATCCACCTTTTTTTGATCCACCTTCTCCGTTTTTATTCGGTATAGGTATATTATACCATATCAGTAGTCTCAAATGCGGCACCAATTTTTTTTATCGCATCAGTCTTAATGAGCACTTGTGTGTCACACTGCTCATCAAGGACTCGAAAGTCTACTGCCCCATATTCTGATAGACGGAGCCACATCGCAATATACTGATCTCTGTTATCGACAACCGGTTTTTTTATTTGAACATCAAGGTGATATTCTTCGTTCCGCTTTACAAGACGGGAGGATACGGTAAGACCTTTTAAAATTTGTGCGCAAGAAATTATGGAGCTCATATCTGTCGTCACAATGGTCAGATCTTCGCCAACCGGGATGGGATAAGAATACGCTTTTCTGTTTACCATCGGCGCTTTGCATTGCATTTCCGGACCGTTTCGATAGTCGATCACCTTCTGCTGTTTAATGTTCTGAAAAAATGGATCTTCCTTACAGTTTGCATCTCGTTTGCTCATCATGCATGAAATTCCATTTGGATATGCGACAACAGTATCAATAAAAAATGATTTCAGCACACCGGCATCTCTTAATGCAGACACCATTGCTTGAAGTCGCTGAATGCTTTGCACGTCCTTGCGTACAAGGTTATCTACGTTAATTCCAAAGCTTTTGAGATCTGTGTTGCTAATAAATGCCTTTGCAATATTTTGATTGTTTTTGTTCACATAAAAATCCAAGGTATCACTCCTCATCTGTGTGCGATGCGGTTTTATCAATAACAGTAATCAACGCATCACTTGCGCTTGCGCTTGGCATTGTCTTGTCTTTTTCGGTTGTGGAAACGGATGTTTGTGGTTCTGCTTCATTTAGTGCCTCTGTGGTTTCCACCTTTCTCTCTTCTTCCACAGAATCGGTTTCACTTTCAGAAGGCGTATTTTGTTCAGTATCCATCAAGAAATCAGAACACACATAGTTTTCATCTTCTTCTCCAATTGAGTTCAAATAAGAATGCAAAATCTCTCTTGTTGCCTCTTTATCTTTTTCCGGAGCCTGAAATGTGATCGAAATGTCACGGCTTTTCATTTTTGCATTCACATAACATTCCAGCCTTCCGGATGTTCTTTTTCTGCATGCGATAATTGCGTCAGTTTCAATTGTCTGGGCGGCATCGATGTCATTGCTTCCACGTTCTTTTTCAAGATGTGCCAAATAAGAATCAAGGCTGTAATGAACCTGGTCAATTTCTTCTGTGAGTAATGCATATTGTCGATCATTTGCATCGTAGATATAAATAGAGTTGATCCTCGCTGCGAGCGACGAGGCCATTCGGTAGTTTTGCGGCACTGAGAATGGCTTCGTTTCGACCTGTTGCGAAGGGTCTTCGATCTTTGTGCATCCTGCTATTCCAAAAACCGCTGTCCCTATGAGACATATACAGGCGGAACGGAAAAATATGAATTTGAGTTTTTGGGAATGAATTTTTGCCACCTCCTACTTCTTGTGCACGGTCTGTTAAACCAAAGTAAAACACATACACGCTTACGCATGTAAGTATATTATACTTCATTGAAGAACTTTCTCTGATGCGCAAAAAAAGAACGCCGGTAAAACCGACGCTCTTTTTCTCTTATTGAAAATATCCCAAAAACTTTCCTCTCTGAGATGCTTCTGAGATGGAAACGCCAAAATAACTAGCAATTTTAGCTGTCTCAACCTTGTCTCCAAGAGTATATTGATCCATGACCTCCTTATATACCTTTTGGGGCATAAACAATGCCTCTGCAAATACATACGCTTGATAATTCTGTAAAGAAGAGTCTGCCTTGTAATAAGTCGCATTTTCCTGCATATTCCATAATTTTTGATTGATTTTATACCCCATATGCAGGAACAAATGCCCTAATTCATAGGCGATTGTATATTTTCTTCTTACCGGACTTTGAGATGGTGAAACATAGATAATAAATCCATTATCCTGTTTTTTGATACCGCTATCAGAATTGCCAATATCAACACTTTCTTCAACACGTCCGCCTAACGCTGTCACAACATCAGTGACATTTTGGATGGGTATCTGTATATGATAAAGGTCAATGATGTCTTGTGTTACATTATTGATTAACATCCTTCGCTCACTATTGATAATCTCCATAAAAATTTACGTGCATGGAAACCTACGGTTTTAGCCGTGTGATGAAATGCATGTCTGCCGTCAGGCAGGCCTCCTTTCTAATTTCATGAATTTCTATTTCTGTTAGACGGAATTACCTTTGACCTTCTGGCATATTTCATGGTTGGAATATCCGTTATTTATTTTGGTAACCGTCCAGTCTGGAGCATCCACACATTCAAAATCATTCGAAGCTTCATCCTGGTCTAAGCATGGAAGAAACCCGTTCCCTGTGACAGAATTAATGTCTCCGTTCTCCGATTTCCAGATTATATTTCCTTTGGTAAACGTCTTATCTGAGCTATCTTTGATGACGCAATATGGGGTTAATGGTTTCATTGAAGATGCAGATATCATAACTTCTCCTCATTTCTCCGATACGACTGTGCTCTGACAGAATTACAGGGCAACCCCCCGCCTAAATCGCAACGCGATTATAGACGGGGTGCGCGCTCCGAATGCCTCAAATGAGCCCAAGGCTCTTACATCCTATAATCCGGCCTGCCTCATCACGAACGCTTTCACTCGGGACGAGGAAGTCGTCGCGCCTTGCTGCCTGCGCAGCCAAAGAAGACACAATATAAAATATGCCTTCCTCACGCTCCGGCAGCTCTAATTCCGTGCCGTCGCCAGAATTGACGACAGTCAGCGTACCGTAAGCAGTACGGGTCATTGGAATACCATCGATATCCCCGACGACCTCGGTCTTTGCCTGACACCTAATTGTCAGTCCAGACCGGGGAAACACCCGGACCTGAGCGCCGTTGGCATCCACGATTGTAACATCGTGGGGAGTCATGTTGATAATTACAGTCTTGTTCTTTTTCATTTTTATTCTCCTCTAACTTATCTTTGGTTTTGTTTGAAATATGACTTATTTTTGCCGGGAACAGTAGGAGACACCAAAGCAATCAACGTAGTGTCCGAAGCACTTAGACCATTCAGCCTTGGATTGAATCAATAAAGCGTATTCAATCCCACCCCTTTAGTTAGGGGCGGGTAGCTGAAGCTGCTGCATTGCCATACGATAACCTACTGCCCACAGAATAACTCGCGGGGAAATGCGCTGACCTACGGTAGTAAAGTCAGAGTTCCACCACTCGTCATCATACTTTGCAAACAACTCGGTCAACTCGTCCGGATATAACGAACAGTGGACCCAAGGATAGCTGGACTGCTCATCGAGATCGCATTCATCTAGCATCTCAAGCATTGAGTCGAAGTCGTCGTCCATTTCCATTGCTTCCTGATCGTCGCACGGTTCGTACTCTGCTTTGATCGCATCCAGATCCTCTTTGATGTCTGTTGAGAAATAGGTGTACTGATCGCTGGAGCACTGGAACTTACCCATGAAATATGGAACATCTTCAAGATAGCCCACAAGCTGCTCGGGCTGTACCGTGTTATACCAGGATGCAACGCAGCTGCCGAGGTCCCCACTTACAACAAGCGTTCCTCGCTTTATGTCCAGAATATACCGGACAAAGTACTCTACAGAGCCGGAAACGTTCCGCCAATCCAAGATGAAAAAGTTTGCGTCTTTCTGAACAACGGTTGCTCTGTGATTCTGGAAGCGTGTGCGTGCTGCCGCTTCCTGCTCCTGCATATATGCTGTGTATTTGTTATAATCCATGTTTTCCTCCTTAGAAAATATCCTTTTTAATGACGATAAACCCTTCGCGGTCTACCGTATACATCTGTTCTTTTGCCTTTTCTGCTTCGCTCTCTTCGCTTGTCTTTTTGATCGTTCTGACATGTAAGATGTTCTTCATACGCTGGATTTCATCCTCCAGCTCCGCGCACTCCTGAATCAGACGGATGTAGTAAGCCATCTGCTCTGCAGCCTCCGATCGAAACATCTTATTTTTCTGCTTCAGATCTATCTTGTCTTGCCGCAGCTGCGAAACTTCTGTTCGCAGTTCGCGTCTTCTTTTCCGAAGATAAACAACCTTTTCGGAAAGAGCATGAACATTTGCTCGAAGCTCTTTCATTTCCTTCGGATCAAGATCTTCCTGCCCAAGAATATAACCGCCGTTACTCCGGATCTCCGGAAGAACGGTGTGGGTTACCCAGCGGCGGAAGTCCTTAGCTGCAGGAAGCCGGCTGGAAAAAGCAAGCGCATACATTCCAGATTCGTTGATCAGAATTTTTGCTCTGAAGTCGGAGGGACCCCAGATCCTGGTCCGATCTTCGGCCGGACATTCCTTGAAGGTGTACTTGCGAATATCTTCCGCATCGACATGTTTGGAAATAGCATCCCAGACATTGCTGTATCCAAGATAAATGGCTACTTCCGTTCCGAAGAACCACGGCTCTTTCGTGTCGGTATCTACAAGAACGGTCATTGCTCCAAACAGACTATTGGTAAATTCTCTGATATCCATAAAAGCCTCCTCTCATAACTATCACTTTGATAGCTATGATTTCTGCATGTTTTGGCTAATAAATTAGATCCTCGCGAAACGCGAGGATCTCTTAAATTCGACATTATCAGCCGTTTTCTTTCATTTTTGCAGCAAATTATGACTTATTCTCCGCAGCCTTGTCTCTTGCTTTCTGCAGTCTTTCGATTGCAGCAGCTCTCTGCTCATCGGTAAGCTCGCGCTCTGCCGGCCTTGTAATGCGAAGATACTTTTTCGGAATCCTTGCAACAATGCTTCCGTCCGGATTTTTATGCGTAATCTTTACCTCATCCGGATACTGCTCTGCATACGCAAGAATGCGGTTGCACTCCTTAGTAGCATTCGGGAAAGATACGGTAATTTCCTTATCTCCGCGAAGCCACTCGATGACCGATTCTCCGGAATAGTCAACGAGATCTTCCGGCTCGTTTGCTGCGCAAACATCTTCAAACTGATTCAATCTACTCATCTTGATACCACCTTCCATTCTCCATCAGCTACATGTAACACGAGCCCTGCTTTGGCAAGTATCTGCAGTGTTTGACGCACCTTTGCCTTCCAATTCGCATTGCAAGCCGCTTTTTGATGTCCTTCCAACGCTTCATAAATGTTACGATTGGTTACGGACCCAAGGTTTCGAACAACAGACATTACGACATCTTTCCATGTCGCCATCTTGCTGTCTCGAAGATCCATGGTGACGCGTTTTGGCATCACAAAAGAAAGTTCATATCCACTTGGCTTTTTGATCACTGCGATCATCTCATGCCCGGTTAATGCATAATCACTACGCCCAGAATACGTTCTTCTTCCGGACACCGTGTTGTATTGCAGTTTCACAAAAGTTTGATGTAGTATCCCCGGTATCGTCAGAGATTGCATCATGCTACGATATTGTCCATGAGACCGGATTTCTCCTACAAGACATACTTCATATGAACCCGATGGCATTGCATTATAAGCACGAAGAAGCGCATGATTGACTCCTCTCATGCCATCCTCAAAGCTCATTTCCTGCAGATCACGAATCTTCCCATCTCCATTGGTATCTTTCCACATGTGTCCTGCATAGTGCACATCATTGATTGACGGATAGGGCGGATGCAAAAATACCATATCTGCATCGTAAAATCCATTTGGAAGATCAATACCGTCATCGCAAATATCCATGGAGACAATTCCCTCTCTTGTTGGATGCGGATTAAGATCGATTCCAGTGTACCGGACTCCCATGTCCTTACAGACATCGTATGTTGTACCAGAGCCCGCAAAT
>Ga0129313_1001162_pt1 | contig 17705 bp, 19 predicted proteins | sample O1105metagenome_FD_94436 | JGI IMG/M metagenome (GOLD analysis project Ga0129313, IMG submission 94436) | Orangutan group fecal microbial communities from fecal samples from Wisconsin, USA - O1105 metagenome | ecosystem: Host-associated > Mammals > Digestive system > Large intestine > Fecal... | reverse complement strand
GCGATTCATCAAATTCTGAAGAAAAAAGGAGAAAGAATATGAAATATTTTCAACTGGTATTGACACTTATAACGGCAATGGTAATTGAAGTGCTTGAACAAAAATTAGCATAGGAGAAAAAGAGATGATTGAAAAAGAATTAGTGACCACACAAAAAGAAGTTTGGCGAGATCCTCATCATACCCATCGCTATGTTTTCAAACGACAATGGGCGATCAAAGGAAAAGAAGCGGAAGATAAATTAGCGGTAGTCATTACTATTCGTCCAACAGATACAGAACCATTTACGAATGATTTGAGTATGTTATTAATCGAAAAGAATATCCGACAATTAGGATTTACTGGTTTTATTGCTGTGAATCTTTTTTCGTATACAAAAGCGAAAAGTCCTCGGGTATTTCCTCGTGGAAATGATGAACAATCTTTGGAAATATTAACAACTGTTTTTACAGAAAAGAAAATCAATACCATTATTTTTGCTTGTGGTTCGATTACAGCGACGAGTCAAGTGGCTTATGAACAAGCAAAGACTATTTACGATCAATTGAGTGCGAAACAAAAGAAGATGACCAAAGTATTGATAAATGCAGAAGGTAAGTTATCCCACCCACTAAGTATTCATGTTCGTAATGAATGGCAATTGGCAGATAGTCAATTATTATTTCAAGAAAAATAACATTTTATTTTCTCATGTTACTTATAAGTAGTTTTACATGTTTTTTGACTTTAAAAATACATGTGATGATACATGTTATATGAATTATCAATGTACTCAGTAATATGCTATTTTCATTATGTAAAAAATAACAGGAGGTGTGTAGATGGAGATTGATGAAACTTGTTTGAGTAATTCTTATAAAAGTATGAATGACTTTTTTGAGGAAATGGAACTGGATTCAGAATTGCTCTATCAATTTTATCTTGCTTTTCGAGGGCAACAGATTTCTTTTCCAATGAAAATGTACGATCGCGAGTTAGTTAGAAAAAGAATCGAAAACATGATAGAACAGGAAAAAACTGTAGATATCCGTCAATTGACAGAAGTTTATGGTTTCTCTGCAAGATGGATTCAAAAAGTAATTAAACAAAAAGAAAGGAGAAGAGTACATGGCTAAGCTGATTGTATTAGGTGGTTTAATTTACGGTGGATATTGGTTATATAAATATATGTTTGCACATCCGAATATAGATAAAGGAAAAGTAATTAAGACAGTTGGGGTAATCATAGTTGGACTCATAGCTCTAACTAAGAAAAATAATACTAATAGCCCAAAATTAATGAGAACTTATCGCTGTAGAGGATGTGGAAGGGAAATTTCTACTAGTTTTAACCCATCTGAGAGTCCTCAAGGAAGAGACCGTTGCCATACCGGCTATCGACATTATTGGGAAAGAATCGATTAAAAGATTACCTTTTAGATCAATTAATTGTCTGATAGAATAAATACGTGAGGGAGAAATTGAAAGAGGTAAATAAAATGAAAAAATGGTTGTTATTACTAATTGGAATGGGGATTTTATTCACTGGTTGTACACCTGAGAATACGAGGACTAAAGTGAATGTAGAAACTGATACAACAATTGAGACTAAAAAAAGTAAAACGCAATCAACTGAACAAACTACAACAGAAATGAAGCAATCTGTGGAAGTAAGTACAAGTGAAAGTTTAACCACTGAATCTTCTTCTGAAGAGGTTAAGAATACTTTGTGGGATAGTGAGAAATCTACCCAACTAGCAACTTTTGTCCCACAATGGGGAAAGACATTGGGTCAAGAATATAAAAGCTACAATCCTCAGAACAATGTAAGTCTGTATGGTACGCCTTTACCAAGTGCAGTCATTGATGGAAATTGGAAAATGGCAATCAATGAAGTACCAGTTACTGTACAATGGTCAGAAGATGGAACTGGTCATGCAGATTTCAATTTAATAGCAGTTTATTCTGATGTAGAAACTGGGGAATACCTAGGACAACACGTATATTTCTTTGGTTTTCAAAATGGACAACCTAAAGTTTATCTTACGCAACAAAATCAAGGTAATGATAAAAACTACATGTACTTTAACGAAACTCAAAATCAACAGCTAAAACAAGGTTTCATTGATATTGTGAATGGACAAACTCCTCAAACTCCAGTAGTAGAAGAGTCTACTCAACAAGCAACAACTGATTCAGCTACGCCAAGTTCACATGAAAGAGCACAAGCAATTAGGGAAATATTAAAACAAAATCAAGGATTTAATGAAGAGGTATTAAACTCAATTCCAGATGAAGAAATACTTGATTCTTTCGTAGGTAATGCGACCAATGCACAACTAGCACAAAGTGCGATGAATCTATTAGAAAAATACCCTAATTTGAAATAAGAGTTACAAATGGACGAGGCTTTTAGGATGATTCATCATTCTAACACGGTTCAATAATTAGAGTTATACATCATCAAGTATTAACTGATTCTTAAAAAGATTATGGAGCTTTTTAAGAATCAGTTTTATCTATAGAAAGGGGGAATGAATGTATTAAATGACTTTTTAACTAATATACATAAAAATAATAATAGGAATGAGAATTGAAAGAGCACAAGCATTCTTTTGAATGAGATATTTAATTGAAAACCAATACAGTACTAGAAGTACCCAAAGTGACCAAAAGATAGTTGATAAAAAATGAGTAAGAAAAGTAAAATGAGATAAAAAATTGTCACTTTAGGTACTTTGGTACTAAGAAAGGCTTGTTTTTGTCTATTTGTTTCACTAAAGTATATAAAACGGAATTAATGCAGGAATCATAGAAAGTTTGTCATACTTTCTATGATTCCCTGTTTTACTTGACTTTTTGATATAATAAAATAGTTAAGAAAGTATTCAAGAGAATATTTTAGAAAATAGGGTTTATGTACTGTAGAAAGAATTTGAGTGTCAATGATTTAGTGACTTAATATATGAATGAGGTGATTCTCTTGGTATTGGAAAATAAATTAGGAATAACTAATCAAATAGCTCTTGCGAAGGCAGAGGAACGAATAAGTAAACAAAAAGCAAAACATTTATATGATAGTGGAAAAATAAATGAAATAGAGGTTGGAACATTTAAGGGCTTAGCAACGATTCATTTTTATTTGTTTTCAGATATTTATAATTTTGCAGGAGAAATTCGAACAGTGAATTTAGCGAAGGGGAATTTTCGTTTTGCCCCATTAATGTACTTAGAAACTTCTTTACAGTATATTGATAAAATGCCTCAAAGCACGTACAAAGAAATTATTGAGAAATATGTTGAAATGAATATTGCCCATCCTTTTCGAGAAGGAAATGGGCGAAGTATGCGGATTTGGTTGGATCTTATGTTAAAGAAAGAACTGCAAAAGGTAATTGATTGGAATTTAGTAGATAAGGAAGACTATTTATCTGCTATGGAACGTAGTCCAATCAACGATTTAGAAATTAGTCATTTACTTTCTCAAGCACTAACAGAACAAATCCATGATCGTCAACTATTTATGAAAGGAATCGACGTAAGTTATTTTTATGAGGGGTATTCAGAGTATACGATTGATGATCTATAAATCTGTTTAGGTGTAATGTATTTCTATACAATCATTCTTACAATAAGAAAAGAGCTAACATAGAGACTCATAGAAAGTATGAAGGACTTTCTATGAGTCTTTGTTTTTCAAAATAGGTATATAAATAACATATGAATTCTTTTTTGTTTTATGATAAAAATATGTAGTACCAAAGTACCCAAAGTGACCAAAATATATTTGATAAAAAAATGAGTGAGAAAAGTAAAGTGAAATAAAAAATTGTCACTTTAAGTACTTTGGTACTTAGAAAAGGCTTATTTTTATCTATTTGTTTTAATTATCTATATAAAAAGTGTACAAGAAATCATAGAAATCTTGTACACTCTATTTTTACTTATCTAAAGGCATAGCAGATAAAGTAATTTGTTCGAAGTCTTTTTTACAGAATGCAGAAGAATCAGTCCGTCCTTGAACAAACTTATTTTTAAAATCATAGGTATTTATATACGCCATGATTTCATCTATATTGTTTGAGATGTTATCGAACGAATATAGCTTCTTGAATTTGTCTATAAAAGTTTTTTGTAAATTTATAGATGTTAGTAAGAACCAATAGACACTCTCAAATATTAAGTAATAACTTTGGAAGAAAGATTCGTCACTGGTATAATCAAATGCCATGAATTGAGCAGCTAACTCAAAAAATAAAAATTGATTAAAAGTTAAGAGAGGAGAAGCAATCAAAATTTTGTTGCATAAAGCAATAAATAGATAAACCGATAGATCAATTCGTTCTTTCAATACTTTCTTATTTTCTAAATAGATTTTTAATCTTTTAGAAGCGGTAATGATTGCAAAAAGCTGATTGAAACGGAAACTACGTTCGATCCGATGTTTTTCTATTATTGAGTCACGAACAGGTTTTTGTTCAAATAAGAAATTTTGAAAATCTTGGATTTGAGAAAAAGTTAGATGTTCAGGCTTCTTCTTATCTTTATTACAAAGTTTTTTATAGATATTTTTCATTTTAGGATTTTCATCTAAAATAGAAATCATTATATCAAGAACATTTTCATGAATATCTCCTAAATGGTTTAAGGAAGTTGATAATAATTTTTCTGTTTGGTCCACTAGATTACTTATTTCTTCCATATTGTCATTTTTTGATTCATTTGTAAAAAATTTTATTAGATTATTCAGGTTATTTGAAAGTTTTTTTATGTTTTTGTTATTAGCTGAAGATTGTTGGCTTATTTTAGTGATCCAAGGATGTAACTCTTTTAATTTGTTACCAATATTTTCTTTTTCGCTTGTTTGAATAGACGTAGCTTTCAACTTATCGTTTACTATCCCTAAAATAAATTTAGGATAATCCAAATACGAGGGAAATGAGTAAGTATTGAGAATTTTTGTTAGACGTGTGTACTCCAATTTAGGATCAATTTTTGTAGTTTGTTCAATTATATTATTAATTTTTAAATGAGTGGATTTTTTAAAATTGTCTGCATCTAAAATTGAGCCGATGGCTAGAATTGGTACGATTTGACTAATATCGTACCAAAAAAGTTCTCTCAAGTATACATTTTTTTTATCTATAGGATCTTCTGTTAAGCTTGTCTTTGGCAAAAAATTCCAGAAAAACTTTCTATTAATTAATAGATCCTTTCTGTAGTCAAAATAAAAACAATTATTATAAATGCCATAATCACCTACATTTTTTCTTTGATCATAAATGAAAGCATTCATGGTCGATTTGATATTAAGGCTCATACTGTTATTCTCCTAATCTTCAAAAATTAATTCCAAGTAAATTGAATCTTTTTTATTTTAACTTATGAAAACGATTACTTAATAGCTTTTTGGAAGCATTCAAATCTTTTAAAGTTCGATAAGATTAGATTGTCGAAAAGACCTCTATAAAATATTTGATAGGAGCGAAGGAATATGTTGAAGAATACTAAAGTATCAGTCAATCAAGTGTTAGGAGAAACTTATCACTTTTATGGAATGGTGAGAGAAATTAGTGTAGCGAGTAATGAAATCGTCACTATTCAACTGAATATGTTTAAAAGCACACATTCTAATCAAGGAGTATTTGAAATCAATCTGTTTAATCGGTTTGAATATGAGCGACTCTTAACGAGTATTTCCAGATATATAGAAGGAAATATCATTGACTTAAATTTCCTAATTGGTAAAGAAATTTTACTTGTATATATGGATACTTGTCGAAATGATCGTTGTTACTGTAATTTTCATGGGTTAATACTTTTAGAAGAACTAATAAATGAAGAAGGAGAAGTGAGTCGTGGATAAAAAAGAAATGGAAAATACACAAATTTTTAAGAGGTATCTAAATCCAAATAAACTACAAGAAATTGAAGAAGGCAAAGAAGGAAAGGAAGCTTTCTTTAATCTTATTGAAACTATTCCTAGAAATTTGACTGAGGAAGCGTTTAACGAGGAGGTGGCAGATTTAATAATAGAATATACACATATGATCATGTTGAAATCAACCAAAGATGTGTATATCTATAATTACACGACTCATAGATGGGAATCAAAAGGAGAAATCTGGTTGCAAAGATTGGTGTATGAAGTCACAAAAAGTGTAGATGACACAAACTTATGGTATCGCGAAAGAAATACGTGTGAACACATTAAAAGGAAACTTTGTATGCTTGAGACTTTCTCTGATGATTATTTAGTGTTGACAAATGGCACTTTTGATAGGCGAACTGGAGAGATTATTGAGAGTCAATCCAATCACTATGCTCATTTTTTTAGCACGGTTGTGTATGATTCCGAAAAGAAGTGCGCTCGATTTCTTCAATTTCTTAATGAAGTTTTCTATTCTGATCAATCAACAATTGCGTTTGTTCAAGAATGGTTCGGCTATGTTCTTTTGTCGAGCCATCAGGCGAATGCTTTTCTGATTGGATATGGATCGGGAGCGAACGGTAAATCTTTGTTGTTTGCTCTTTTAGCAATGTTAAAGGAAAAGAATTGGTCGGCTAGACAATACGGAACGCTTCGTTCATTCAACAAAGGGTTGATTGAACTTTTTGAAGCAGAAGGCTTTGTTATTTCCACTAAAAAAAGTAATGGCAAAACCTATCTCTCTGGAATTGTTTTAAATCAGTCAATACAAGAACCGTAAGACATTAATGAGGGAGAGTGGAAAAAATTGATGGAACAAGAAAATTTCAATTCTTTGGTTTTAGAATTGATGAAAGCAGAAAACGGGGATTTTTCTATTGACCTGAGCATTTTTTATGAGGATATGGGGGTGGAAAAATAATGGAGGAATTTTTATCTCAACTTGCAAAAGACATGATTTCTTATTTTCATCATGAAAAAGATCTCGAAAAGCGAGCGATCGAAGACTAAATTCAATCGAAAGAAGAACAGTCAAAGTTTTTCTTTCAGTTGGTTACAGGAAATAGACAAGGGAAAGTTATTGGCTGCGATTTCAAAGCTACTGATTACTTATTTGTATGATAGCGAGCAAACCCAAATGGAAGTAAATGAAGCTTGATCTATGCTTCATTTACTTCATTCAATCAAACATTTAAGAAAGGGGAATTCTAATGACTAAAAATAAAATGACACTAAAAGCAGAGGTTCTTCTGTATATTCAAGAACATTTTTCTAATCAAGCCTTTTTTACAAAACCAATTTACTTGGCTTTCGAAATAAGAGGGGCATCTGCTGGATCTATCGGGGGTACTCTTCAAGCGTTGAAGAACGAAGGATATTTAGAAAATCACTTTGTGCAACGTTCGTTCAATGGAAGAGTTGTGAAAGAATGGTATTTAGTTCATTCATAGAGAGGGGAATCAAGCATGCGTGTGGCTTGTTATGATCGAACGTCTGTTTACGAAGAAGCGAAAATCAGTAATGACGCTCAATATGATGCAGTGAAAGAGTATGTTTTAGAGAAATACGAACAAATTCCTCAACGATTTTCAGATAAAGGAGAATCAGGGGGAAAAGCGGATCGTCCAGCTTTTCGACAGCTTAGAGCTTGGGTTTGTGCGTCAGAAGAAGAGGGGGTGATCTATGTCTGGCGTTATGATCGATTGGCACGTCAAGCCCAAATAGCCTTAGAATTTATTGAATTGTGCCAACAACATCAGGTTCAAGTGTATTCGATTTCTGAACCTCTTCCTACTTCTTTCTCACACGCGTCAACGAATAAACTATTTGTGCAATTATTGTTCACTTTTGCAGAACAACAACGAAACGTCATTATTGAGAATGTTCGTGCCGGACTTGCCTATAAAAAGCAACAACGGCAATATTTGTCTTCTGCGGTTCCATATGGGTATCGTTTAGTGAATGGGAAAATCCAACAAGAAGCACACGAAGCAAAAGTTGTCCGCCATATCTTTCAACTTTATTTGACTAAAAAATATGGCTACAAAAAGCTTTGTCAACGATTGACGCAACAAAAGCTTTTCTTCCGTAAACGTCCTTTTCAGCCCTATCATATTTATAGTATCCTAAAAAATCCATTGTACTATGGCGAAATCAAAGGAGGCTCTTTGGGGAAGTATCTAGGAACCTTTGAACCGATTCTCTCGAAAACAATCTTTTTACAAGCCCAAGAGATTCGCCAATCAAGGTGTACAGCTAAAAAAGATACGTATCCGTACTTATTACGTCAAAAAATTCGGTGTCCCTTCTGTGGTCGTCATCTGAGTTCGAAGTATCAATGGAATACAAAGAAGACGAAGACGCTTCATTATTATCATTGTACCGACCGAAGCTGCCAAGGAATCTTTCTTCGGGCAGAAAGGGTTGAGTCAGAAGTATTGGAAAAGATACAGGCTTTTTTTCAATACGAAGGCGTCTATAAAGCCTTGATTGCCCAATTGACGCAACAATTAGCCGAAAAGCGAAAAGAAGAAAAACACAAAGTAATCCAACAAAAGAAACAAGAAGCACAATGGCTCAAGGCATTTGAAGAGGGCAATTGTTCACTGGAAGAACTCAAGCAACAGCTGCAAGCTCTTCAAAAGCCGAGGTCTACTTCTTCGTTTCTTTCACTCCAACAGTGTGAAGCAAAAGTGAAAGAATGGCTTCAACTAAAAGACCTCTCTAGTCGACAATTGTTATGTGACCATGTTTGTCGGATCGAGGTAACAAAGGAAAAAACAGTCTGTGGGATTTACTTCCGGCAAATGACACAAAATATTTTAGAAGGGAACGAATGATCTATGGAAACGACACCAACCAAACGAGTCGCATTGTATATTCGGGTGAGTACCCAAGAACAAGCTTTAGAAGGACATAGTATTCAAGCACAAGAACAAAATGGACGACAGTTTGCCGAACGGATGGGCTATGAAGTGGTAGAAGTTTATGCCGATGAAGGGATTAGTGGGAAATCCACAAAAAATCGGTTCGCCTATCAACGAATGATGAAGGATGCTCGGAACCATCGTTTTGATCTACTAGTGATTTGGAAATTGACCCGTCTCGGACGCAATATGTTAGATGTCTTACAAACCGTCGAGGAACTGTTGCGATATGATGTGGGGTTACATTCGATCTCGGAACAATTTGACGTGACTACTTCGACAGGAAAACTAATGTTACAACTCCTTGGGAGTTTCGGTGAATTTGAACGCAACCAAATTGCGGAGAATGTTCAGATGTCAATGCAAAGCTTAGTGAAAGATAAAAAGCGTTATGCAGGTGGACGACGTTTAGGCTATGTCAGTGGTATGGACACGAATGGTCAAAAACAATTGGTCATTGAACCAGAAGAGGCGAAAATTGTTCGACTGATCTATGCAAAATATTTAGGCGGAGCAGGGTATCGAGCGATTGCCAATTTTTTGAATCGTCAAGGATATCAAACAGTCAAAAAGAATGCTTTTTCTACCACGGCAGTCAAAGATATCTTACACAATAAAATTTATGCAGGGTATTTAGAATATGCGCGCTATATCAATTGGGAAACCAAACGACGGAAGGGGAAGAATCCGAGACCGATTTTAGTGAAAGGAACCCATGAACCGATTATTTCAGAAGAAGATTATCAAAAAGTACAAGAACGCCTTGCTTTAGAAGGAAAACAACCCAAATGGAACCATACAGGTGAAAATGTATTGACGGGGTTGTTACGTTGTCCAGAATGTGGAGCACCGATGGCAGCGAGTAATGTCACAAATACCCTAAAAGATGGCACAAAGAAACGGATTCGATATTATTCTTGTTCAGTCTTTCGAAATAAGGGAGCAAGTGTGTGTCATGCCAATTCGATTCGTGCCGAACAAGCGGAAACATTTGTCGCCGACCGATTAAAGGAAATTATTCAGCTACCAGAAGTTCTTCCCCGATTGGTGGCAGCGTTAAATGAAGAAATAGCGCGACAAAGCCAACCATTGGAACAAGAACTCGTGGTGTTACTGGAACGAAAGGAAGAATTGAAGACTAAAATTGAAAAATGGGAAGCTGCTTTGGAAGATAGTCCTGAATTGTTTCCGATGTTAAAAGACCGCTTAGACGAATTGATTGAAAAACGACGACAGTTGCACATTCGAGAAAATGAAATCTTAGGGATCTTTCAACAACAAGGAGAGCCGATTCAAGTCAAAGATGTCCAACGGATATTGACTAGTTTGGATCGTTTTCTTGCCCAGAGTGAGAAGAAGCAAATCAAAGCCTTGTATCGTACCTTTATTGAGAAAATCACCTTTGATCCTAACCATAAGGAGATGTTGGAAATTACGATGAAATTCACGCATGCCGTGGTACAACAATTGAATGAGCAATATCAAATAGCCGTATCCAAAACAAAGGATACGGCTATTTTTGTGTTAAAAACACCCTTTACGTTAACGATCTAGTCTAGGTTATATCAAACAACGTTAGAGGGGCGCTAACGCTTCTCTAGCGATTTCAAATCGCTAGATGAGATGTTAGGGAGGTGCATATCATAAAAATAAATTTATAGTTGAACAAAAGTATGATAAACTGAACAACAAACGTTAGTTCTTTTTCTCATTTTTTGAAAATGAAGCGGTAATGTTTATTATATCTATATAAAGTGAGGAGAAATCTATTATGCTACCCAAAAATATTCTGAAAGTAAAGGTGCCTCCATTAAAAATACAGGGAATAAAAACAAAATTAGTACCATTTATTGCGGAATCAGTAATATGGGATGGGAAAGGTACATACTTTGAACCTTTTATGGGTTCAGGAGTAGTTGGGTTCAACCTTGCTCCTCAAAAGGCTGTATTTAGCGATACTAACCCGTATATCATACAGTTTTATCAAGACATTCAATCTGGAAAAGTAACTTCAAAATTAGTGAGGGCTTATCTTGAAGAAGAAGCTCCAAAGTTAGCAGCAACTCCAGTAAACAGCGATTCATATTATTATGAGGTGAGAAATAGATTTAATGAGACACATAATTCTTTAGATTTTTTATTTCTCCAACGGTCAAATTTTAACGGAATGATGAGATTCAATAGTAAGGGGGGATACAATGTACCTTTTGGTAGAAAACCGGAAAGATTTCAAAAAGCATTGATTACCAAAATCTGTAATCAGGTTTTGTGGGTAGAAGAATTATTAAGAGATAAAGATTGGAAATTCAAAAAAATGTCTTTTGTAGATGCTTTTAAAATGATGGATACAGGAGATTTTGTATATCTAGATCCACCTTATATAAATAGATACGACGGATATTACGATACCTGGAACGAAGATTACGCTAATCTACTTGCTGAGCTCACACAAAACGGCAAAGCTGGGTATGCTTTTAGTATGTGGTATCAGAATGAATATAGGAAAAATAACCACATGGAAAAATGGAGTAAAGGGACGTTATTGACAACAGAACATTTTTATCATTTGGGCGCAAAGGAAATTAATAGAAATTCAATGTTGGAAGCATTGGTTGTGAGTGATAATAATGTTAACAAATTACTTAAAAATAATAATTATTATCAAGAAACGTTATTTTAAAGGCTGGTTTATTACCAGCCTTTTTCGTTTCTAAATTCTATATATTCATGAAATTTTCGTTCGTATTTATCTGCTAAATCGTTATTTGTGTTTCTTAACCATAAAATAAATGAAGGTAAGTCTGAGAATAGAGATTGTTTAGTTTCTAAAGAATCTTTATAAAGGGGATGATTAGTCCAATATAAATCAAATGCTTCTTTTCCTAAAAATGCAAAAGGTCCAGCACCGTATTGAAAAGCTTCTATAGTATTTGACTTTATTGTTCCAATATTGTCTGTGTTTCCACTTCCTTTTTTATCACCAGCAATTCTGAACTTTTCTTGTATGAAAACCTCTGGTGAATGGTATGCTGGTATGATATTTTGAAGGTTACTTAATGACTGTTTTCCAATTGTTGGCGAAGATTCTCTTGTATATAAAACACCTAAAATATAATGATTATCATATTCAGAATAACTACCTTCTATGTTCTTAGTACCATTCCTCATATAACTCGTGAAACTTCCTCCTGTAAAGCCAAATTTATTTACCATTCCTCGTCCATTCGTAACTCTATAAGTAGTTTTAATATCTACAGCTATTTTTCGTCCATTGGGTTTTACTAAAAAGAAATCGGGATATACTGTTTGCATCCTTGGCTCATGTAATTCAAATCCCAGTTCTTGACTAGCTTTAAACATTGCATTTTTAGCAATTACTTCAAATAATCTTCCAATAATTTTTGAATCATTTCCAAATGGATAGATTTCTTTATCCTTGTTTATAAAGCCAACCAGCTCCCATTCTTTCTCATCTTTTGGCAAATGTTTTGTTATAGTTTCTATTATAATATCTGTATATGGTTCCACTTTGATTCACCCTTTCCATGTTAGTCTATCAATTAAAAGTAAAACTTACAAGATGTTCATTTATTAATAAAGGCATTATGTGAAATAAGGGATAGTCAAGCACCAAATGCTCGTTTTTACTATTCAAGGAAGTGAAAAATAAAAATGAAGTTTTAACAGTTGAATTATTTTAGAAAAAATATCATTTACTTATGAGACCCAGCTCCATACCACAAATAATGATATTTTTTAAGAGAAAAAATTATCCCTATTTTAAATAATAGCAATAGGTAGTGGTAGGGAGAAATTTATAAATAACTTTTTTATTTGCTTTGGTAGCCAAGTAAGTTGCAAAAGAAAAATAAATACTGTTAAAAAGATAATGTAGACATAGAAACAAATACACCCGTGGTGCTAGTTAATTTTTTCCTAGAGGAAAATGTCTAAACATGTTGGTAAATCAACAAAAAAACGCATATAGTAGTCTCAAAACTCCCAAGAAATGAGGACTACATATGCGTTCATCAAAATATACTGAACATTATACAGATACTTTTATAACATTCAAGGAAATTATGAGAACTGTTTCTAACATATACCACAATTGTGTACCAGATAAGATTAAAAACCGAAGAAATACTGATCAACTGAAGCAACGCGATACAGTGATTATTGCTTGTGTTATATGGGGCATAATTAATGGCTATACTAGCCAAAGAGCCACGTATAGAGCGGTTTGTTCCGTCTTATTTCCTAATGGTGACTTTGCTAGTAGGAGTCGATTCACTCGCTTAAGTTCAAACTTAGCTTACACTATCAAGATTATTCGATACTTTTTCATCAAGAAGCTCACCAAAGGTGAACTAGTCGGAATTATAGATAGTTTTCCTAGTCCATTATGTAAACCAGTTAGAAATAGACAAGCAAAACTATTGAATCAAATAGCCAAAGTTGGCTATAATTCAACAAAAAAATCTTATTTTTATGGTCTTAAAATTCATATGATCGTTACTAAGACTGGCTTTCCGATTACTTACTCAATCACGAATCCAGGTGTCCATGACGTGAAAGTGTTAGAGACTTTATCGGAAGAAGCGAATCTTCCCAATATCCTAGGGGACAAAGGATATATTAGCCATAAAATCCATGAAAAGCTTGCCCTTAAGGGCATTACTATATCCGTTCCGCCACGTAAAAACATGGATAAATCAGAAAAACTAGACCACAGCTTACTTGGAAAACAAAGAAAAACAGTTGAGACTGTTTTTTCTTCCTTAGAAAAATTAGGTTGTCAAAATTTCAACTCACGTTCTGTTAAAGGGCTAGAGAGTAGATTTGAAAGCATATTACTGGCTTACAGTGTTCTATTAAGTCGAGCACAACGACGCTTTGAAGGAACTTTGAGATATTCTTTAGGATATTAAAATTAACTAGCACCACGGGTGATTTATAGTATACTATGTCAAAAGGAGGAGTTAGATGAACAATCAAATCACACTAGCGTATTTAGATTATGATGATCTAGATGCTTTACAAGTTGTAAGTGTTGTCAGTTTTTATGAATCGTTTATCGATGGCGCAGATCCACTTGATATGCAAGGATATTTACAGACACAATTGACAACTGAAATATTGGCAGTAGAATTGGCACAGTCAACCAGTAAATTTATTGGTATTAAGGATCATCAAATACTCATTGGTTATATGAAAGTCAATGATGAAAAAGATGCTATAGAGATTCAACGGATCTATCTGCTCAAAGATTATCAAAACAAAGGGTTAGGGCAACGGTTACTCGATGAAGCGAATCGTTATGCTAAAACGAAACAAAAACGTTATTTACGTTTGACTGTTTATGAAAAAAATCATGCAGGTATTCGTTTTTATGAACGTCATGGATTTAAAAAAATCGGGATCAAACATTTTCCTTTAGGAAAACAAGATCGTATTTGTCCGATTTTAGAAAAAGAAATCTAAAAAAACGTCCTCACTTTTGATGCTGAGGACGTTTTTTTAGACTGGTAATGGAACCATAATTCGCTTTCCTTTTTGATAAATCGCTAATTCCGTCACACCTTTTGCTTTTAACAGAGCAAAAAGATCATCGAAATGGAAACGGAAATGTTCAAGGTAATGCCCATCTGATCCAACACTAAACAAGGTACCACCACGTGAAAGATATAAATCGATGACATATTCATATAACGCTAAATTGTCATACAAGTAAGCGCTCTTAGCATTTAATTCGAATGCCAATTTATTTTTGATTACTTGATCTAGAATCGGTAAAAACTGCGCTTCATATTGTTTAAATTCAGCAACGGATAGACCAAATACCCGAAAACCATAGTCAAAATGAGCAAAGACATCTGCTTCTATAACAACTAGTGCTTCTGAAAGTTGTGCAAAATACAGAGGAATCACAATAGCAGGATCCATATCTTTGACTTCGTCATCTAAATAATCAAATTGACCATTATGATGCACACTGAGTAATTTTAAATCGTAATCTTTATCGGCTAAATAGTCGATGATCCGATCCTTTTCAGAAGTGATGTAACCGATTTTGATACCTTTTAAAACACGATTGCCAAAACGCTTATTTAAGGTATCGATTGTTTGACTGTACATTTCATAATCGGGGATATCATCGACTTTAGTAACAGGATTGGCTAAGTCAAAATGTTCAGTTGTCACGACGTAACCATCGTAGTTTGTTAAATAGTCCTCATTTCTTGGGAGTTTTGAGACTACTATATGCGTTTTTTTGTTGATTTACCAACATGTTTAGACATTTTCCTCTAGGAAAAAATTAACTAGCACCACGGGTTATCCTAATTATTTCTAATTGATTCTATAAGCACTTTACTTAGCGATACATAAAAATTGTGATACAATTCGGTTGTAGTTTTAAAGGATATTATGGTCACTAAGTTACACATATAAATTTTTATGGAGGTGTGATAATATGGCAAATTTCTACGGAAATGATCCTTTTTTCAACAATGATATGGATGATGTTTTCAATCAATTATTTCGGCGCATGGGTAATCAAAATTCGGAGCGTGCACGGTATTTAGTTAATGGACAATCGTTGACACCGGATGAGTTTGCTCAATACCGAGCAACTGGTAAGCTACCCCAAAATAATAAAACAATAGAAGTATCTAAAGATGGTAAACAGGCTGTTAAAAAAGGAGGGATTTTAGAAAAGTTAGGGACTAATTTGACGGAACAGGCTCGTGATGGATTACTAGATCCAGTGATTGGACGTGAGAAAGAGATTCAAGAAACTGCAGAAATTTTAAGTCGTAGAACGAAAAATAATGCAATCTTAGTTGGTGATGCCGGTGTAGGTAAAACTGCAGTCGTCGAAGGTCTGGCACAAGCAATTGTGGCTGGTAAAGTTCCAGAAACGATTCAAGATAAAGAAATCTATTCGATTGATTTATCGTCTTTGGAAGCGGGAACTCAATATCGCGGTTCTTTTGAAGAAAATATTAAACAGCTGGTAGAGGAAGTTAAAGCAGCTGGTAATATTATTCTATTCTTCGATGAAATTCATCAGATTCTCGGCACGGGTGCCACTGGTGGTGAAGATGGTGGCAAAGGATTGGCTGATATCATTAAACCTGCTTTGTCACGTGGCGAGCTGAGTGTAATCGGGGCTACGACTCAAGATGAATATCGCAATACTATTTTGAAAAATGCGGCTTTGGCACGGCGATTCAATGATGTTGTGATTAATGAACCGACGGCCGCTGACACTTTACGTATATTACAAGGTGTTAAAGAGCTGTACGAAAAACATCATCATGTTGTATTACCAGATGATGTTTTGAAGGCGGCTGTGGATTATTCAATCCAATATATACCACAACGCACTTTGCCAGATAAAGCTATCGATTTGATCGACATGACTGCGGCTCATTTAGCGGCTAAAAATTCGCAAACTGATGTTGAGACATTGGATCAACGCCTTAAAAAATTAGAGGCAGCTAAGGAGGCCGCCATTAAAGCGGAGGACTTTACAAAAGCCGCTGATATCAAGAAGTCGATCGAGGAAACCAAGCAAAAAATTAAAGAAACGGATCAAAAAGAAAAAATCACTGCCACGATTGATGATGTGGCACAATCGGTTGAACGTTTAACTGGTATACCAGTTTCTGATATGGGCGCTAATGATATTGAGCGCTTGAAAAATCTTGATAAGCGTCTGAAAAGTAAGGTAATCGGTCAAGATGAAGCGGTTGAAATGGTAGCAAAAGCAATTCGGCGTAACCGTGCGGGCTTTTCAGAGGGGGATCAGCCGATTGGAAGTTTTCTGTTTGTGGGCCCAACTGGCGTAGGAAAGACTGAATTAGCTAAGCAATTAGCCTTAGATATGTTTGGAAATGAAAATGCGATTATTCGGCTAGATATGAGTGAATATGCTGATCGTACAGCTGTGTCGAAATTAATTGGTACCTCGGCTGGATACGTAGGCTATGAAGATAATGCTAATACTCTAACTGAACGGGTTCGGCGTAATCCATATTCCATTGTATTATTAGATGAAATTGAAAAGGCTGATCCACAAGTATTAACGTTACTGTTACAAGTGATGGATGATGGGCGCTTAACGGATGGACAAGGCAATGTCATTAATTTCAAAAATACGATTATTATTGCTACTTCTAATGCTGGCTTTGGTAATGAAGCATTAAGTGGTGACAAGCAACGAGATCAGTCATTAATGGATAAGTTAGCACCATTTTTCCGCCCAGAATTTCTGAACCGCTTTAATGGAATCGTGGAATTTTCACATCTGACTAAGCAAGACTTAAGTCAAATTGTCGATTTGATGTTGGCGGATGTACAAAAAACTTTAGCCAAAAAATCCATCAAACTTGAGGTAACTAAAGCGGCCAAAGATTGGCTGATGGAACAAGGCTATGATGAAGCAATGGGTGCGCGGCCATTACGGCGAGTAATTGAACAACAAATTCGTGATAAGGTAACAGATTTCTACCTTGACCACTTAGATGTCAAAAACTTGAAGGCTGATTTAGTGGATGCTGAGATTGTGATATCGGCAGCTTAGCTTAAATCAGTGTTCATAAATAACTTTATATAAGAGGAGATTTATTGGGAAGGAGATTGCTTGATAGGTTCTGTTGCAAAGTTTTAAATAAAGAATAAAATCCCTTACGGTATCTATGATTTAAGCTGGGATTCCCAATAATACCTTGATTTCAGTACAGACCGAAAACCCGAAGAGAGTGCCTTCTTTTCGGGTTTTCTTATATAATCCTCGGATGGCTTCCATGCCTTTAATCGTGGTAGAGGCAGTGCGTAAACTTCGATAGAATTTATTGCGTCTC
>Ga0129313_1001160_pt1 | contig 17720 bp, 14 predicted proteins | sample O1105metagenome_FD_94436 | JGI IMG/M metagenome (GOLD analysis project Ga0129313, IMG submission 94436) | Orangutan group fecal microbial communities from fecal samples from Wisconsin, USA - O1105 metagenome | ecosystem: Host-associated > Mammals > Digestive system > Large intestine > Fecal... | reverse complement strand
GTTAAAGCGTGAAATGAACATTGCCGATTATGATGCCGAACTGTGGCAGGCTATGGAGCAGGAAAAAGTACGTCAGGAAGAGCACATCGAACTGATCGCCTCCGAAAACTACACCAGCCCGCGTGTTATGCAGGCGCAGGGTTCTCAGCTGACCAACAAATACGCTGAAGGTTATCCGGGCAAGCGCTACTACGGCGGTTGCGAGTACGTTGATATCGTTGAGCAACTGGCTATCGATCGTGCAAAAGAGCTGTTTGGCGCTGACTACGCCAACGTACAGCCGCACTCTGGTTCTCAGGCTAACTTCGCTGTTTACACCGCTCTGTTGCAACCGGGCGATACCGTTCTGGGTATGAACCTGGCACAAGGCGGCCACCTGACTCACGGCTCCCCGGTTAACTTCTCCGGCAAACTGTACAACATCATCCCTTACGGTATTGATGAGTCCGGCAAAATTGACTACGAAGACATGGCGAAGCAGGCCAAAGAGCACAAACCGAAGATGATCATCGGTGGCTTCTCTGCTTACTCCGGCGTTGTTGACTGGGCAAAAATGCGCGAAATCGCCGACAGCATCGGTGCATACCTGTTCGTCGATATGGCGCACGTTGCGGGTCTGATTGCCGCGGGCGTTTATCCGAACCCGGTTCCACACGCACACGTTGTGACCACCACTACCCACAAAACCCTGGCGGGTCCGCGCGGTGGCCTGATCCTGGCGAAAGGCGGTGACGAAGAGCTGTACAAAAAACTGAACTCCGCTGTGTTCCCAAGCGCGCAGGGCGGCCCGCTGATGCACGTGATCGCGGCGAAAGCTGTGGCGCTGAAAGAAGCGATGGAGCCTGAGTTCAAGGTTTACCAACAGCAGGTTGCCAAAAACGCCAAAGCGATGGTGGAAGTGTTCCTGAACCGTGGCTACAAAGTGGTTTCTGGCGGTACTGAAAACCACCTGTTCCTGCTGGATCTGGTTGATAAAAACCTGACCGGTAAAGAAGCTGACGCCGCGCTGGGCCGTGCTAACATCACTGTTAACAAAAACAGCGTACCGAACGATCCGAAGAGCCCGTTTGTGACTTCCGGTATCCGTATCGGTTCTCCGGCTGTGACTCGCCGTGGCTTTAAAGAAGCTGAAGTGAAAGAGCTGGCTGGCTGGATGTGTGACGTTCTGGACAACATCAATGACGAAGCTGTTATCGAGCGCGTCAAAGGTAAAGTGCTCGATATCTGTGCACGTTTCCCGGTTTACGCGTAAGTAATACGGATTGCCAGATGGTGGTGTAAACATCTTATCCGGCCTACAGGTAACTCACATGTAGGCCAGATAAACGAAGTGCCATCCGGCAGTTATATTGACTTAAGCAAGATTGTTTCATCGATTAAAGCCGCCACTGGCGGCTTTTTCTTTGCCTGAATCCATTTTCTCAATAAACGTATTTCTCGGCCCTGATTCAACGTTACTGCGCCGACAATCACGTCATCCTGTAGGTTAAACCATATTGCTCTCTGCGCATCTGAATTGCCGCGTATGAGCCAGCTGTCTCCCTGCATTTCGCCAATAAACTGCAAATTATCGCGATATTGATCGGTCCAGAACCAGCCCGGCGTTGCTGCTGGCTGCGGTTGATTGAGCATCGCGGCGGCGGCAACCTGTGCCTGAAAATTGGCGTTTTCCCAGCTTTCGACGCGTACTAACGAACCGTCAGCCTGGCGCGTTATCGCTACGTCACCGGCGGCGAAAATCGCGGGATCGGAGGTGGTGCAGGCGGTATCAACGATAATGCCGTTCGCCGTCTCCAGCCCCGCTTCGCGGGCCAGCATATCGTTCGCCACGATACCGATGCCATAGATCACCGCATCAGCGGTGAGAGTTTCGCCGTTTTGTAGCGTGAGCGAGAGACACTCTCCTGCTTCGACATGCTCAATAGCGCTGTTAAGCAGTACTCGCACGCCCGCAAGTTGGTGGCGGGCTAGCAGATAGTCGCGCACCGGAGCAGGCGCGTTGCGGCCCATGACCGTTGGCGCCAGCTCCACCACCGTCACCTGACAGCCACGTTGAGTCGCGCTGGCCGCCAGTTCCAGACCAATGGTGCCCGCACCGACAATGACAATCGACTTGCCCGGCAATAAATTGTCGCGCAGGCGCTCGGCATCGCCCGCGTGGCGCAGGGTGAAGCAACGATCGCCCAGCTTATCCAGTTGCGGAAGGGGGCGTGCCGCAGCGCCCGTCGCAATCAGTAGCCGATCCCATGGATAACTCTGCCCATTAGCCAGCACCAACTGATGCGTTTGGCGGCCGAGCGTCCGCACAGTAACCCCCAGATGCAGCTGTACGTTGTGTTCCCGCCACCAGTCAGCGGGGAGTATCGGCTGAAGTTGCGGATTGTCGTCCAGTAGCATCGCTTTGGAGAGCGGTGGGCGTTCATAGGGCAGATGTTGCTCATCGGAAAACAGGTGTAATTCGCCGTCAAATCCTTGTTGGCGCAGTGCAGCGGCAGCCATAGCTGCCGACTGACCGCCGCCGACGATAGCGATAGTTTTTGGGTTCATAACGCCTCCTCAGAGATCCAGTCCGGCGGCGACGTGACGAATACCGCGAATACCCAGACCGGCGTCGGCATTGATCATCACGCCGCTCAATGTGCGGTTGTTACGCTTTGACGCCAGCATCACATACGGGCCGGTAAAATCCGCCGGCTCCGGGAAAAACTGTAGTGGCAAAATAGCGGCGATTTTTTCCGGCGTAAGCGACTGCATAATCGATGTATCGTTTTGTCCCAGCGCCTGCGGGCCGCGTAGATCTGTCGCCATACCGCATGGACCGACACCGTTAACACGAACCTTTGGTGCCAGCTCGTATGCCAGCTGGCGAATTAGCCCGGTAGCCGCATGTTTGCTGGCGGTATACAGCGGGCCGCCGCCGCCGGGATACCACGACGCATTGGACAGGGTAAAGATGATGCTGCCTTCGCTGGCGATAAGTGCAGGGGCACAGGCTTTTGCGCCCAGCAGATAGCCCAGCACGTTGACGTTAAACAGCTCATGAAAGCCGCTCTCCAGCGCATCCGCAGGCGTATTGACCAACGAGGCGTTGTGATCCCATATCCCCGCATTTCCGATAAAACAGTCCAGCGTACCGTAATGCGTCAGGATTTGATCTACCGCGCGCTGATAGTCGGCGTAGCAGGTGACGTTGCCTTCGATTGCCAGCACATGTTCGCCAAAGCGCTGACGCAGGCTGGCAACTTTAGCTGGCGACAGCTCCAGCGTGGCGACCCGCGCACCTTCCTCGATGAAACGCTCGACCAGCGCCAGGCCAAGACCGGAGCCGCCGCCGGTGATAAAGACCACGTTATCGCGTAAATCGCTCATCTTGCGTCCTCTGGAATATCAACAAACACATCGCTACCGTCCACATATACCGCGTAGGTGGTGAGCGCGTCGGTGGCGGGTAAGCACAACGCCTTGCCGGTTTTCAGGCAAAAGCTGGCGGCATGCAGCGGGCATTCCACCGTAGCGTCGTCTTCCAGATAGCCTTCCGACATCGAGGCGTTACCGTGGCTACAGCGATCGTTAATGGCATAGAACTCGCCGCCAACGTTGAACAGCGCGATGACGGGCGAAGTATCAAGCCGGAGCGCTTCACCCTCCGGCAAATCCCCTACGGGGCAGGCATAAACACGACTCATCAGAACAGTACACTCAGGTTATGGGAGGTGATCACCGCTTGATCCAGCACGATCTCACGCTCCAGTAAGCGCCACTCATCGCCCGGCAAACGGCGCACTTTGTCTATGCGCATGCCGACGTAAAAGGTTTCATCGCGCTCTTTTTGCGCGCGATACAGCAGATAATTAAGGCGCACGGCAAAGATGTCGGGAACTCCAGTTTCACTGACCTGGCAGTTGCTGATCAGGTGCCGGGTACGCGACGGTGGCTCTTCCGCCCAGGCCATGCCGGTTTCCAGCCGCGCGATACGACGTTCGAGCTGGTCTTTGTTGTCGTTGAAAATCCAGGTGGTCGGCGGCTGCACGCCTTTGCGACGATCGCGCGTCTGGGCATTGACCGTCGTACGCATGGTGTAGCGAATGTCTTCATCCAGTTGTGCCAGCCAGTCGCGAAACTTCCAGTCATCCAGCAGGCTGGCTTCATGGTAGAGAAACTGTGTAATGCGGTGGTGTAGTTCCTGAGAAACTAAGGTGCTCATTTCATCACCTCCTGCTGGTAAGCTGCGGTTTTCTCCTGCACTTCCTGCCAGCTTTCGCTGCTGAGCAAATCGGCCCAGCGCTGATACATGCCGCGCGCGGCGGTTTCCGAAAAGATGTAGTTGGTGATCCCCGGAATGCCGTCTTCACGACGTTTCTCCTGGCCAAGCCCCATTTCCAGACACAACCTGGTGTTGCGTGCGCGATGACCCTTCAACAGTTTTTGTATTTCACACCAGTTTTCCGAGTCGTCCTGCTCCAGGAATCCGGCGGGGCCAAAAGCCCGCGTTGCGCTGTTTTCAAACGCGGCTTTCACTTCATCAGAGGCGGCTTTATCGGTAATACAGAATGCCCACACTTCAACTTGATCCGGCCCGCGCGGATGCCAGACCCTTAAGGTGGCAGTACCGTTGAGCCAGGAAAGCGTTGGGAAAATGTTGTTGTGACCGGCCAGACGCAGAGCGCGAACTTTACCCAGACGCTGCTCGGCTTCCGCGTAGGTGTCACGGTAGTAGCTGGAGACTTCGCCGTCGACCCAGACATTGGCATCAGGATTTTCGGTAAAGAAAAATCCGCTACCGTGCCCATCCTGACCGAACTGTAGTGCGTCTTTGGCGGTTTCCCACACCGGGCGGGCGGTTTGTCCGTCTCCCAGGCGTTTATCGCTGCCGTCGTCTTTTGCCCCCAGCACCTGCACGGCCGAGGCATGGCTGAACAGCGCGTGATACTGGTCGCTGGCAAACTGTTCGGCGGGGAATTTCCAGTTACAATCGATGGTCCACTTTTGTACGCCACCGACGATTTCGGTGCCGCCTTCACGACGATCCAGCACACCGTCGAGATACCAGGCGATGTCGCCGAGATAATCGCGCAGCGCAGGCGCGGAGGTATCCCAGTTGCCGAAAATCAGTCCCTTGTAGCTCTCTACGCCAGGAACTTCGTTCAGCCCCCAGTGCGATTTGCACAGCCCTTGCGGGTAGGCGCGCGGTTCCAGCGGGACGTCGATCAGCTCGCCGTTAATGCCGTACGACCAGCCGTGATACGGGCAGGTGAAGGCGCGGGTATTACCGCAGTCGGCGTAGCTGACGCGCATTGCGCGGTGGCGACACTGGTTGAGAAACGCTTTGATGCTGCCGTCTTTCTGGCGAACCACCACAACTGCATCCTCGCCCATGTAGGTGTTAAAAAAATCACCGGGTTTGGGGATTTGGCTTTCGTGGGCGAGAAATAACCAGCAGCGTCCGAAGATGCGTTCCAGCTCCAGTTGGTAAATTTCAGGGTCGGTATAAATTCGTGGGGTTACACGACCGTTTTGCGTATCGATCAGTTGGTAGATGTCTAAATTTGAGGGTGTGGTCATATTTTTTAATCCTGAAAGCTAAGATGTATTGACCTTCTTTTTTTGTACCCTAAGGATGTTGCTGTTTAGTTATCAATCTGTGAAATAGTAAATTTCTACCAGTTGAGACATTTTTTCGATAACAAGGAGAAGGGCATGGAACTGAGGCACTTACGCTATTTCGTAGCGGTGGCGCAGGCGCTGAATTTCACCCGAGCGGCAGAAAAGCTGCATACCTCTCAGCCGTCGTTAAGCAGCCAGATCCGCGATCTGGAAACGTGCGTGGGCGTTCCATTGTTGGTGCGGGATAAACGAAAAGTTGCGCTGACGGCGGCGGGAGAGTGCTTTTTACAAGATGCGCTGGCGATCCTCGAACAGGCGGAAAACGCCAAAGTTCGTGCCCGTAAAACGGTGCAGGAAGATAATCATTTCGCCATCGGTTTTGTCCCTTCCGCAGAGGTAAATCTGCTGCCGAAGGTGCTGCCTTTGTTTCGTTTAAAACAGCCTGATACGCACATTGAGCTGGTGAGTCTGATCACCACTGAACAGGAAGAGAGGATCCTGAGTGGAGAGCTGGATGTGGGCTTAATGCGCCACCCGGTGTACAGCCCGGATCTCGATTATCTGGAGCTGATTCATGAGCCGTTAGTAGTGGTTTTACCGGTGAATCATCCGTTAGCGAATGAGCAAGCAATCTCCGCAGAACAACTACACGGCGTGAATTTTGTCAGTACCGATCCGGCCTACTCCGGCGCGTTAGCGATGATTGTCAAAAACTGGTTTCAGCAACAAAAAAGCCAGCCCAACATTGTGCAGGTGGCAACCAACATTCTGGTGACCATGAACCTGGTCGGCATGGGGCTGGGGGTGACTTTGATACCCGGTTATATGAATAATTTTAATACCGGACAGGTGGTTTTCCGTCCTATTGTTGGCGATGTTCCGACCATTGCGCTGTTGATGGCGTGGAAAAAAGGCGAGCTAAAGCCCGCCCTGCAGCATTTTATCGAACTGGCTCAGCGCCAGCCGATGTTGTGAGCCATTATTTCACGAGAACGGTGATGGTTGCGGTACCGCTAAATTTCCCCGGCGCGGGCGTGCCGCCGAGCATATTAATCGGCCAGGCTTCCAGGTTGATTACTCCCTTGCCGGAAGGATCGATATTGATCAATCCATTTGTGAACGGGACATTGACATGGGTCCCGTCGATACGGGCCATTCTCACACCGATGTCCGGGACGTTATTGGCTTCCTGGTGGCGGGCGACTAACGTGTACTGCTCAATCACATCATCAGCATCAATCCTCATTTCCATGCTATTTTTGATGGTTGAGGTATCACCGCAGTCATAGTGAATGTCAAAATTGACCGGTGTATAGCCGTCCGGCATCTGGTCCTTGGTGGTGAAACGGTTGGCGTTGATAAAACCGAGATCGACCTGAATCACGTCGCCCTGGTTGATTTTACAATCCTGGGGCACGGTGATGCTCCCCTGGATGCGCAGTTCGGCGATATCTTCCATTCTGCTCACCGATGGTGGGGTGGACGAACTGGTCCATCCGGCCTGTACTGAGGCGACCAGGGTGTCTGGAATTACCAGTTCCCCCAGGAAGGGTTTGGTGACGTACAGCGTAAAACGGGTGCTCGCGCCAATGGTTACCGGCGCGGCGCGGATCTCCGCTGGGTCAGGCGTGCACACGCTACCTTTGCTGCTGCTGGGGCTGTAAGAGCCACTTTCCTGGATAGGTTTAGTGTTCAGCGGCGTGACCGCCGTCTTCCCAGGAATGTCATCAACTTCAGTTTTAATATCCAGATTATCATTCAACTGGTAAAAGCCGCTGAGTTTACCGTTTTTAGATAGCGCGCTGGTGACCGTATAGTACAACGCCACTTTGCTACCCGCGCTACAGCTGCAATCGATTTGATAAGCATTGCCTGAGAGCGGCGTTGGCAGTTCCAGCGAGGTTCCCGCAACGTTCTGTGCTTGCGTCCAGTCGCTGGCTATATTGACGTTAAAGCTTCCCGTCGCGGAGCAGGCCCCGTTCACCGCGTAGACCGGGGTGATAGGTAGCGCCAGTAGCACGGCGGTAATCCCATTTTTCATCCACAGACTCTTTATTGACATAGCGCGTTCCCATTTTGTATTGCGGTGTTGCGAGCAGAATCTTCCGGCAGGCTGAAGGTAAACTGGCACTGTTGATCTGGCTGATTACCCCAGCGCACGGACCAGATCTGCGGCTGGCTGTTTACACCAGTGATATACAGCACGCCACCTTCATCGACGATGCTCTGCTGCGTCTGACTGCTGGCGATGGCGCCGAAGGGCAGTGCTTTTCCGCGCGCATCGGTGAGTTTCAGCAGTACGCGGTAGCCGGTCCGGGCAATAAAGTGTGCCGTTACGGCGGCACCGCGATTAGGCACTACGGTGCGCACCGTTTCGGTGACGTCGACGTTATCCGGCATCATTGTGGTATCGAGAGAGATGGCGTTTTCCTGATACGCGGTCAGATAGGGGATCACGGCATAGCCAAAATAGTCGGTGGCGATGCCGGGGTAATTTTTCACCCGGATCCCTGCCGCGCCGTTGGCGTCAATCAGCGCAAAGGCATTGCCCAGCGACTGCGACAGGGTCACGCCGTGACGATGGGCGACAATACCACCAGAGAGACCGTAGCTCAGTTGGCGGTTATCGCTGCTGTAGTCGTAACCGGCATTCACGGTGCCGTAGGCAGAACGGTAGCTGCCGTACAGACTGCTGCTGCCCGGATCGCCGCCTTCGCTTTGCCGTTGTTTCAGGTTATAAGTCAGCCGACGGTCTTCCAGCAGCGAGCCATTGATGCCCACTTCGTGCTGAGTAGCGCGATCGCGCTGGTCAGTGGTGCGCCAGGTTGCCTGCGCATGCGACAGCCAGCGATCCAACGGCACGCTCAGGCTGAGCGACAGCGTACGGTCGTTGTCGCTGTCATGTGAGTCGGTAAACTGGCCGCTGAGGTTATAGCTCACGCCCCACAGATTGCCGTTCAGGCCAATGGACAGGTTTTTATCCTGCTGCTCGCGATCCCAGTACTCCTGCTGCGAGCCAGAGGCGTAGAAACTGATACCAGAAAACAACGTCTGGCTGACAGTGAACTGAGCTTCATTGCGCAGGTGATCGCCGCCGTTGATACCCTTCTGGTTGGCGTCGGAGAAGTTGAAATAACCGCTGCTGGTGTAGCGGTAGTAGCTTAGCGACACGCTGGTGCCGCTTTCCGGTAGGTCTTTGATGTACTGGGTGCGCCAGCTGTAGCCATGATAGCTTTCATCGTTATCAAGCTGAGTGTCCGCGCGGCTGACGTCCATCGATACTGCTCCCAGAACGCCAAGCGTAGAGCCGAGGCCCAGCGCCAGCGCTCGGTAGTCCTGCGAGGCGTTCAGGCCGCCGTAAAGCGTGAACGCGTTGTTCAGACCATAGTTGGCGGTGCTTTCAAGGAACTCCGGCTCGTGGCTGTCCTGCGAGCTGGCAGCGCGAAAGCGCCCCGCGGTGACGCTGTATTTTAGATAACCCGGTCTTTGCATCTGCGGCAGCGCGGAGAACGGCTGGACGAAATGACGTATGCTGCCGTCGGCTTCTTCGATAGTGACGTCTAAGTCGCCGCTGAACGCCGAAGGGTAGAGATCGTTGATTTCAAAAGCCCCCGCCGGAACGTTGCTTTGATACAGGATGTAGCCGTTTTGCCGTACCGTAACGATAGCGCTGGAGTTGGCGATGCCGCGAATGGTCGGCGCAAAACCGCGCTGGCTGTTGGGTAGCATGGTTTCATCAGAGTACAGCCGCACGCCGGTAAACTGATAGCTGGAGAACATCGTGCCTTCGGTGGCGCTCTCGCCTATCACCAGCTGCGATTTCAGGCTTTTGATATCCCGTTGTAGCCAGCTATTAATGCTATCCCAACGCGTGTCATTATCGCTGTGCGCCCAGGTCGAGTAATTGCGTAGTCGCCAGGGGCCGATGTTGGCGCCATTTTGCATATTCAGATACTGGCGCCGATCGCTGTCGTTGTCGTACTGGTTTTGCGAACCGCTAAAGTTGTAGTTGGTGAACAAAACCGGCATCCCGTCGTCCCAGCGAGCAGGATCTACATAGCCGCGGGCGTCACGGTAAAGGGCAATCTGCGGCACGCTGAGATTCAGTCGGCTGTGGTTGATATCAAACTGTGAGATGCTGCCGGGAATCGCCTGCGTCAGGTCGGCAACCGTCGTGGCGTTGTCCTGCTCCGCCAACTGTGGATAGTTGTCGATTTTAAAGCCCAGTTCACGCAATTGCCCGAGGGTGAACTGAGGAATCAACTGGTGTTCTTTACCTGCAACGAACGGCAGCTTACGCTGGCCGGTTTTCTTGTTGTTAATATAAATATCAACAATATATTCGCCGGGAAGCTGGGCGTTATTCTGCGAAAATACCGCCAGATCCACCGCCTGTTGGCCGCTTTTCTCCGTTTCCAGAAGGGTTGGGTCAAAGTAGAAGTCACCGGCCCAGGCATGGCCGGAGGCCAGGCATCCGCTGGCGATTGCGCAGTGCAACCAGAAGGCAAGTGGCTTCACGGTTGATAAATTCGGCGTTCTTTGCGTCATATCGCTTGTCATTCCCTGAGAGCTATCATCGTGAGGCGCGGCTTATTGCAGCGTCTGGGTTTCTGTTTTGGTGGTACCGCCATAGTCGTTGATCGCGGCCCACTGCACCGTTTTCCCTGCGGCGGCGGGGACCGCCAGCCGTTTATGCTCGCCGGGAGCGATGTAATCGATTTTATTCGTGAGATCGGTTTTCCCTAGCGCAAGACCGGCGAATACGACGTGATAAGCCGATGGGTTATATATATCTAACTCATTATTGCTATATTTATATTCAAGAGATTTATAAGCGTCGTAAGGCTTGCCGACTAAATTTGTCGGGCGATAAAATAGTTTTATTCGTGTTTTAAATACCAGCGTTAGCGTATTATTATTCGCATCGGTGGTTTGGTTTTTGGCAGGAATAGCGCGCACATTAATAAAGAACAACGATTCTTTATCGTTAGCAATGTTTTCAGATGATTTTATAATTCGTAATGATGAATCGTTATCAGCATCGAGGCGAAAAAGCGGCGGCGTAATAATAAAGGGGCCTCGTGCGGTTCCCTGTGCATTGTCGACCCACGACTGCAATAAATAAGGCAGACCTTCACTGCGGTTAGCCACCGGCAGCGCGGCCTCTTTTTTCCCGGCATCGTAGATGACACGGGTTCTCTGTAGCACAATACCGCCAGCGAGGCTTTGGCTGACCCAACTGCCCAGCACCAATGCCAAAGCGAGCGCGGTGTTTTTTTTCATCGCTGTAATCCTTAACCTGATGTCAAAAAACGTCTCTTTCCATCTCAGCGGGAAGAAGGGATGGAAAGAGACGGTATACGGGATTAGCGGTAGTCGATGGTGACGTCAACGCTGGCGTTGGCTTCGCCTGGGGAGATCTCTTTAGAATCTACAGTGGAGACGTAATAGGCTTGTAGCCCTACGATAGTGGTGCCATCGGCTTCCGGGGCAAAGCTGATTTTTGAATCAGCCGCGGGCAGCTTATTCAGCACCATCGTTGCGTTGTCGCTGGCTCTTGCGATACGGATGCCCACGCCGGTTGCGGCGGTATCCATGCTGCTAACGGCGACCAGATCGTCGTGATCGGCTACGGTGCCGCCAGCGCGCGTTTCCAGCCACAGTTGGAACGAGTTGTCCGTTGTGCCATCAACGTGCTCCCACGGGGTGGCTGGGCAGTTTTCCAACGGAATATTAACCGGAATCGCCGGGCTGGTATCACCGACAGTTTTAAACTGCGCGGCGGCGTAATGACCCAGTTCCACGTTGATGACGTCACCATCGGCGAATTCACAGGTGCTGGTTAGAATTTCACCCGTAAATTCAATTTTACCGTCCGTCGCCCATGCGCTTCCCGCAGAAAGCGCCAGCAAGCTAACCGCTATAGATTTTGCAATTTTGTTCATTAAAGACCCTCTTATTTGATAAACCTGTTAGCAATTAAATTAATGAAAAGACAAAGATCAAAATTAATTGCTGGGCAATGGTATTCGATATGCGCTGGCAGTCATATTAATAAGCGAGATTTTCAGATTATATTTATTAAAAATGAACGAGCTAACTGCTATTACATTTAAATAATTTTAAATTGGTGGGGAGTCAAAATATTGTAATCACGAATATTGGCTGTTAAGTGATATACTTGTGATGATATTAAGGCTTTTGTTATTCATCTGAGTATTTTTCGCAAAATCCATTCAATTCCTTGCATTACTGTTTATTCATCCCAGCATGTTCTCTGCTGTAAAATCATACAGATGTAAACGATTGCGGATGCGGATGACCAATCGTGTTGGTTAAAGGTGATGTTTGTCACAATTATTTCGTAAATGTGAACGGTAGTACTCTTCAGAATGTGGTTTGAGTCATTAGACTAGGGCTTCCAAAACAGGAGGACCCATGGCTTTGCATTCCACGCGCTGGCTGGCGCTCGGTTATTTCACCTATTTCTTTAGCTACGGTATCTTTCTGCCTTTCTGGAGCGTCTGGCTCGAAGGGTTAGGGCTGACGCCGGAAACCATCGGTTTACTGCTGGGCGCGGGGCTGATTGCCCGTTTTCTCGGTAGTTTGCTGATTGCGCCGCGTGTGAGCGATCCCTCCCGGCTGATCTCAGCGTTACGTATTCTGGCTCTGTTGACGCTGGTGTTTGCGCTGGCCTTCTGGGCGGGAACCAACGTGGCGTGGCTGATGGTGGTGATGATCGGCTTTAACCTGTTTTTCTCACCGCTGGTACCGCTGACCGACGCGCTGGCCAACACCTGGCAGAAACAAATCACCATGGATTACGGTCGGGTGCGACTATGGGGATCCGTGGCTTTTGTGATCGGCTCCGCGCTAACCGGCAAACTGGTGAGCCTGTTTGACTATCGGGTGATCCTGGTCCTGCTATCGCTTGGCGTCGCCTCGATGCTGCTGGGCATGATGATTCGCCCGAGCGTGCAGCCAGCGGGTGAAAACCGTCAGCAGGAGAGTGCGGGATGGCCCGCCTGGCGCGCGCTGATAACCCAGAGCTGGCGTTTTCTTGCTTGCGTGAGTCTGCTACAGGGGGCGCATGCTGCGTATTATGGTTTCAGCGCCATCTATTGGCAGTCTGCTGGATATTCCGCTTCGGCGGTGGGCTATTTATGGTCACTAGGTGTGGTGGCGGAGGTGATTATTTTCGCGCTTAGTCACAAGCTGTTCCGTCGCTTTAGCGCCCGCGATCTGCTGCTGCTTTCCGCCGTTTGCGGGGTGGCGCGTTGGGAATTGATGGGCTGGAGCACCGAGCTGCCGTGGCTGATCGTGGTGCAAATCCTCCATTGCGGAACCTTTACCGTCTGCCACCTGGCGGCAATGCGTTATATCGCGGCACGCCAGGGGAGCGAAGTTATTCGTTTGCAGGCGGTGTATTCCGCGATAGCGATGGGCGGCAGTATCGCCATCATGACCGTATTCGCGGGCTATCTGTACCAGAATCTGGGCAGCGGCGTGTTCTGGGTGATGGCGCTGGTGGCGCTCCCGGCAATCGTTCTGCGCCCGAAGGTGGTCGCGCAGCCTGCAACGTTATGATTCGAGAATTTTGCGGATCTGCTGCTGCTGATGCGGCGTAAGCGCCAGATCCGCATGAATCAACGGGGGTGAAAATAGCGGTAGCGGCGTGGTGTACGGCGTAATAATCAGCGTTACACCGCGCGGGGCACCCTCTTTTTGAAAGTCCTGCATTGGCATATGTTTTACGTTGAGCGGCAGCAGCGTCAGTTCGCGTAGCTGTTGCTCTATATGCACTTCAAGTTGTTCATTACTACCGGTCAGCAGGATTATCTGCTTTTCGTGTAAATCCTTCTCCTGCATCAGCCAGGCGCCGAAAATAACGGCCACCAGCCCGATCTCTTCTTCGGAAAATTGCACATCGTATTCGGCCTCGAAGCCGTGAATCGCCTCGCGGGTAGTACGAACCAGCCGGGGATAAAGGCGGCTGAACTCCTCCGGCAGCGTGTTATCAATGCCGATGGCAAACACGCTGCGGTTCAGTGCCTGAGCCAGGTGGATATACAACTGGTCATTCAGCCCTTGCTCATCGCTGAAGCGCACATTGCCATACTCGCGAAAACGTAGCACCAGCCGCGCAATAGCAAGACGCAGGCGGCGATCCTGATGGTGATTATCGCGAATCGGGTCGGGGATACGAAGCATTGAGAACAGCAACGCCATAAACAGCGATTCGCCCAGTGGTGCACTCTGCATGACGTGGCGCTGCCAGTGACGGCCAATTTCCTCTGCGAGCGGATATTCCGCGCAGGATTGCGCCCAGCGTTGCTGGAGTGGGTTAAACTCCGGGGTGATCCCCGCGTGGTGCTGTAGCAGGCAATACTGTAAATACAGACGCAGGAACTGGATGTCACGACACTCAAACGGTTTCTGCAAGCGCCGGGAACACAGATTAATGAGCGCATGCAGATTGGTGTCGTCATACAGCGTACGTGCGATCCCCCTTTGTTTAAGTTCCGCTTTTAACGCCGGGGTAAACTGCTGAGCGATAAAGGCAGGGCAAATCCGCAGGCCACGGCGCAGCCACTGCAACAGACACAGACGTTGATTTAGCGGGGTTCCTTCGATCGCATAGCCACCATTCTGCGCGGTGGCTATCGCGAGCCGGTGATAGCGCTGGATTTCGAGTCCTGCGCCAATAATATCTTCCTGAACCGTGGCATCATCGACGCCGTTGAGGCTGCTGAAGGTTTGTGTAGTCGCGATTTGCCCCGGCAGGAAAAGCGTCAGCAGCACCTGGCAACGGCGCTGGGGAGCGGAAAGTACAGATGGTGGGGCAAGCGTTGACATCATCTGTAGGATCTCCCGTGAGTATGTTTGATAAGAATAGCTAAAGTTTGCTCATAGATTTTGAGAATGGAATGCTTTCCACCAGGAATGCTGGAGAGCGTCACAGAATTTTTAACGTGCGGAACAGATAGCGGTAGTGGAACGCAGCGCGTTAATCCACTTTTTCACTGTTTTATCTTTTGGTTAGATATGCCAGAGATGTACTGCATGTCATGTTAAACATGATGGAGAATATTTTATTCCGCTATGGGGTTCCGTTCACCTGAACGGTGTCATTTCTCTGAAGCGCAGATACCCGTGAACGTGCAAGGGAGGCTCACCGCCGCCTCCCTTGCAACCCAGGCTCCCGGCGGGAAAATCGTCGCGATGCGATTCATTCGTCTTATGCCGTCTGCCTGTCGGGTCGGGGCCGAGCCTGCGTCCCTGCAGGCCATCCCCTCTGCCCGCATCCCTGCGGGCAGCCCCGTTCAGCCGTCAACGTCTCATCGATTTTCAGCCGGACCGGGGTCATCGCTTCAACGCTCTGACTTCCAGTTAAATCTGTTTTGCTGTTTAAACAAAAAACGCAGATGGTCAGGTGTGGGCTGGTCCGGCTGAAAATTGCCGACGTGTTTCCGTAAGGCCGGGAGAGCCAGCATGGATGCTGGCTCAGGGCGCGCTTTGCATGGACGCTACCTCGCGCCCGGCCCGGTAGCCTGAAGGAATAAGCGGAGGGTATTGCGCAGCAACAATTTTCCCGCGGGGAGCCGGGATTGTTAAGGGTACGGCGATAGTACCCTTAACACGTTCACAGGCAGTATCGTTTCAGAGAAGTGAAAAACATAAGGTGAACGTAGCAATATACCGGAGGCAACAGATTCATTACCTCCGAAACAGCTGTCTGGCGTTACTTACCACGGCTCAGCGTTAATCCCACATCACCACCTGGATGCACAGACAACAGCGTCTCCTTTGAGTAACCGCTTTCGCTCATCAGGCAGGCGCAGGCGGCGTCAAAGATAGCCAGCACCAGTAAAATAGAGGTGGTGGCTAACATGTTCAGCGGGTCGGCCTCACGCTGGACGCCGGTGGAAATCACCAATCTCGACGCTTTAGCAATGGCTGAATCGGCGTTTTCAGTCACGCTCAGAATCGGCACATTTCGCGCATTCAGCCCGGGCAACAGCCGGGTGAGTTCGTCCGAATTCCCCCCACGCGACAGCATAATCACCAGGTCGTTGTCGCGTAAAAAACCGAGATCGCCATGTGCCGCGTCCGTCGCGTTGAGGTAGATCGCCGGGCGTTCCACGCACGCAAGCATATGCGCCACTTTACGCGCCGCAATGCCGGAGGTACCGACGCCAGTGACAACGATTTTGCCCCGGCAACCGCGCAGCTCGGCCATTAGCGACTGCCAGAGCGGTTCAGTCAGATGCTGCCCCAGACCCGCCAGGGCATCGCTATAGAGCTGAAATACGCCGGTAGCCTGAGACCAGGAGTTACTCATGCTTCCTCCTGCATCAACTGGCGATATTTCATATGATCCTGATACATCTCGTGGAATACCCGATATTTGCGATCGTAGTACTGCTTAATGCGATTTGTTTGCGGGGTAACCGTTTTACCAATCCGACTCATCGCCGACATCGCTTCCGGGAAGGTTTCGAATACGCCCGCGGCGATAGTTCCCATCATGGCGCCACCCAGCAGCATGGCCTCGCTCTCTTCAGGCAGCAGCATGGCGCAGCCGGTGGCGTTGGCATGTTCCTGAACGAAGATCGGGTTTTTCGTCCCGCCGCCGCTGGCCATTATCGTATCGATGGTGTAGCCGCTTTGATTCATCGTTTCAATGATATGGCGGGTTCCCAGCGCAATGGCCTGGATGGTCGCAAGGTACTGTAGCGCCATATCTTCCGGCGTACGTGACAGCTTCAGTCCGGTGATTGCGCCCGTGAGCGTTGGGTTAGCGCGCGGCGAGCGGTTGCCGTGGAAATAGGGCAGGATGTGCATGTCGCGGGTTAAAAACGCGATATCTTCCGGCTCACCGGCCATTTTACGCAACAGCGCATTCAGCACTTCGTAAATGGTTTGCCCCTGAGATTTAGCCTGCGCCAGCAGGGTTTCGTAGCAAGGATGCGACTGAATAACGTGGTCGATTAACGCCCCGGTTGCCGACTGCCCACCTTCGTTAAGCCAGTATTCTGGCAGTACGGCTGAGTAGTAAGGACCCCAGACGCCGCCGATAAAACGTGGCTCTTTGGAAATTGCCATGTGTCCGGTAGAGGTGCCGCCAATCAGCGCGATACGACGGTCAAAATCCGCCACCTCGCCGGAAACACCGCTTGCCCCGAGCGTGCCGAGGGTACCGGCGTGGGCATCGATGATCGAGACGCTGACAGCGGTCCCCGGAATCAGCCCCATTTCGCTGGCGGCGCGCGCGGATAGCCCGTGACCGAGCGGTTCGCCCATGGTTTTCACGTAGCGACCAATTTTGGCGGCATCATGCTCCAGCAAATCTTCCAGCCCAATCTGGCGGAAATAGCTGGCATCCCATTTGTCTTCATGGCCCATATAGGTCCATTTACACACCGTCGAACACAATGAGCGCGTGTCATCGCCCGTTGCGCGCCAGGTCAGGAAATCGGGCAGGTCAAAATAGTAGCCCGCATTAGCCCATGTATTGGGCATATGCTGCTTCAGCCACAGCAGTTTTGGCGTCTGCATTTCCGGGGAGATAATGCCGCCAACGTAGTCCAGCACCCGATGATGCAGGGCGTTGATGCGCTCGGCCTGAGTAATGGCGCGGTGATCCATCCACACAATGATGTTCTGTTCGCTGCGCCCGGACGGGCTGATGGTCAGCGGTTTACCTTCTTTGTCCAGCACCACCAGTGAACAGGTCGCGTCAAAGCCGAGACCTTTCACCTGGATAGGGTTGATATCCGACTGGTTAATCGCATCGCGAACCGCGTTACACACCGCCTGCCAGATGTTATCGGAAGACTGCTCAACAAAATCGGCCTGCGGGCGGTAAATCTCGATGGCCCGACTGGCCTGACCGACCATTCTGCCGTTGAGATCAAACACGCCAGCACGGGCGCTTCCGGTTCCGACATCCACACCAATAAAGTAACTTGCCATAATTTTTTCTCCTGAAATCAGGCTTTACGATTCTGTAATGCGATAAAGAGGATCAGCACCGCGCCCCACAGCGCCATCGTCAGATAGCTGCTGACCCCCAGCAAGTTAAGGCCGCTTTCCAGCATTTGCAGCACAATCAG
>Ga0129313_1001158_pt1 | contig 17727 bp, 11 predicted proteins | sample O1105metagenome_FD_94436 | JGI IMG/M metagenome (GOLD analysis project Ga0129313, IMG submission 94436) | Orangutan group fecal microbial communities from fecal samples from Wisconsin, USA - O1105 metagenome | ecosystem: Host-associated > Mammals > Digestive system > Large intestine > Fecal... | reverse complement strand
TTCCACGCGAATTTCTGCCACCCACTTGGCTATATTCTCAATATTCTCCGTATTCTCCTGCATCGTCTGATAGCAGCACTCCATGGTTTCCAGCATCAGCCTCGAATTCAGCTTTTCGATTTCTCCGGGCAGTTCAAGCAGTTCATCCTGATATTCGGCAAGGCGATCATTGCACTCCTCCACCAGCTTTTTGTGCTGCCCCAACTTTCCGGACAAATCCTCTTTTCCGCCCTGTTCTGCCTCGTCTGCCATAGACACAATCTCATTCATCAGCTTTCTTTTCAGCTTTTTGATATCCTTTGTCTCCGTATTCAGCTTTCCCTGCCGTTTTAACAGTGTATTCAGCTTTTCTTCCGTCCCGGCCATCCTTGCTTTCGTCTCCTCATCCAGCAGACGATACCACTTGTTATCCAGCGTAAGTATAGGTATTTTTTTGCCTTGAAGTGCTCCAGGAAACTGTTCTTTCATAAAAGCCTCCCGACGGGGTTATCTCCTGTTACTTTTCATATACCGGTTAATATTGTAAGAAAGTTTCATCAGGCTGTCGGAGAGATGTACATTCTCCACCTGAATGCCCTCCGGCACATTCAAATCCACATGTGCAAAATTCCAGATGGCTTTAATTCCGTTCTGTACCAGCTGTTCAGCCACACCCACGGCACCGGTTTTCGGGATTGTCAGTACGGCAATATCAATATCATTCTCCGCCACAAACCTGTCCAGCTTATCCATGGACATGACCTTTATGCCTCTCACATCCTTACCCACAAGTTCAGGATTCTGGTCAAACATCCCTTTGAAAATAAATCCTCTTCTTTCAAAATTCATGTAATTACCCAACGCACGTCCCAGATTCCCCGCACCGATGATAATAAAATTATGCTGTTTGTCCAACCCCAATATCTTTCCGATTTCATTGTAAAGATATTCAACGTTATAGCCGTAACCCTGCTGGCCAAAGCCTCCGAAATTATTGAAATCCTGTCTGATCTGAGATGCGGTAACCTTCATAAGCTCGCTCAAATCCTGAGACGATATTCTTTCAACGCCCTCATCCTTCAATTCCCCCAGATATCTGAAATATCTGGGCAGTCGCCCGATAACGGCCTGTGAAATTTCCTTCTCTTCCAAAACCCTGCTCCCTCTCTTGCCTGTCACTTTATTTCATCATAACAAGTCGTTAAAAAAATGTCAAGCACAGGTCTTACAATAAGGAATCCAATGTTTCTCTGATTGCTTTAATAAAATCAAGACTGTTCAGAATCACCGGACTTTCACAGGTGGAAATCAGGGAAAGGCTCTTTGTCATCCTACCGTCTTCAACGGTTTTAATGCAGGCTCTCTCCAGCTTATCCGCAAAACTCTGAAGTTCAGCAATGCCGTCCAGTTCTCCTCTCTTTCTAAGTGCACCTGTCCATGCAAAAATCGTAGCGATGGAGTTGGTCGAGGTTTCCTCCCCCTTCAGGTGTTTATAGTAATGACGCTGCACGGTGCCGTGTGCCGCTTCATATTCATAGACCCCGTTTGGCGATACCAGTACGGAAGTCATCATAGACAAATCACCGTAAGCGGTTGCCACCATATCCGACATCACATCTCCGTCGTAATTCTTGCAGGCCCAGATAAATCCTCCTTCGGAACGGATTACTCTTGCTACCGCGTCATCTATCAGCGTATAGAAATATTCAATGCCCAGTTCCTCAAACTTCGCCTTGAACTCCCTATCATAAATATCCTGAAAAATGTCCTTAAAGGTATGGTCATATTTCTTGGAAATGGTATCCTTGGTGGAGAACCACAAATCCTGCTTCGTATCCACCGCATAGCTGAAGCATGCCCTTGCAAAGCTGGTGATGGACTTCTCTGTATTATGAATACCCTGAATGATTCCGACACCGTCAAAATTGTGAATCAGTTCTCTTGTCTCCGTACCGTCCTCTGCCGTAAATACCAGTTCTGCTTTTCCGGGACCCGGTACCTTGATTTCCGTATTTTTATAGACATCACCGTAAGCATGACGGGCGATTGTGATGGGCTTTGTCCAGTTTTTCACATAAGGAATAATTCCGTTCACCAAAATGGGAGCACGGAATACGGTGCCGTCCAGAATGGCACGGATAGTTCCATTTGGGCTCTTCCACATTTCCTTCAGGTCGTACTCCTTCATTCTTGCACCGTTAGGAGTGATGGTAGCACATTTTACGGCCACCCCATACTTTAATGTAGCATTGGCGGAATCTACCGTCACCTGATCATCGGTGGCGTTGCGATTCTCCAGCCCCAAGTCATAATACTCTGTCTTCAAATCAATATAGGGAAGCAGCAGTTCATCCTTAATCATCTGCCAGAGAATTCTTGTCATTTCGTCTCCGTCCATCTCCACAAGGGGGGTGGTCATTTTAATTTTGTCCATACGCTCTCTCCTTTTCATAGGCTTCATGTAAACCATTCTTAACCATATTTTCGTAGGCATTAATCATATGCTGGTGTGCCAGCTGCTCAGCCAGTTCCCCGTCTCCCGCTTTGATTGCCTCCATGATTCTTTTGTGCTCTTCGTTTGATTTCGGTCCTCTGTTTGCATTGGAAAGTGTCTTTTTTCTGACTCTGAGCACATACTGATGCAAATCCTTCAACTGATGTTCCAGAATTTTGCTGTCACATGCCTCATACATGATTTCGTGGAATCTGTTATCCAGCTCAGCCAGCTGTTCCAAATGGCCCTTCCCGGCATGGAATTCTGCCAGATAAACGTTCTCTTCCATCTCATCCATCTGTTCCTTCGTGATATGTGCTGTAGCCCAACGTGCACAAAGTCCCTCCAGCTGGGAGCGCATCATATAAATATCCTTTACATCTTTCTCGGTAATGCCGGTAACATAGGCTCCTCTGTTTGGAATAATCTGAATCAGTCCCTCCAGTTCCAGCTGTCGGAAAGCCTCTCTCACGGGTGTGCGGCTGACACCCATCTCCTCTCCGATTGCAACCTCCTTCAGTTCCTCGTGCTCCTCATACTTTCCGCTGAGGATGTCGTCTCTCAGTTTGTGGAAAACCCGGCCCCGCAGGGAATACTTGTCCGTAACCTCCTGCTTCACATCATAATTACTCATTTTTTCTCCCTTATTTACCTAACGTAATATTCTTTTCCAGACAGACACGGTTTACACATGCCACAATTTCCTCGTCGGTCATGACAGTAACACGTCCGCCCGCATATTCCTCATCTACCCACTTCTTGATTTCTTTCACGAGCTCGGAATTTTTCTCCACCTGCTCTTCCCCTTTCAGTTTGTAGTAGGTGTTAATCCAGTGTGCGATGCCCGCCAGCCCCGAGGTATTGGATACCGCGCAGAGTACCGGCCTCTTCAGAAATTTCTCCGTATCAAAAATATTATAGATTTCCTCGTTCTTCAACAGACCGTCCGCATGAATTCCCGCTCTTGTCACGTTAAAGTTTTTACCCACAAAAGGAGTTCTGGGCGGAATCCGGTAACCGATTTCCTTCTCATAGTATTCCGCCAACTCCGTAATCACCGTGGTATCCATGCCGTTCAAGTCGCCTTTCAACTGGGCATACTCAAATACCATGGCTTCCAGCGGTGTATTGCCCGTTCTCTCACCGATACCGAACAGGGAAGTGTTGACACCTGAACAACCGTAGAGCCATGCGGTGGTGGAATTGCTTACCGCCTTGTAAAAATCATTGTGTCCATGCCATTCTATCAGTTCATGAGGCACCCCGGCATGAGTGTGTATGGCATAGATAATTCCCTGCACACTTCGGGGAATTACGGCACCGGGGAAGTTGACCCCGTAACCCATAGTGTCACACGCTCTTATCTTGATAGGAATTTTATACTCATCCATCAGCTTCATCAGTTCCAGGCAAAACGGAACCACATAACCATAAATGTCGGCTCTGGTGATATCCTCCAAATGGCACCGGGGGCTGATTCCCTCCTCCAGGCATTCCCTGATGACGCTGAGATAATGTTCCATAGCCTGTCTTCTTGTCATCTTCAGTTTCAGGAAAATATGGTAGTCGGAACAGCTTACCAGAATACCCGTCTCCTTCATGCCGATTTCCTTCACTAACTTGAAATCCTCTTTGCTGGCTCGAATCCAACTGGTAACCTCCGGGAACTCATAGCCCCGCTCCATACATTTGTACACAGCATCTCTGTCCTTCTTGCTGTAAAGAAAGAACTCGCTGGCACGAATCATACCGTTAGGGCCTCCCAGCTTATGTAAAAAATCATATATGGTGACAATCTGTTCCGTAGTATAGGGTGCCCGTGACTGTTGTCCGTCACGGAAGGTCGTGTCCGTAATCCAGATTTCCTTCGGCATATTGTGAGGAACAATCCTGTCGTTAAACGGAATCTTGGGGATTTCAGAGTATGGGAACATATTTCGGAATACATTGGGCTTTTCCACATCATCCAATATATACATATGTTCCTCTATCTGCAGAAGATTATTCTTTTGATTCATTGTGACCGGACGATTCTGGAACGTCTCGTTATCTCTCATAAGCTTTCAACACCTTTCTGCGAATTGGCAGTCTGTGCCCGACAGGCAATCAACAACCCCATACAATGATAGCTGTCCGGCATATCGTTCGCATACATTTTCACGTCTCGTATGATTGTATACAATTATACGAGACGTGTCAATGTTTTTCAAGAAAAGTATAAAAAACATCAAGTGCAAGCTCAGTCTCACTCCAGAAGCCGCCTTACATTTACCATGCCCCATCCCTGACGATTCCAGGGAATACCTAAATCCATAGCCGAAAATTGCAGCTTCTGTTTACACATTTCATTTGTCATTCCCGGATAATTTTGTAATGCCAATGCCGCTGCTCCCGATACCACCGGAGTCGCCATGGAAGTACCGCTCTTGGCAACATAAGCATCCCTTATTTTTCCGTTCCTCTTATAATAATGGACATTGCAGGAAATAATGTTCGTACCCGGTGCCACCAAATCCGGTTTCCTTGGATTACAATCCCTTTTCCCTCTTCCCGAATAGCTCTCGCACCTTCCCGGATCGTTTCTGTAAAATTCTCCGTCGTGGCAGCCCACCGTCAACACACGTCTGCTTTCTCCAAGCCCGGAGATGGTACCTTCCCCGGGACCCTTGTTTCCCGCAGCACATACCACCAGAATGCCGCTGTCCCAGACCTGCCCGATTTTTTCCCGTAAGGCTCTCTCCTTTGTCTCTTCCTCCAGATTCCCGATGCCCACGGAAATATTCAGGATACGAATTCTGTATCTCTCCCTCACCTGTAAAATCCAGTCCAACCCGGCCAGCATATACTCGGTAGCGCCGTCACCCTTCCCGTCAAGCACCTTGCCCACCACAAGCCTTGCTCCCGGCGCCATACCCCGGTATTTTCCCCCCGAAAGTTCTCCGCTCCCGCAAAGGATACCGCATACATGGGTTCCGTGCCCGTTATTGTCATACATGAGGTTACGTCTCCCCACAAAATCCCTGAAACTTAAAATTTTACCCGCGAGATCCGGATGATGACCAATGCCGGTATCCAGTACGCCAATAACGATTCCGGCACCTCCGTCCGTATCTCTCTCCGAAAAAACACCTACCTGTTCCCTCACTCTCTGCATAAAAGAAAACATCCCGGCATATCATTTATTGCTATTCTATGCCCGGATGTTTTCTTTGGTTCTATATGAAGTTACCGCTGTCTTCTTTTTCTCCCGGTCCTGCCGGACAGAATAGTCACCGCTCCGGTAAGCGCCATGGAAGCCCCCACCACATACTTTGCCATAACAATTCCGCCTCTTACTCCACTTTCCGACGGAGCTCCTCTCATACTGGTTAAGTCCATACTTATCTCCCTGAGTGTCTCTTTTTCTGAAGCATGACCGGTCCCGTAGACGCCGAACAGGGAAAGGTGGGTTGTCCTGAAACGAAAAGCTTCCCTTCCGTCAAGCATAACCCTCTCCACAGCCAGTGCCTCCAACTGTCCGTTTCTGTCAAGCGTCACCATTTTTAATTCCTGACCGATGAGATTTTCCGGCACCGGAAGCACCACCGTCAGCCCGCTATGCCCCAGTTTTCGGATAGGAATGCCGCTGTTGTCGGTAAGCTGCAAATCATATACCATCATATTTTCAGGCATCTCGTTCTCCTGCACCCGTTTCCATGCTGTCTCCAGTTCAGACCTATCTTCCTGTTTCTTTACTGCAAGAATATAGCTTCGGGAAGCTCCCTCCAGCCTTGCTGTGGAAGGGCTTTCCCCTGTCACTGTCACACCGGGTTGAACCGTATCCTGCCTCGGATTGCGAAATTCCTCGTTGGAAAGTCTTGTGGCCGATTCCTCAAAGCTTTGCTCCGGCACTTCCCCTTCAAAGATTACATCTGCTTCCCCGAAAGCCTGTAAGCCCATAACCATCACTGACGCCGGCAGTTTCAGCACCTCCAGCACTTTGCAGTCCGCAAAAGCTCTGTCTTTAATCTGTTCCACACCTTCTCCAAGATTCACCCTTTTCAGTCCGGTGCACCCTTCAAAGGCAGCCTCACCCACTACCCTGACACTGTCCGGCAACCTCACGCTCTCTATCTCTTCATGTCCCGCAAAAACCTCAGCAGCAATGACGCGCACTCCGCCTGGTACAACCACGGTTGTGTCATCTCCGTTATAAGCCACCAGCACTCCGCCGCTTATCAGGAAATCCTCTCCGCTATTACGGAAATCTTCCACCCACGCCGTGTAATCAAAGGCTCTCGGTTCCACGCTCATAACAGAATCCGGCAGCTCCACAGATGTAAGATTCACACAGTGGTAAAATGCACCATAACCTATTATGGTGACGCTCTCCGGCAACGTAATATCCGTGATGGAACTTCTGGCAAAAGCAAACTGGCCGATTTCTTCAATTCCTTCCGGTAAAGTAATCTCTCCCAGCTCTGTGTTCCTGTAATATGCCTGATCTGCCACAATTCTCCCGTCTACCACCGTATACTTAGGGAGGCTCTCGGTTCTTCCGATTGAGACCATACTTCCCACGGCATCCGCCAGTTCTTTAAGCGAGGAAGAAATCTCCGCTTTATCAACAGGTGCAGGAGTTGTCTCTATCACATCCATCCCACCCGATTCCAAAAAAACAAATGCCCTGTTTCCCACAACACCGGTACTGCCCAAAACATTTCCCTGTTCCTCGTTCGTCTCAGGTGTCGGAGTCGGTTCGGGTGTTACCATCTCATTGTCACCCTCATCCGTATCATCCGGTCGGTAATCCGGAATATCCTCGTACTCAGCCATCTCCTTCTGCTTCTCATAAAAACTACGGGCATAGATATCCGCTGCAGTTCCCTCATCACAATGAATGGTAAGCCTGCAGCATCCGTCAAAGGCTGTCTCATGTATATTCAGGGTCTCCGCAGGAATTGAAATATCGGTCATGTTGACGCAGTCGCCGAAAGACTGAATGCCGATAGAAGTCACATTTGCGGGGATGGACATCTGCTTCAACCCCTTGCAACCGGCAAAGGCATAGTCCCCCACCTCTGTCAGACCTCTGCCCAGCACAACCGTATCCATATTGTCACAGCCCCAGAACGCATAGGCTTCTATTTTCTTTACTGTGTTAGGAAGTACCACCAGTTCGATGCGGGTATTATCCTCAAAAGCACTTTCCCCGATGATTTCCACCGTATCGGGAACAGACACGTTTGTGTCCGTGCCCCGATACTTTACCAATGTGCTTCCCTCCATTACAAAATCGGAAGCAGACGCTGCTGCATCTGCCTCCGAAACGGGAAGCGTCATCATGATGAGTGCCGCTATGATAAGCAGTACTCCGAAGAGCGTTCTTCTTTTTCTCATATGCCTTCCTTACTCATGCCCATATCAGGCGCGTGTCCTTACCCGTACTTTTTCCCTTCTTTTTCCATCCTTCTGCATAAACATCACAAAGGACAGACAGGCGAGTCCCACGGAAAGGAACCATTTGGGATGGATTCCGTCTCCGGTCTTTGGTGTATTGTCGGCCACCGTTCCGTCAGACAATCTGGTGGTATCCACATAAATCACATAAGGTGAGAAATGCTCTGCGGTAAAGGTTACACAGGATACACCGTCTATGGTGGTAAATTTGGGTGACAGCTTGTCCAGCCTGTCATCCACAACTCCCGCCACTTTGTTATTTCCCGCATATACAATCAGTGAATCCGGCAGCGGCAACGTAATACTGATGGACAGTCCCGTCGTATCATAAATCTTATTATTTCCCGTGGAATCATACAGAGAAATGTCCATGGGAAAATACTTAATGTTGCTCAGATCACTTCCGTACTCATTCATCAGGGCTCTCAGCACCGCCTCTGTCGCACTGCTGCTCTCGGAAATTTTTATGGTAAAGTTGTCAGAAGACCCCTTCACAGTAGCTGAAACCACTCCTGTATTGGACAATCCGTTCTTGTCGATTACCACGGTTGTTCCGCCATTTGTTACCGTTCCCGTACCGCTGTTCGGACGATTGGAGTTATTATTGGAGGAATTGCCCGTTCCCGTACTCGTACCAGTCTTTGCCTTGTAATTTGCCGTTACCGTCACGTTGGCGGCAGGCATGGTAATGACTGATGCGGAAAGCGCCGTACTTGCAATCTTGGTATCCGCAGGAGATATGGTCCAATGGCTGAACTCCTGCCCCGTTGCCGGGTCATTGGCAATTATAACCGGCTGGGAACCTACCGCATAACTTCCGGAACCGCTGCCGTTCTTCACAGTCAACGTATATAAGGTGCCGGAGGTGTTACCTGAAGCAGTATTTCCGTTACTGCCGTTGTTTCCGCTGCTGCCGTTGTTTCCGCTGCTGCCGTTGTTTCCGCTGCTGCCGTTGTTTCCGCTGCTGCCGTTGTTTCCGCTGCTGCCGTTATCACCATTGCTGCCGTCGGCCTTCTCGTAATATGCATATACTGTTTCGTCCCGGGTAATGTTGGTTACCGTACCCTTCCATCCCTTGAATATATATCCATCCTTGGTAGGGCTCTGAGGGATAACGGCATTTCCACCGTCTTTTACCTTCTGGGTGGAAAGAACCGTATTATTCTCATCATCATCAACAAACGTCACGGTATGCTCAATCAACACCACATCATTTTTCTCATACTGTGCCTGCACGTACGGAATATTCTCCGTCACACATAGATATGTAGCAGGCTGCCAGCCTGTAAAGGTATAACCTTCCACCTCAGGAGGAGTCGGCGGTGTTGCTGCTTCCCCGTGTTTCACCATGATAGTCTCAATCAGTTTGGAATCTTTATCGTAGAAGCTGACTGAGTACTCATTATCCGGTTCTTCATTGGAATACGGAATATTATTTGTTTTTGCATAATCCTCTGCCATACTGCCCTCTTCGCAGAAGATAGTCAGTTTTGTCAAATCCGTGGCATCGGACGCACTTCCCTCCGTATGGCAGTCGCCGGAAGAATCATACACACCATCGCCAAATGCCTTGGTTGTAATATTCTGATACTGTCCGGGAATCTTTAGTATTATTACATTGCTGTTTTTAAATGCGTTGTCACGGATATTCCGAATTGTGTTCGGCAGAGTCACCTGAGTCAACCTGGGAGTATATGCAAAAGCATATTCCGGCACAGAAGTGATGGAGGAGCTGCTCAAATCCACATTCACAAGGTCTGTCGCCATGAATGCTTCCTGATAAAGTTCCTTTACCCCGGCTACCTCCGTTGCGGTCACATAAGGATTTGCCCGTCCCTCAAGACATTCCACAATTTTTTCCTTTACGCCGCTGTCGTCCAACTCATAAATAATGGAATTTTCACAGGTAAAGTAGGGACCTCCCGAAAAGCCTACCGTAGTCAACTTAGGGCAGTCCTTGAAAGGCCGTAACCCCATTTCTCTCACAGTTCCCGGAAAGTTCACACTGCTCAGATTCTCACAACCCTCAAAGGCATAATTTCCAATCTTTTCCGTGGCATCGGAAAGTGTCACTCCTATCAGGAACTTGCATCCCTTAAAAGCTCCTTCCTCCACTTCTTTAAGGCTGTAGGCTGTGATTGTCTTCTGCAAATCTGTTCTGGTCTCCCTGGCCTCGTTTTCAATATACAGGCCTTCCTTTACGCTCTCAATACCCTCGGGAAGAACCAAATTCAGCGCCGCATTAATAATCTCTCTCTCATAATCCGTCAGCTGCTCATTATTGTTGTATTTGCTCACAGCTGTAGTCATATTGGCAATGTGTTCGGCAGTCATATAAGGATACTTTGCGGCGGTGTATTTTGCCCCCTCGCTTCCTGTTCCCGCAATGGCTGCAAAGGTAGGATAATCAATCAATTCGTTCTTATCCGTCTCCTCGTTATACCGTATTTCCAGATGAGTGGGCCAACCGCTGTAATAAGTGATATAGGTTCTTTCCTGACTGCCGTTGTTGATGTACTCATCACGATTCATGGCATACTCAAAGGGCGTAGAACTGTAGGACACCGGTCCCACAAAATACAGTTCCGGCGGATTGCTCATGGATGTATTGTTGCAATTCGTAGTTGAGTTATGAGTTACACCTTCCTGAGTTCTAAAAGCACCGTTTCCGATAAAAGTTAATGCGGAAGGGTCCGTAAACAGCACATATTTCAGGTTATGACAGCCCCGGAAAGCATTGGCTGCAATCTCATTGATGGATGCCGGAATCGTTATCTTTGTCAGGTAGTGATTTCCCTGAAAGGTATTGGAGTCAATAATCCTAATTTTATTGGGACCGATGGTGACAGGCAGTGTCACTGTCTCCATACCTCTTTCCATGTCACAGTATACCAGATTGTCATCGGAATCCACACGATAGACAACCTTCTTGCCGTCCTCCGTCACAGTCAGCTCGTAGACATCCTTATTCAAATCCGTATCAAAAAAGCTGAAAGCTACCTCGTTGGCCGTTGCTGTCCTATGTACCGCTGAATCCTTCACGCCCTTAAAATAAAACGTCGCAGGAACAGTTGCCTTAAATTTTTCGAACGTAAAAGTGCTTCCCGCCACAAAGTTGATTGTATTGTTGTCAGGGGTGGCGATGAACTTCAGAGACTTGCAACCTTCAAAAGTTGATATATCTACAGGCTGAGTAAACTGTCTGGGAAAAGTAAGGCTCTCCAGATGCTCACATCCCCTGAAAACATTGTCACCCAGATTGCTCAACAACACATTTTCCCCATTTCCCGCAAGTTCAATATGAGTGATGGCAAAGCAGTCTTCAAAGGCAGAGCTTCCCAACGTCCTGACAGAGTTTGGCACCGTAAAGGTGCTGAGCGCCTGACAATTATAGAACGCATAGTCTCCGATTACCGAAACGGAAGAATGCTGGTCAATGTTTGTTATTGACATATTGATGCAATTTGCAAAGGCACCCACTCCGATGGTGTTCAGACCATTACTCAGCGTAATGCTGGAAAGGTTGGCACAGTCATAAAACGCATAATCTCCGATACCGCTGAGTTTTTCTCCAACAATCAGCGTCACAATATTAGCTTCCCCCGCGAAAACCCCCTTATCCCTGTTAGCAAAATTTACGGTTCCGCCCACTGTCCAGGTTCCGTCGCCGGCTCCGGTTCCCGCCGTAAGATACTGGTTTCCGATATACCAAACTTCGGCATTCATAATTCTCTGTACATCGGAGGTACTGGTAAGTGCAGGTTCTCCGTTTTGGGGATTGTTCTCTGTTGCATTTGGATAATAGTAAAATTCGTCTATCTTCAAGCCCTGCCATTTCGAACGGTCCTCATAATAGCAGGGGTTATATACGGTATCGATGTACTTGACGGTGTCAAATACCTGATTACCTTCCTCGTCATAGACATACACATCATTGCCGGACACATCCGTCTCTATTCTGGGCTCCTGTTCATAGCGCTCGGTATCCACGCGGTAAAACAGGAAATTACCCTTCTTACCAACCGCCGTTCGGCCTCCCTCAGTACCCAGATTGTCCGACAGCTTTGCATACGCATCCACGGTATTGGGAATCTCCAGAGTATTATTCAGCAGCTGGCCGCCTGCATATCCCAGAATTACCGCCACACGGTCTCCTGAGCTTGCTCCCTTGGGATAAACATAGGCAAACTGGAACTTTCCGTCTCCAGTGGTATATATTCTGTCCGTGCTCGTCACTTCGGGAATATTCCCTGCTCCGTTCCAGTTGGTATCCAGAGTTCCCCAGTCGCTCTCCGTAGCCGCTGCCTGTGTACTGAAATTTTGTGTGGGGATTGCCGCCACCACAAGCGCCGACACCAGAAACAATGTTCCCAGCGTTTTGCGAACTGTTCTTTTTAATCTTCTGGATTTTTTCTTAACAACGTCAGCCATCGTCATTACTCCTTTATCTTTCTCGCCACCACAACAAAACGACCATTTTTCTCCTGATAGTCACAGGTGGAAAGCGTCAGTAACTGATCACCGTACTCCGCCGTCACGCCCGTATCATAGAGAGACATTTCTGCCATCTCGCTCATGTAGGAGTTAAATTCCTGTTCACTGTTTGCATCAATAAACTGATAGTACTTAAATACAATTTCTTCTTCGCTGTACACCCGGGATCGGAATACATACATGACCTCGTAAATGCCCTTTTCGTAAATAGTATCAAACCGGATACAGGGATGTTCCTTGCAATAATCCTCATCCTCATACAAATCAAGCTTACCGAACATGTTTCCGCTCTTCATATGATGCCCGTAGATAATATAATTGGTGCTGGGTTTCAACACATCACAGTCCTTGTCCATGAAGATGGAACCGTTTCTGTCATACTCCTGATTCAGATTGTGATCCAGATAATATACATTGTCTGATGTCTGCATCACAGGGTAATCTATATTTGTATCGTCAATTTGGAGCCATCCGATTAGTTTTTTGTTCTTATTTAATAAATTTTTATATTCATCCAACACTTCTTTGGGCTCCTGTTGCTCGTCCAGTGTATACAAAGGACCGGGTTCCGGCGTTACGTTGCCAACCACCGGCTTTTCCTTCAATTCACTGAGTTCCTGATAGGTGTTGTCTGTCCTTTTGCTGAACCAGGAATATACTCCCACATATCCCAGGCAACACACTGCCACAACACTGCACAGTACTGTCAACAGCTTTCTGCGCTTTTCCCGACGTTTCAGTTCTTCCCGCACATAGGTATCCAATTCCTCTGAAAGTTTTGAATACTGCTTTGTACTTTTTGACTTTTTACTCCTGCCGCCTTTCACCTCAATCTTTTCCGCACTTTTTAATGCTTCGGCAATCTCATCCCTGAAATCCTCTCCCAGCAGCGTCATAAAGTGAAAGCCTCCGCCCTGTATATCTTTCATCAGCTTTTCCAGTGCTGCCTTGTCGGAAAAATCCGTCTTTCTGCGCAGTTCATCTATTATCTTTTTATCATGCAGGGCTCTGGCATAATCGCTCTCCGTACGAAACTGCCGCCCTTCCACCGTGTATTCCTTCTGATTCATGACAATCCTTTTAAGCATACTTTCTCTATTTTCTATTTTAACTACATATAGAAATTAATGCAAGCACTTTGTCAAGATATTGTGTGAAACATTGACATGCCGTCACGCATACAATAAACCATAAAAAATAAACCTTGGAGGCAATACAATGAGCGATTTGACTGCTACTAACTGTGGCTGCAACGACAACTGCGGATGCGCACAGAACAACAACGGATGCGGCAGCTGGATTTGGATTATCCTGTTACTTTTCTTCTGCAACGGCAACGGCATGGGTGGATGCAGAGGCAACTGCGGATGTAATGACAACTGCGGATGCGGCATTTTCGGCGGTAACAACGGCTGCGGATGTGAATGGATTATCTGGATTCTGCTGATCTCCTGCTTCTGCGGAAACGGCATGGGCGGCTGCGGATGCGGATGTGGCTGCAACTAACCAATCGGATTCCCGATATACAGGCTCCTTCGGGAGCCTGTTTTTCGGTATACACATAACCGCTTGACCAGTTACATAGGATAGAAATAGGATCGTAATGCGGAAAGGCGGTGCAGACAATGGAGGAAAAGGGGACGGGTCTGATTACGGCGTTTGATTCGTTGTTTACCACAAACAAAATTCAAATGCTGAAGGTGCTGTTCACCCGGCTTCCTTCCGCACAGCAAGGTGGATTTGCAATCTACATAAAATTTCTGGAGTTGCAATATACCCTGCGTTTCCTGCGGGTCCAGCCGGTTCCCCGGTTTGCCGGCAGCAAGCCTCTCTCCGCTGATTTTTTTTCCGGAGACAGTTCGGATACCATTGCACTTTTGGATGAACTGCTTCCCTTCAGCGGGCCCGCAGAACGCACGCGCATAGAAAACATAAAGAACATGCTGCAGAATATTGCCAAAATGAAAGAAATGATGGAGATGATGGAAATGTTAAAGGAAATGTTCCCCGAAGGCTGCGGCGGGGACGGGGAAAATCCAATGGATTTCTTCTCAGGTATGGCAGGGATGTCCGGTATGGATATGTCCTCTGTATTTGATATGTTCGGAAAGGAGAATTGACAGTTATGGACACAAAACCCGAATGGATGTCTGATCCCCTCGTAAAAAATATTCCCGAAAAAAAACTAAAATTTTTGGGAGAGATGTTTGCAGAGGGACACGGAAAAAGTCAAAAAGAAATGATGACATTCCTGATACCTATGATGAAAAGAGCTAAGAAGGAAAATCTGACCTTCACCCCTCAGGAGATGAACGCCGCCATTGCAGCCATCAAAAAGCACAGCTCCGAGGAGGAATTGAAGCAGATTGACAAGATACTGGATAAGGCAAAGAAGAAAGAAACGACTGACTAAAATTTTATGTATAATTCGCAAAAAACACTGCCCGTTTTGTACTGACATCGTGTCAGACAAAACAGGCAGTGGTTCATTTTTGCCTTATTTTGCTACAATATTTACGATTCTGCCGGGAACGTAGATTTCTTTTACAATGTTTCCGGTAAGCTTGTCGCCCAGAGCTTCCTTTGCAGCGGCGAGAACAGCATCCTTCTCCATATCCTTAGGTATAGAGATGGTAGCACGCATCTTTCCGTTGACCTGCACGCCGATTTCCACTTCCGCTTCCACGGTCTTTGCCTCATCGTACTCAGGCCAGCTTGTCTGGTACACTCTTCCCTCATAGCCGGCTGTCTGCCAGAGTTCCTCGGTGATGTGAGGTGCCACGGGATTCAGCAGGGTCAGAAGAGTCTTATACTCGCCTCTTGTGACAGCATTCTTTTTATAGAACTCATTAATCAGAGCCATCATTGCGGCTATTGCCGTATTGTATTTCAGGTTCTCGTAGTCGGATGATACCTTTTTGACAGTCTGATGCATTTTAGTTTCCAAATCGGCGCTGTAGCCGTCACCCTCCACCAGAATATCCTGTAGCTTCCATACTCTTTCCAGGAATCTGCGGCAACCCTTCACACCGTCCTCGCTCCATGCGGCACTCAAATCAAAGGCGCCTATAAACATTTCATAGGTACGCAGGGTATCTGCACCGTACTCTCTCACAATATCGTCAGGATTTACCACATTTCCTCTGGACTTGGACATTTTTTCTCCATTGGAGCCCAGAATCATGCCGTGACTGGTTCTCTTCTGATATGGCTCGGGACAGGGAACCACACCCTGGTCATAAAGAAATCTGTGCCAGAATCTGGAATAAAGCAGATGCAGGGTTGTATGCTCCATACCGCCGTTGTACCAGTCTACGGGAAGCCAGTATTTCAATGCTTCTTTGCTTGCCAGAGCCTCCGTGTTGTGAGGATCCGTGTAACGGAGGAAGTACCAGGAGGAACCAGCCCACTGAGGCATAGTATCTGTCTCACGCTTTGCGGGACCACCGCAGCAGGGACAGGTGGTATTCACCCAGTCGGTCATAGCTGCCAGAGGTGATTCCCCGTTGTCGGTGGGCTCGTAGGACTCTACCTCGGGAAGCATCAGCGGCAGCTCGCTCTCATCCAGAGGCACAAAGCCGCATTTTTCACACTTTACAATGGGGATAGGTTCACCCCAATAACGCTGTCTGGAGAACACCCAGTCACGAAGCTTGAAGTTGGTCTTGCTGTGACCGATTCCCTTCTCCTCCAAATATTCGATAATTCTCTTCTTCGCATCCGAAACGGAAAGTCCGTTGAGGAAATCCGAATTTACAAGAGTTCCCGTCGCCACATCGGTGAAAACCTGCTCCTGTACACTGACAGGGCTTCCGGCAACCACCTCAATAATAGGAAGATTGAACTTCTTTGCAAAATCCCAGTCTCTCTCATCATGAGCGGGCACAGCCATGATAGCACCGGTTCCGTAGGTCATGAGTACATAGTCGGAAATCCAGATGGGAATCTCTTTGCCGTTTACGGGGTTGGTTGCGGTAAGTCCCTTAATCTGAACACCGGTCTTGTCTTTCGCCAGCTCTGTACGCTCGAAATCGGACTTCTTTGCCGCCTGCTCCCTGTATGCTGCCAGTTCATCATAATTTTTGATTTCATCCTTATACTTTTCAATCAGAGGATGCTCCGGAGATACAACCATGTAAGTAGCTCCAAACAAAGTGTCAGGTCTCGTGGTATAAATTCGAAGTTTTTCATCCTTTCCGGTTAGGGCAAAGTCAACCTCTGCACCTGTGGATTTTCCGATCCAGTTTTTCTGGGAAACCTTTACCCGCTCAATATAATCTACCGTGTCAAGTCCTTCCAGAAGCTTTTCGGCATACTCGGTAATCTTCAGCATCCACTGGCTCTTTACCTTGCGGACAACCTCGGAGCCGCATCGCTCACAGACACCGTTTACTACTTCTTCGTTTGCAAGTCCAACCTTACAGGAGGTACACCAGTTGATAGGCATCTCTGTCTTATATGCCAGACCGGCTTTGAACAGCTTCAAAAAAATCCACTGAGTCCATTTGTAATAATCCGTATCCGTGGTATTAATTTCTCTGTCCCAGTCAAAGGAGTAGCCGAGAGAATGAAGCTGCTCCTTAAAGCGTGTCACATTGTTTTTCGTTACAATCCTGGGGTGAATGTGATTTTTGATCGCATAGTTTTCCGTAGGCAGGCCGAATGCGTCCCAACCCATGGGATACAGAACGTTATAACCCTGCATCCTTCTCTTTCTCGCCACAATATCAAGAGCCGTGTAGGGTCTGGGATGCCCCACATGAAGTCCCTGTCCGGAAGGGTAAGGGAACTCAACCAGCGCATAATATTTGGGCTTTGAGTAATCGTCGGAAGTTTTAAATGCCTTTTCATCATCCCAAACCTTCTGCCATTTTGCTTCCACCTCATGGTGGTTGTAAGGTACTGCCATTGTTTTTTCCTCCTCATCTGAATCGCGCATCCGTCTGCCCGTTTGCACATAAAAAAGCCCTTTCGTATTTAGAGACGAAAGGGCTTCATTCCGTGGTACCACTCTAATTCACAGTCATTAATTTTCCTTCCCGCTCACAAATCCGTCTGCAGTCCGGTATTGCTCCTGTGCACTTTACTCACCTGTAACGGGATGACTCCGCCCGCAATTACTTGTAACAACTTTCACCGTGGGAACTCAAAGGCCAGTTCGGATTTCTGCGCTGCCGCCTCGCACCATCCGGCGACTCTCTGAAAGCCTCGAAATCTTACTATTCCTTCTCTCTGTCTTTACCTTATTGCTACATTATCAAAACTTCTGTTTATTTTATCCTCTTCCAATGATTCTGTCAAGAGTTTTCCTGTTAATCCTC
>Ga0129313_1001157_pt1 | contig 17734 bp, 23 predicted proteins | sample O1105metagenome_FD_94436 | JGI IMG/M metagenome (GOLD analysis project Ga0129313, IMG submission 94436) | Orangutan group fecal microbial communities from fecal samples from Wisconsin, USA - O1105 metagenome | ecosystem: Host-associated > Mammals > Digestive system > Large intestine > Fecal... | reverse complement strand
GCGAAGATCGCAGCGGAAAAGGCAGGGATCCTGCGCCCCGGTGTTCCGGTGGTGTACCTGGACGGGGATGCGGATGCCAGTGCGGTAATTTGCCGCAACGCGTCAGAACTTGGTGCCCCACAGATACCGGTGTCGAAAAAGGACTATACTTTCCTCGGATTTCGGAAGAAATACATTGATTTTTCCCTGCGCTCTGAGTATTATAATTATATTAGTCTTACTTTGCATACCATTGCACGTTACCAGATGGAGAATGCGGCATTGGCGGTTCGGGCCGTGGAAGTGCTGTTTCGCAGTACGCATACGGCGGAGAACGGCGGCAGACTCTGTGCAGGAGCCGGGTGCCCCACTGTGGAAGAGATCCGTCAGGGAATCCTTGGCTGCTTCTGGCAGGGACGCATGGAGGAAGTCCTCCCGGAGGTGTATGTGGATGGTGCGCATAATGATGACGGCATCCGGGCTTTTCTGGATACCGTGGAACAGGACGGCTGCACGGAGGGCAGGAGACTGCTATTTGGTGTGGCGGCGGATAAGGACTGCAGGCATATGATACAGCGGGTGATCACGTCGGGATTATTCGACCGGATCGCTTTTACGCATATGCGGACGGCGAGGTCGGCTTCTCTGGAAGAACTGAAAGGTTTACTGGCAGCTTATCCGGAAGACCGGTTTACTATGTATACGGAAGCGGATACGGCGTTTCGGGAACAGCTGGCGGGCAAAGCGCCCGGCGAACGGTTGTACATTGCCGGAAGCCTGTATCTTGTCGGGGAAATAAAGGAGTCTTTGGACCATGATCAATTTTGAAGAAGAACTGAAGAAATTTCATCCCAGCCTGGAAGTGGAAGATGCTGAGGAAGCTATCTACAATCAGGATCTGACCGATGCGGCGGATCTGCTGGTGAAGATGATGAAAGAAGCAGAAGAAAAAGAAGAGAAATAAGGAGGGAAAGCATGTTTTGTTATAACTGCGGCTGCCATCTGTCTGAGCATGATTTCTGTACATCCTGTGGAGCAGATGTATCCCTCTATAAAAAGATCATGTGCATGTCCAACCGTTTTTACAATGACGGATTGGAGAAAGCGGGAGTACGGGATCTTACGGGTGCGATCAACAGCTTACGGCAGAGCCTGAAATTCAACAAAAATAATATCGAAGCCAGAAATCTGTTAGGACTGGTATATTTTGAGACCGGAGAGGTCGTGGCGGCACTGAGCGAATGGGTCATCAGCAAAAATATGCGTCCCGAGAAAAATATTGCGGACGATTATATCAATATGCTGCAGTCCAATGCGGCCCGCCTGGATGCCATTAACCAGACGATCAAAAAATATAATCAGGCACTGGTCTATTGCAATCAGGACAGCAAAGACCTGGCCATCATCCAGCTGAAAAAGGTGTTATCCCTGAATCCGAAGTTCATCCGGGCACATCAGCTTCTGGCACTGCTCTATATGGACAGCGAACAGTGGGACCGGGCGGAGAGAGAACTGCATAAGTGCATGGATATTGACCGCAATAACACTTTGACGCTCCGTTATCTGAAGGAAGTGGAGACACAGCTGACTCCGGATGAGAACAGCAAACAGACCGGCCGGCGTAAAAAGGACGATGCGGTGCGCTACCAGAGTGACAATGAGATCATTATCCAGCCGTTGAATGTGAAGGAACAGAAGAGTGCAGGACTGTCCTCTCTGATCAACATCGCTATTGGACTGGTCATCGGACTGGCGGTAATGTATTTCCTGGTGGTTCCGGCAGCAGTGTCCAATGCGAATAATGAGGCCCAGAAGACCATTGCCGATATCGGCAATCAGCTGGATACCAAGACTTCCCGGATCCAGGAGCTGGAGACACAGATGGAAGCATTGCAGACGGAGAATGATACCCTGAACCAGGAGCTTCAGGGATATGTGGGAGCCGATGGTACCTTACAGACTATCGACAGCCTGCTGGCAGCAGCCACCACTTATCTGGAGACGCAGGACATTACGCAGACCGCGGCGAACCTGGAGACGATTTCCGCTTCTGTGAATGTGGATGACACCTCCGAAGCGTTCCAAAAGCTGTATAAGACATTGCTTGGACTGATCGGCCCTCAGCTGTCGGCGCAGTACTATGAGACAGGTTACAATGCATATCGCAGTGAGGATTATAAAGCGGCTATCGAGAATCTGTCCAAGGCAGTGATCTATGATGAGACGAACAAGGATGCCTGGCTTGCTCTTGGCAATTCCTACCGCAAGAGCGATGACGCACAGAATGCGATTACCACCTATGATAAGATCATAGAGCTGTTCCCGGAGACCGAGACGGCCAGAAGTGCGCAGAGATATCGCTCCCAGCTGGCAGAAAATACCGCACAGTAACGGAATTTATAACATACCATCAGACAATTACACAACACACGAAAGAGAACTTGCTACAAGAGGCAGGTTCTCTTTTTTTATAGTAAAATGCAGAAACGCTGTGCAACAGCAGAATGAGAGGAAATATGGAAGATTTTCAAGACTTTCAGATCATTGATAATTGCCTGATGGTGCGTATGCCGGAGGAAGTGGATCACCACAGAGCCTCCTATATCTGCGAGGGGGCGGACAGGCTTCTGGTCAGGGAAAATGTGGAAAATGTAGTGTTTGATTTTGAAGATACCCGATTTATGGATTCTTCGGGGATCGGAATTATTATGGGACGATATCGCAAGATTTCCTGCTTCGGAGGCCATGTCTACGCGATCCATACGGATCGGCAGATCCAGCGTATTTTCCGGATGTCGGGACTTCATAAAATCGTCGAGATCCTGCCGGGATAAGAGTGGTAGAGCAAAGATATTGTCGAAAATCACAGAAATATGAAAGAAATCATGCAAAAAAATATGAAAAACAGTGCAATAATAGGCGCAGAAATGAGGATAACATGGTGGCAGACAGGGAAGAAGTGCAACTGACAGAGGAAAGAGAGGATTTACAGTATCATAAACAGAGGAAGCGGAATGAAATGGAGATCGTATTTGATGCGGTTTCCTGCAATGAAAGCTTTGCCAGAGTGGCAGTGGCGGCATTCATCACCCATCTGAATCCGACGCTGGAGGAACTGGCGGATATCAAGACCGCAGTGTCGGAAGCGGTGACCAATGCAATTATCCACGGCTACGAGAACCTGTCCGGGTACAGCAGGCATGGGGAAAGCATTCCGGCGTACAGCATCGTCCATCCGGGAAAAGTGCGGATGCACTGTGTCCTGGATGGAGATATGTTATCTATTGAGATCACAGATCAGGGAAAGGGAATCGAGGATATTAAGAAAGCCATGGAACCTTTATTTACCACGAAACCGGAACTGGACCGCTCCGGCATGGGGTTTGCTTTTATGGAGGCTTTTATGGACGACCTGGAGGTAGAGAGTACGCCAGGTAAGGGAACGCGGGTACATATGCGGAAAAAAATGCGTTGCGGAGACTGGATCGGAAAAGAGGACTGAGGAATGGAAGAAGTATCAGTACTCATCGGAAGATCACAGAGCGGAGATAAAGAAGCAAGAGAAGTACTGATCGAGAACAATTTAGGACTGGTGCACCACATTGTAAAGAGATTCCTGGGGAGAGGCTATGACCCGGAGGATCTGTTCCAGATCGGTGTCATCGGTCTGATGAAAGCCATTGATAAATTTGACCTGAAGCTGGAAGTGCGGTTTTCCACGTATGCCGTTCCGATGATCACAGGAGAGATCAAACGGTTTCTACGGGATGACGGGTTGCTGAAAGTGTCCAGAACCATCAAGGAGGACGGACTGAAGGTCAGACTGGCGAGGCAGCGGCTACAGAGCAGACTGCACAGAGAACCGACGCTGCAGGAATTGTCAAAAGAAGCAGAGCTGAGTCAGGAAGATATCATCCTGGCCATGGAAGCGGGAGCGGAGGTGGAATCTCTCTATAGCAGTGTGGGGCAGGAGGACGGTAGCGAACTGTGCCTGGCGGACCGGGTAGTGGCCGCGGCCCACGGCTGTGTGGGAGCCAGCATGGGAAGCAGCAGTGCGGTGGAGAATGATGTGGAGAAGGACAGGCTGCTGGACCAGATGCTACTGGCACAGCTGCTTGGGGAACTTCCGGAGAGAGACCGGGAGTTGATCCGCATGCGCTATTTTCAGAATAAGACCCAGACGGAGATCGCCGGGATCCTGGGGATCAGTCAGGTACAGGTCAGCCGCCTGGAGAAAAAGATACTGCGGGAAATGCGGGAGATGGCCGGATAAATCGAAATTTCATTAAGAATTCATAAACATAATTTTTCCTCTTCCTTTCCGTCGGAAATTCGATTATATTATATAAAGGAATGTAATTAGATAGGGCTGAATACTGTAAGCTTAGAGAGACAGTATGAAAAAGGAGAGCAGGGGTACTTATGAAAAAACAAAATGAAAACGGACGGATCTCCGAGGATCGTCTGAACAGAGCAAATAAGCGTAAGAAAAACAACACCATAGCATCCATTCTGGTCATGACAGGATGCCTGTTAGTACTGGTGCTGGTAACATATGTGGCAGGAATCCTGTATTCCTGGATCGACAGCAAGTTCCAGGATAATGCCAATGATCTGGCAGCTGCAGCGGAAGCGGGCAGCCAGACGGAAAGTACGGCAGAGGCTGCCAGGACTTATACGCAGGAGGAAGTGGACGCGCTGATAGCGGAAGCAAAGCAGCAGGCTGAGGATGAAGAAGAGAACAAGATCCTCTCCGGGATCCGCGATGGTCTGACCTCCGGCACGACCATGGTAGAGACCTTACGTCCCTACTATCCGGATGAACTGGTGGTAGTGAGCAACGGAACTTTTAATTTTGTTCCCATTCGTGACGACTTGCAGAAAAATGACTATGCATTGGAGAACCTGAACATTTTGGAGGACGGAGAAGTGCAGTACATGCAGGATGGACAGGTGGTATCCCACAAGGGAATCGACGTCTCCAAGCATCAGGGCAATATCGACTGGGCGAAAGTCGCTGCGGATGGCGTAGAATTTGCTTTTATCCGTGTGGGACTGAGAGGATACGGTACTGAGGGTAAGTTAGTAGAAGATGAATATTTTGAACAGAATATCAAGGGAGCTCTGCAGGCAGGGATCAAAGTAGGTGTCTACTTCTATTCCCAGGCGATTACGGATGCAGAACTGTTGGAAGAGGCGAATCTGGTATTAGAGAAGATAAAGCCTTACAATGTTGAACTTCCCATTGTCTACGATGTGGAGAAAGTAAACGGCGGCAAAGGACGTGCCAACGATCTGTCTGTGGAAGACAGAACCCGCCTGACCGCACTGTTCTGCCAGACTGTTCAGGATGCCGGCTACAAGCCCATGATCTATCACAACATGGAGATGGCTACGCTGATGCTGGATCTGGGACAGCTGGAGCAGTACGATAAGTGGTTTGCTTACTACAACGATGATCTGTATTATCCGTATGCCTATAAGGTATGGCAGTACAGCGAAAAAGGCGCCGTGGACGGCATCAACAATGACGTGGACTTGAACGTGTATATAGGAGCTTTCTAAAATCGTTTTCATGCAAAGGGCGAAGATAAGATATCTTCGCCCTTTTATATTTGTATAAATTAATTGAAAAAAACTCTTGCTATTTACTATGATATGTGTTACTATAAATACACAAATGGAGGCGATTCAATGCGAATTTATAAGACGATACGTCTGGCGTATGAGACCAAATATTGGTTAGATCAGCTGATAGACCGAAGAACTGAACAATTAAAAAAGAGTATTAGAGAAGATAAGTTACAGGATCGTATAGAAGAGCAGCTGTTGAAGATGAATGGAGAAGAGCTGAATGGTGTGTCGGTTAACGTTGTCCTGAATATAACGGTCGGAAGCATTATAGAGCAGGCAGTCCGCTACTCCCGGAATCTTACAGTAGAACAATGGAACGCTCTGGCGGGAGAAGTAGAAAGCGCAAAACGTCGTATTGAAGATACCAGTCAGAATGATGTTACGCCCAGAATCTACTTAGACCAGGAGATTTTCCGAGAACTGGAAGATCTGCAGACCTTCTTGCGACAAAAAGGGGAGCGCGTTCCACGTATCAGCTATGTGATTAAATTAGCTGCATACAATTTGTACAAAAACAGCAGTAGTATTCAAAGCAAAGCTATTAAAAAGTAATAGCTTTGAAAATAACCAAAACGTTTATTTGTCTTAACACAAAAAATATAAAGGAGAGCTACCAATGAAAGAATTTTTAACAGAAGATCAAACATGGGAAGAGGCAATAGACGAATTGTACCCGAATGCCGATTATGATGAACTTGAGGAGGGACTCGAAGGGCGATTGATGAAGGATTAAAATATTATACGCCGACAGCGAAGGAGAATTAGTATTATGAACAGTACTACAAAAGCACAAATTCCTAAGGCAGAGTATGTGGATAAGAACTGCGGGGAGTGTGTTACAATGGCTGCTTACATAACCAACTTCACATTATTTAAAAGGAGAAGAAATATGGAAAAAACGAACCTAACAACTTTTATTGTATCTTACAATGCTGCCGGTCATGCGTGGAAACTCAGCCAGGAGAGCTGGGCAAGCCGATTGCAGAGATCTTGTAACTATATACGGGAAACAGCTCCCGGTGCATGGATCATAGGGCTTTCCGAAGTGATTCCGGGCAGGGATGACAAGTATCTGGCAATCCTTCAGAAAGCATTTCCGGAGTATATACTTGTAACCCCTCAGGCATACAGGAAGAACAGCAGTCCAAGATCAGCAATTAATGTATTGCTCATTCACCGTGAAGGATACCGATACTATGCCACTCGAACACTGGAAGACCTGGAGAACAGCCTGCTCTACAATTATGTAGAGATTGATACAGATCATGGATACTATCGAGTACTGAACCTTCATATCCCTCACACGGATAATGGAGACCGGCCCATATGGTATCAGCAGAACCGCATCGACCTGAGGAAAAAATTTGAGGTCGCTTTGAAAGCAACCTGCCGAAGCTATACGCAAAATCTTGAAATCCCTTTTATCCTACTAGGTGATTTCAATGCGACACCGGATGGAAGCCTCCTGCAGGAACTGACAAACCCATACGGTCCATGTCTCTTCAATGCTACGTTGACTCGCAATTGGGTAACCCCTACATACATAAATCCGGAAAGGGGCTCCGCGCATCTTGATGGAATTTTCTATAGTACAGGAGCTATGCAATCGGATATGCTGGCGGTTAGGGAAAACCAAATTCTCCGGGAGCCGGTAGACGAGAAAATGTCCGATCACTGCATGATTCTCGGGCAAATAGTGATGCGGTATGAGGAACCGGCGCTATATTGGGAAGAAATGGAGGAATGACATGAAAAAAGAACTGCGGGCCCCTCTGTACCGACAGGGGGATGTCGTAAATTTTTGGTTCTCAAACGGCAGGAAAGAATGGCTCTGCCGGGGCATGGTCTGCGTGGTGGATATTTTCCGAAACGGAGAACAGATCACAGGGATTGAATATGACATCGAAGGCTATGATTATGCGTCTTCCGAGAAAAAATGCATCTATAAACATATTGATGAAAAATGCATTGTAGGCAGAGCATAAAAGAAAACGGATCATACATACAGAAAGGAAAAAGAATGAATAAACAGCAGGCAAAAAAAAGAATATTAGATTATCTGAAACAGAATAGAATTCCCTATAAACTGTTAAATGAAGAGGACAAACCCATTTCCATTGTGGATGCCGATGCCATTTATCTGTCTACGGAAATTCCGGATGTTATCGGAGGATTGATAGAGACCAGCATTTACTTTCGGGACGAATATTTATACTGCCAATCCTATTATTGTCAGCCACTTGTAGAGAACGAAGAGCAGGCAATCCGAGCAGCGCGGATTGTGAATTATCTGAACGTACATCTTTATTATGACTGTAATGATCTTTATGAGCACACTTTTGAGTTTGACGAGGATCATGGGGATGTATTTAACGGCTGTCATATCAGATATGAACTCCTCGAGGAATACTTTGAGGAATCCATGAACCATATTTTGAATTTTGGCGTACAGCAGATTTCGGAGGTATGCCCGGCTGTAGTATCGTATATCCAGCAAGGGGATTATTCCTTTGCAACAAAGGTATTGATAGAATATAAACTTAAGGGCAGGGATATAGGGCGGTTGTAACAAACTGTTCAATATACGATAGCATGAAAAAAGAGGAGAACACTATGTTTCATTTAGTACCATCACAGGCAATGAGAAAATATCTGGAGGAAGAGCACTGGTTATTCACAGATTGGCAGAAAGCCACTCTGATATGGAATTCTCCCATACATACCAAAACAGAGATTTTGGAGGCACTGAAAGAACTGGCAGACACGACGGCGGATACAACACTGAAAAGGCAGATCCTGGAAAGACTTACCTATGAAGAAAAGGCCTATCGGCTGTTGACCGACAATTCACAGGGGAAATATGTCTATCTTCTGCGAATCGATGACTGCATCAGAGGTGTCTTTGCGGATTATGAAACAGCCCGCAGATATGGCAGTAAAAAGTGCGAGGAAGAGGAAGAAATGATATATACTGTGGAGAAACAATTAATATATGGAGAATCCACGAAACAGGATGTTGCGATTCCATGGTTTTCGCCACATAATATATTGCAACCGGAACTTCCCAGCAGGGAGGAATGTATAGGAATAAGCAGCGGGGACAGCATGCACAAAGCCGGTGGAGAATGCCTGACATGGGATTCTTGTGAAATTTCTGCTGAGGAAGAGGAACGGGTGGATTCCTTGAGAAAGGATCGCTTTGAATATCAGTTTTTCCGGATCCCCTTTGGCATGGAAGCCGGAACTATTGTGCGGGATAAAAGTACCTTCACAGAATCACCGGAATATGGAATATTGCTGACAGGCGCTTCAGACTGGCAACAATATATGAACCACATGGAGGCCGTAGAATGGAAAGATTTCTTGGACATCCAGGTGGCGGTTGTATTCCTCAGGGAACAGGGCTACTGGTCCCATGAGCATATAAATCCCCTGTACCTGGAGGCGGATTTCCCGGAGATGGAAGAGGAGCAGGATGAAAAGAGGAAAGCGCACCGGGCTGCGCTGCTGTCATTTCGCGATTTCCTTCATGACCGGACAGAAGAGAAGGATAAAAAGGTAATCCGCGCAACGAAGGAATATGCTGCCGTCTGTAAGGACAGTAGGTCCGTAGGCGAGGCAGAAACCATATGGGACAAAGTATATTAAGGAGTCTGAATGAGCAGAAGCTATAAGCATACGCCGGTATATAAGGCGAAGGGGAACAGAAGCAAGGAGCGATCCAGTTTCCAGAAAGCTTGACAGATATCAGAAGTGCTACCGCAGAAAATAAAAAACAAGGAGGATGGATATGCATTATGTTATCGGCGATATACATAACGACCTGAAGAAGCTGAAACAGATTTTAAAGCAGATCAACATCACCAAGGACGATGAACTGATCGTTCTTGGTGATGTTTTCGACAGGGGAGGGGAAAACGCCGATCCCTTCGGAGTATATTGTGCCCTCGCCGGTTTGCGGGGAAAGTGCTCCTGGATACGAGGCAACCATGATGACTGGCTGGCAAATTACACTTATGAGTATTTTAATACTCCGGAGAAAAAGCGACACAAATTAGCTCCCTATGGTTACAACAGTTTTGAACTGCTGCGACAGCGTATTACCGAAGTAGACATGCGGAACATTGCTGATCTGATCAAGGGACTGCCGCTACAGAAGGAACTGGAGCTGGAGGGAAAGAAATATCTGTTTGCCCATGCCATGACTTTCCATCCGGATGTCCGGGAAGAGGACCGATATTACATGCGGGGGACGATGGATATTGACTGCTTTTTCTTTGAGGGTATCGATGGATATATCTCCATGTGCGGGCATACGCCCACGGACAGCATTGTGTGGAAAAAGGACAGAAGATATCTGGACGAGCCGGGCAATTCCATCTGGTGCAACGACAGACATAACGTATATCTCTTAGATTGCGGATGCGGCTTTGCCGGTGGACGGCTCGCCTGCCTCTGTCTGGAGACGAAAGAGCGATTTTACGCCTGAAAACGGGAGGATATTATGCGCAGAAATTATTTCTACAGAGAGGACCTTCAGGTAGAACTGACACAGTTACAGTTGGAAGAAGAGGATGAAAAAGAGCGGTTTCTTGAGGGAAGCACTCTATTTGAACAGAAGCCGGAGAATCTGTTTGAAATTGGCCTGGATTACAGAATTTCGGAAAATCTGGGAAGTAAACATAAGAGGTTGGTGCCCGGTTATGTTGCGTTGGAAATCAAAGGAAATATCTGTAGGATATCTCCGATACTGTATCCGGAGTTTCGGGGGAAGGGATACTGGAAAGAAGCCAGAGATCTTTTGCTGGAAAGAATCTTTAAAGGAAGTTTTTTCAGGGAAGAAAACGGAAGATGTGTTCCTTACCGGATCGACCGGGTAGAGATCGGCACAACAGTGATCACAAAGGAGGAATTTCTACATACCTATTACAAGGATGATATTTATGTGGTTATGCATGCCTATTATAGTGACTGGACGATATACGGATATTTTACTAGGAAAAGTGACGCGGAAAAATATTGTACCATCCATCCGGAGATGGACCTGACAGTGGAAACATTGCATTGTCTGGATCACAAACAGGACCTGTCAAAAGTTTCAGTGAAATATCAATATAAGGTCAGGTTTCGCCTGAACGACAAAACCTGGTACCTGGATCCGCCATTCCAGTCGGAAGAAGCAGGTGAACCGGAAGCAGTTGGAGAGAAAACGAGCCGCTATGTTATAGAGATGGGACCGGACCCGGAAAATCCCCGGTGGATCAGGATAAAAGTCGCATTAGAGAAAGCAGACCGGTCCATTGCGGAGAAAACAGCGCAGGATTTATTCTATCAATATCTGAATTTCTGCGAAAATCATCCAAATGAAAAGAGCGCGGCCGATTTTCTGAGTCAGATGTAAAGAGTAACAATGTAACTGTGGTCAACGAATCGATACGAGGGAGAAAACGAATGAAAATTTATTGCATGAGTGATATTCACGGATGTCTGGCAGAGTTTGAAGAGGCACTGAGCCGCATAGAGGATCGTCTGGAAAGCGAGGATACCCGCTTGTTACTTCTGGGGGACTACATTCACGGCAGACAGGATGGCCGGTACGTTCTGGACAAGATCATGGAGCTGCAATATAAGTATGGCAGAGACAAGGTCGTTGCATTGATGGGAAATCATGAGGAATTTGTACTGCTGGGGTACTCCACGATTGCCGAAATGAACCCTACTTACAGTGAGGAGCAGGAGGCAGACGACGATAAATACATCCGGTGGATAGAAAATCTGCCCAGGTATTATACAGAAGGCAATACGATTTTTGTGCACGCCGGTATTGATGAAGAGGCGGGCGACCTGTGGGAATGGGGAACCGGAGAGGAGACTTTTGTAGGAAAATTCCCTGCACAGACCGGAAAAATAGAAGGAATCGAAAGCAAGGTCGTAGCCGGACATGTGGGTACTTCCGATATTTCGGGAGATCCCGGATATCATGATATCTATTATGATGGAGCTTCTCACTATTACATCGACGGAACGGTGCTGAGCAGCGGCGTGATCCCTATACTTATGGTAGATACCGATACGGATAAATATTACAGAGTCACGGAATCGGGGAACTGGCTGATCCTTCCCTATGATGAGGAAAATTAGAAAATCTTATATAACGGTGAGAGGAGGTCATAACTATTTAATGATTTCGGATATTCCGGAACATAAATACGATGGTCTTTATGTATATGGTATAGGTATGGTGAATGTGGAGTTTTCCCGGGATGTATATTCAGTGCCGAAGGAACAGGAGAGAATTATCAGAGGAACGAAGGATGACATTCCGAGGGAATATGACACATGTCTTAAAAAGCGAATGGTGGTCGTTCTGTCAAAGGACGATTTAAAAACGAAGGAGACAAAAATGTGATCGAACCGCTGATCCATTATCCGGGAGATCGAAGATTCCTGAGATCTCCGATCTGCGGATGCGACGAGAATCAGATTTAGAATCCTTCCTTCTTACGAACTAATCTTAACTCTCTTCTCTTAATGGCATTATCCCACTCCATGCGTTCCCCCTCGTTCTCTAAGATGAGGCTGGGAACCGGGGTGGGTTTTCCGTTGTCTCCCATAGCTACCATGACAAAATAAGCCCGGTTGATGGGGTGTCTGGTGCCGTCCTGCTCTTCGCGGTAGGTATCCACGCGTACTTCCATAGAGGTATGTCCCACATGGGTGACTTTGCCGATCAGCACAATAATGTCATTCAGATAGGCACCGGACTTGAAATACAGGTTGTCGATGGCTACGGTGGTGGCGTCTCTGCCGCAGTGTCTTCTGGCGGTGGCACCGGCTACTTCGTCAATCCATTCCAAAAGCCTTCCGCCGAACAGTCTGCCGAAGCCGTTGATATCCGGATGAATGACTACGTGCAGCTGATGGGTCTCGGAATCGGAGACCTTTTTTGCGGGAAGCGTTTCTGTCTTTATTTCTTTATTATTTTCCTTATTATCTGTTGTATTCATGTTCTATAACCCTCTCATAATTATATTTTTTCAGAAAAAGGATGATCACACATCAAGTAAACGTAGTATAGCACACTCCTGAAGAAAATGCCATCCGCATAGGATTTTCGTTTTTGGGATATTCTATTTTGGGCAGAAGGAAATTCTTTGAAGAAACGTCGATAACTGCCGGAAACGAAACTTTACGAAAGGGGAACGGAAATGCTGATCAGACAATTATTGCTTATAGCAGCAGGAGCCAGCTACGGTCTGCTGTCGGCGGCAGGGGTGTTCACGGTGCTGGTGGCGGTGGGACTGATCCCCAGATTCGCAGGGAAAACACACACGGCCCGTTATGTATTGTTGTATGAAGAAATGGTGATCTTCGGGACGCTGGCAGGGTGTTTCGTTACTGTTTTCCCGGAGTACAGCCAGTGGGGAAGCTTTTTGCGGGAGCAGTTTCCGGAGAAAATGCGGCTGTGGCTGGCAATGGGGGTAGCGGCACAGGCGGTATTCGGATTGTTTTCCGGGATGTTTATCGGATGCCTGGCACTGGCTATCGCGGAGATGCTGGACAGTATTCCCATTTTTGCGAGAAGGATTTCGTTCCGGCATGGTCTGGGATGGGCGATCTTAGGTATGGCTGCGGGGAAAATCTGTGGGTCCCTGTTCTATTTTGCAACAGAATTTTACAGGACGGTGCAATAAGTATGAAACAGCAGTTGGTTTATCTGAAATGTGACAGAAATGCGGAGGTTCAGGCACAGGATGTATTTCTGAAGGACGTGGCGGAGGTCCGCTGTCGGGACAAAGTATTGTCGGCAAAATTAAATGCCATCAAGGTCTGCCATTTTCCGAAAGAAGGAGAAAAACGCTGCGTGATCAGCTGCCTGAAGCTGGTGCGTCTCATGGAGGAGATCTGTCCGGAAATAGATGTGCAGGTGGTAGGAGAGACAGATGTACTGGTGGAATGGATCAGTGTGGATCGGTACAAAGGCTGGCGGCAGTGGAGCAAGGCTGCGCTCGTGTGCCTGATCAGCTTCTTCGGGACAGCATTTACTATTATGGCATACCATAATGATGTGGGGATCAACGAAGTATTTACCGGGGTGTACCGGATGTGCATGGGTGCGGAACCCGGAGGAATGAATACGCTGGAAGTGGCGTATTCTGTGGGACTTGCGGCAGGTATCATTGTGTTCTTCAATCATATCGGAGGCAGGCGGCTGACGAAGGATCCGACGCCTGTGGAAGTGTCTATTAAAAATTATGAGACCGATGTGGACAGGACGCTGATCGAGCAGGCGGGAAGAGAAGGCAGGGAGATCGAGGGGGATAGTTAGGGGAGTTATAAGAGCGAAAGGAAGATATCGGAAATGGGCGGAATGGGTTGACATAGTCAGGCACGGACGCTATAATCAATATCGTAATGTAATAAATTTGTAACAAATTTGTAAAAGGGATTTCATCGAAGACAGTAAGCGTTATAACTATGAAGATATCGCAACGAAAGGCTTTTATGATAACAATCAGGAAAAACAGACAGATAAAAATAATAGCAGCGGCAGTAGCAGCCTGTGTACTGGCATCTCCGATGTCGGCATCGGCGGCAGAAAGCAGCGTTCTGATGGCATCCGGTGGTGTGGCGTCGGTTTTGGAAATGGAACGTTCCCTGGAAGAATACATTCAGATCGCACAGGATGCGCAGGGAGCTTCCTGGGGATATACCAATATCGGTGTGGCCAATGTAGAGTCCGGCAATCTGAATATCAGAGCAGTGCCCTCTACAGACGGTAAGCTGGTGGGTAAGCTGCCCAAGGATGCTGCCTGTGAAGTCATCGAGACGAAGGACGGCTGGTGTCATATCAAGTCCGGTGAAGTGGAAGGCTATGTAAGCCGGGAGTTCTTACACACAGGACCGGAGGCTACGATCCGTGCGGCGCAGCTGGTACATACGGTGGCAATTGCCAATACGGACGGACTGAATGTACGTCAGGAGCCCAACACCTCCAGCGAGATCGTGACGCAGGTAGGACAGGGCGAGGAAATGGAATATGTGGAGACCGGTGCCGACGGCTGGGTGAAGATCTCCATCGATGGTGAGGATGCTTATGTGTCCCAGGAATTTGTCACAGTGGAGGAGAAGCTGGATACTGCTATTACCATGACGGAGCTGCTCTACGGCCAGGGTGTATCCGATGTGCGCGTAGACCTGGTGGAATACGCGAAACAGTTCGTGGGTAACCCTTATGTATGGGGAGGAACCAGCCTGACCAAGGGGGCTGACTGTTCCGGTTTTGTACTGGCAGTGTTCAAAAAATACGGTATTACCCTGAGTCATTCTTCCAGAGCGCAGGCGAATGAAGGAACGAAGATCAGCGCTTCGGATCTGAAGCCGGGAGATCTGATCTTCTACGGTAACGGAAAAGGTAATATCAACCATGTAGCAATCTATATCGGCGGTGGACAGGTTATTCATGCCAGCAGCCCGAAGACCGGTATCAAGATCAGCAGTTATAAATACCGTACTCCCGTGAAATGTGTCCGCGTAATTCAGGATTGATGTGGGGTAGATTTAAAGTGTAAAGGCATTGTGCGTCTGGTGGCGGGCAGTGCCTTTTTGGTATCCCGAAGATGGATATCCGGAAGATGTTTTTAATTGCGTTTATATGGGAACTGTGATACTATTTTTATATGTCTACGATGATGCTGAATTGGGTACAGCGGCAAATATAATGAAACTAAATGGGTGATGCGGTATGCGTAAAGTAGCTTTGATCACGGACGGTTGGAGACGGCTGTTCACATATGCATGGCCGGCGGGAATTCTGCAGAGGATCCAGGAGACCGGAGAGGATGTCAATCTGTACATTTTCAACAGTACAGGTAACTGGAGCAGGGATGCCGGATACAACAGGGCAGAGTATAATATTTACAATCTGCCGGAGCTGTCCGATTTTGACGGAATTATTCTGGAATTAAATAATATCAGTTCTCCTGCGGTACTTGCGGAAGTGATCGGCAATGCAAAGCGATCGGGACGCCCTGTGGTATCCATTGCCAATGAACTGGAAGATTTTTATTATGTGGGGATCGATAATTATTCGGCCATGAAGCAGGTCATCGCACATCTTCATGAAGTGCATGACTGTAAAAAGTTCTGGCTGTTAGTGGGAGCACAGGGTAATTACGAGAGCAGCTGCCGTCTGCAGGGAATGCTGGATTATGCCAAAGAACATAAGATAAAGATCGACAAGGACGATATCTGGTACGGTTCCTTTGATTATAAGAGCGGACTGGAAGGTTATAAACATCTATGGGATCGGCACAAGGAGCTTCCGGATGCTATCATCTGCATTAATGACAATGTGGCGGTTGCGGTATGTGAAGCCGCGGCACAGATGGGATTTCATGCACCGGACGATTTCCGCATCACCGGATTTGATAATTTTGACAAGGCTGGCTTCTATACCCCCAGCATTACAACTGTGGGACATATCCGGGAAGAAGCTGCTTACCAGGGGATGGATGTACTCCTGCGGCTCTGGGCAGGGGAGAATGTACCTAAATACAATTTCACCGGAACGGAAATGCTGTGGCAGGAGAGCTGCGGCTGTGGAAAGGGCAGCAGCCGGGATGCCAGAGCGCATCTGAAGGATCAGATCATGTACAGTGTGGAGAGTGAAGAATTCGATGAGGAAGTACTCTCCATGGAAGCAGAAATGATGCAGTGCAATACGGTGGAGGAGATGATGTATTGTATCCCACAATGCATTCCTTCCCTGAAATGCGATGCTATGTATCTTGTATTGGATGATCATCTGAATGCTTATAAAAAAGAGGCGGAGAAGAGTATTCACCTGGATGCAGCACCTTCGGACGAAGGTTTTTATGTACACGGTTATCCGAGGCAGATGCAGATGACCTTTGCCTATGAGAGAGACCAGAGGCTGGATCTGGACAGGCAGGAAGTGGACGGAATCTTCCCCACGTTTGACTATCCGAAGCCGGGACAGGATTTTCTGTTCTTGCCGCTGCATTTCGGAGAGCGCACGGTGGGTTATGTGGTCATCCGTAATGCGGTCTATCTTATGGAGAAGCAGTACCTGTTCCAGATCATGAACGCATTGACCCGTTCCATGGAGAATCTCCATAAAAAAGAAATGCTCGCATATATGAATAAAAGATTATCCTCGCTGTATATCATGGATACCCTGACCGGTATGTACAATCGAATGGGATACCAACAGTTGGGAGAGGAAGCCTTCCGGATCTCAAAGCTGAATCACCGGAAACTGCTGATACTGTTTGTGGATCTCGACAGGCTCAAATATATCAACGACACGTTCGGTCATGAATATGGCGATATGGCTATCTGTGCGGCGGCCAGGGCGCTGATGCAGTGCAGCCGCCGTGACGCGGTGCCTGCCAGAACCGGCGGCGATGAATTCGTCGTGGTACAGACGTATCAGTCCGATGAAGCCTCGAGAGATCTGGTCCATCGGATCCGTAGAACACTGGAGGCGGAGGGAAAAGCACAGAAGCTTTCATTTCCGCTGACCATGAGTATCGGAACCGTAGTGACGGATCCGGACAGCAATCTGACCTTTGCGGATTATGTAAAACAGGCCGACAGTCTGATGTACGAAGAAAAAGTACAGAAACGTGCTGCCAGAAAATAAAAAGTGTATTTACAACAGAAGATTATTGTGCTATATTGAAACAGTATGATTAGCCGATGCTCAGATTACGGACACTCCGACCTTAGTCTTAGTATCAGGCGTTTAAAAAACAGGAGGAAAAAGAAATGATTTCTAAGGAAAAGAAAACAGCCATCATGAACGAGTATGCAAGAACCCCCGGTGACACCGGTTCACCTGAGGTACAGGTAGCAGTCCTGACTGCAAGAATCCAGGAGCTTACCGAGCATCTGAAGGAGAACCCTAAGGATCATCATTCTCGTCGTGGTATGCTGAAGATGGTAGGTCAGAGACGTGGTCTTCTGGATTACCTGAAGAAGAAGGATATCGAGAGATATCGTGCATTAATCGAGAAGCTTGGCTTAAGAAAATAATGCTGACTGGTGAGCGGGGTCTGCCGATTGCATCGGCGCTCCGCTTTCTCTGTGTATGCAG
>Ga0129313_1001155_pt1 | contig 17755 bp, 17 predicted proteins | sample O1105metagenome_FD_94436 | JGI IMG/M metagenome (GOLD analysis project Ga0129313, IMG submission 94436) | Orangutan group fecal microbial communities from fecal samples from Wisconsin, USA - O1105 metagenome | ecosystem: Host-associated > Mammals > Digestive system > Large intestine > Fecal... | reverse complement strand
CTGGTTTGCCATTACAAGGAAACACGCACCCACGCGTACATGAAGCTTTGCTGCCACAATGTAAAGTGCTGCCGTCTCCATCTCTGATGCCAGACATCCCAGTTTCTTCCAGGCTTCCCATTTATCGATCAGTTCATAACCTGCCGGCATCAGCTCCGGCTCATGCTGCCCGTAAAATGCATCCTTTGACTGGACAACTCCGGTATGAAATTCACAGTTCTTTTCCTTGGCAGCATGCACAAGGGCATTGGTAACTGTAAGATCTGCCACCGCCGGATACTCGATCGGCGCATATTCTTTGCTTGTGCCTTCCATACGGACTGCCCCGGTTCCAATCACAATATCTCCGCTTTTTACTTCCGGCTGTATCCCACCGCAGGTTCCGATCCGGATAAACGTATCTGCTCCACATCTTGCCAGTTCTTCCATTGCGATCGCCGCCGATGGTCCGCCGATTCCGGTAGATGTGACACTTACCTTTACGCCATCTAAAGTTCCTGTATAAGTGATAAATTCCCGGTTATCTGCAATCATCACCGGATTGTCAAAATACTGTGCAATTTTTTTGCAGCGCTTTGGATCTCCCGGGAGAATGACATAACGACCGACTTCCCCGTTGGCCACCTGAATATGATATTGTCTGCTTATATCCTCTGAATAATTCTTCATCGTATCCACCGCCTCTCTTTTGTTATATTATACTATAAAAGACCGGGAAGTTCACCAACACTTTGTGGAAAGTGTTTCCAAATACAGCAAAAAAAGCCTGACCATTCAGACCTTTTCGCATAAGCGAAAACGGGAATCTGAATGGTTCAGACTTTTCCTGGTATCTACAGCAAAATTACTTTGCCAGTTTCATCATAATTTCATTACTGCGTTTTACAAATTCTGTCATCTCTTCCGGGCTGAGTGGCTTGTGTGCCAGCATTGCCAGGTCATATAACTGATGGCAGAACATCTCTGTATTTTCGCCATCTTTATGCTCTACAACATATTCTACCAGCGGATGATTTGCATTCAGGATTAGGGTTGCATTGGTTCCGAACATAGACGGATCCATGCCTGACATTCCATACATCTTCATCATTTCCTGCATACGGCGTGATTCTTCGGAAAGTGTGATCATAGATGCCACATTTTCATCTTTCATCTTTTCCACTTTTACTTCCAGTTTGTCATTGCCAAGTGCTTTGCGGAAGATTTCGACCAGACTGTCTGTTTTTTCTTTGAATGCTTCTTTTTCTTCTTCAGATACATCTTCTTTGAAGTGATCAGTCAGATCTGCATCGATTCTCTGGAACTTGATGTGTTCGTTCTTCTGCTCCATCTGAGTAATAAATGGGGAATCAATATTATGTGACAGGATCACTGCATCCAGTCCCTCTTTTTTGAACATATTGATGTACTGGCTCTGCTGCTGTTCATCTGTTACATAGTAGATCGTTGTCTTCTCTGCTTCTTTCTTTTCTGCTGACTGCTCTGCATTTTCCCCTTCGGTCTTTTCCTCCGGCTCTGCTTTTCCGCCATTCTTTTCGATGCATTCTTTGAGTGTCATATACTTATGATCCAGGTTCTTGAACAGAACATAATCGCTCATCTTCTCACAGAATTTTTCATCTTTCAGGCAGCCGAATTTGATAAACGGGCTGATGTCATCCCAGTATTTCTCATAGTTTTCTTTATCTGTCTTGCACATTCCGGAAAGCTTGTCAGCAACTTTCTTGGAAATGTATTCAGAGATCTTCTGTACGAATCCATCATTCTGCAGTGCGCTTCGTGATACGTTAAGCGGCAGATCCGGGCAGTCAATAACTCCCTTTAATACCATCAGGAATTCCGGAATGACTTCTTTAATATTGTCTGCGATAAATACCTGGTTATTATAAAGTTTGATCGTTCCTTCGATAGAATCATATTCGGTATTGATCTTCGGGAAGTACAGGATACCTTTTAAGTTGAATGGATAATCCATGTTCAGATGGATCCAGAACAGAGGTTCTTTGTAATCCATAAATACTTTCCGGTAGAAATCAATATAGTCTTCTTTGCTGCATTCATTTGGATGTTTGGTCCACAGCGGTGCCGGATCGCTGATGGATACCGGACGTTTCACGATCTTTGCTTTATCGGATGCCGGTGAAACTTCAACCATTTCTTTTTCACCGTTCTCATTTTCCTTTTCTTCCATCTTGGCCTCTTCGTGGATATGCTCAACAACGGTATCGGTATCCAAGACTTCATCTTCCGGGATCGTCTCATATTCCGGTTCTGCATTTTCTTTGGATACAAAAATCTCTACCGGCATGAATGAACAGTATTTCTCAAGGACTTCACGGATTCTGTATTCATTTGAAAATTCTACACAGTCTTCGTTCAGGAATAAGGTGATTTCAGAACCAACTTCCTCTTTATCCCCTTCTTCCATCTCATACTCTGTACCGCCTTCACTTACCCAGTGTACCGGTTTGGCACCCTCTTTATAAGAAAGGGTATCAATATGAACTTCATCAGCTACCATGAATGCAGAGTAGAATCCAAGACCAAAGTGTCCGATCATATCGTCCTCTGTTGTCTTATCTTTGTATTTGTTCAGGAATTCGGTTGCTCCTGAAAATGCGATCTGTGTGATATATTCTTCTACTTCATCAGCAGTCATACCAAGACCATTATCGATGAATTTCAAAGTCTTCTCTTCCGGGTTTACAATAACCTGGATCTTTCCTTTATAACCATCCGGAAGTGTATATTCTCCCATCATATCCAGCTTCTTTAATTTTGTGATCGCGTCGCATCCATTGGAAACAAGCTCTCTTGCGAAAATATCATGATCGGAATATACCCATTTCTTGATAATCGGGAAAATATTTTCGCTGCTGATTGAAAGACTACCTTTTTTTGCTGCCATTTTTATCACTCCTAAATTTCATATTCTATCTTTTTGCGGTTTCAAACACCGTATTTTTCTGTCCATGAAATATCTTAATACCCTGATTTCTAAATGTCAATAGAAAATTAGCACTCTTTCAACAAGAGTGCTAATAATTCTGTGAAGAATATAAAATTTCTATGAAATATATTTCCCGATCCTTTGTGTACCGTCTATAAGAAATCTTTGACATACACTGTCAAAAGCTTTTACTCCACGCTCTTCAAAGATTCCACCATATCGATCTTCTTCAGCTTGTAGAACATTACCCAGTTTACAAATAAAGAAAATGCTGCTGTAAACAAGAAGCTGTACAGATAACTCTGCCAGTGTATCTGACGTCCGAACATCGCCTCTTCCACTTCAACCGTCAGGATAGTATAGCGGTGCAGGAAATTGCCAAGCACCATACCTACAACCGATCCGATGATCGTCAGCAGAATATTTTCCCTGTACACATAAGAGGCAACTTCTCCGTCATAAAAGCCCAGGACCTTCAATGTGGCAAGTTCTCTCTGGCGCTCCGTAATGTTGATATTATTCAGATTGTACAGCACCACAAAGGCAAGCATGCCCGCCGATACGATCAGTACCACAATAACCAGGTTCAGACTGCGGAGCATATCATCCAGTCTTCCCTCAATACTGCTGGTGTAGCTTACATTCAAGACACCATCCATCGCCAGAAGCTTTGTTCCTATCTTCTCAATCTGATCATCTTTTCCATCTTTCACACTGTAAATGATCGTATTGTATTCGACCGGTTTCCCATACAATTCCTCGTATTTTTCCGGTGACAGATACAGATAATGGCTCATATAGTTTTCGCAGATTGCTCCAATGGTAACCGTCTGGTCCCCACGTTCTTCATCTTCGATTGTAAGCTGATCTCCCACCTTCACATTCAGAAGAGATGCCATTTTCTCGGTGAGGATCACCTCATCTTTTTTCAGTGAATAAACTTCGTCCTTATTCGTTCTGCTGTGGAAGCTTAAAAAGTCCTCAATCTTTTCATCATCCGACGGAACCATCAGATAAAGTGTCTTTTTACCAGATGCAGACTTTACATCTGTCTTCTGCATATGTACTTCGATCGTCTCTTTTATATCTGCATTCTGATCCAGATACTCCTGGATCTGCTGTCTGTTTTCTTCAGAAATATCATCATTCATATAGGTTGCTGCATCATAGAACTGCACCTTCTCATACTGTAAGCTGACAATCTCATAGATACAGTCTTTCAGTCCGAATCCGACTACCATCAGTGCCATACAGCCGCCGATTCCGAAAATAGTCATAAAGAATCGTTTTTTATACCGGATCAGATTCCGCACGGTTGATTTCCATGTAAAATTCAGATGCTTCCAGATAATTCCGATCCGTTCAAGCAGGATCCGCTTGCCCTGCTTCGGTGCTGCCGGACGCATCAGTTCTGCCGGTTCTGCTGCCAGCTCTTTGTAGCAGGATGCGATCGTAGCGATCAGTATACAGGCAACTGCGATCGCCGAAGCCTGGAATGCATAGCTCATGTGATATGGAAGCAGGATTGCCGGCAAATGCTTATACAAAATCATATAGCCATAAATAATGACAAGCGGCAGAATCTTCTCCCCGATCAGTACCCCAAAAATACTTCCTCCCAGCGTTGCTATCAGCGCATATCCGATATATTTTCCTGCGATCGCAGCTTTTCCGTAACCGAGAGCCTTCATCGTTCCGATCTGTACACGCTGTTCCTCTACCATTCGTGTCATCGTTGTCAGACTGATCAATGCTGCCACCAGGAAAAAGAGTACCGGGAACACTTTTCCAATGGAACGCATGCGGTCTGCATTATCCCCGTATCCTTGATATTCCGTCAATGCATCCTCTCTCGTCTGCACATACCACTTCGGATTTTCTATTTTTTTGATCTCAGCCTTTGCGTCTGCGATCTTCTGCTTTGCATCCGTCAGCTGCTTTTCTCCATCTGTAATCTTTGCCTGTCCGTCCGTGATCTGATCTTCCGCTTCTTTTGCTGCCTGCTCATATTCACTCCGGCCATCCGCAAGTTCCTGTTCGCCGGATGCAAGCTGTGCTTTACTTGCATTTAAAGTAGCCTCTTTTTCATTCAGCAGTGCCCATGCTGACTGGATCTGGGCTTTTCCGTCCGTGATCTGTGATTTTGTACTGTCAAGCTGGGATCTGGCTGCTGCAATCTGACTCTTGCCGTCTGTAATCTGTCTGCCTGCATTTAACAGCTCTTCTTCCTGCGCGGCAAGTGTCTGCTCCTGCTGAAGAAGTGCCGTCTCTTTTGCATCCAGATCTTCTTTTTGCTCAGTCAGGCTGGTAATTTGTGTATCCAGATCTTCTTCTGTAGCAAAGCCTGCCTGGTTCATTTGTAATAACAGTCCGCTCTTTGCAGTTTCAAGCTGTGTCTTCTGCACCTGTATGTTAGCAATCTGTGCTTTCAGTCCCTGTCTGACTCCACTCCAGCTTTCTAGATACGCTTGCTGATCTGCTGTTCTTTCTGACTCTGGGATTTCTATATACTTCTGATACAATGAATCTCCATCATTTATCTGCTTCTGCAATCCCGCACTTTCCGAATCACACTGGCTGATTCCATCTTCAATCCCAGCCAGTCTGTCTTTCAGCTGATTAAGCGGTGCAAGTCCCTCGTCCAACTGTTTCTTACCATCCGCGATCTGTGACTTTCCTGCTGCAATCTGTTCCTTCCCCGCCGTAATGATCGGCATATATTTCGAATAATTGCTCAGATAAACCTGTTCCGCATCTGCAAGCTCCTGTTCTTTCTGATCCAGCTGTGCTTTTCCGGATTCATACTGTGCCTCCGCCGAATCAAGCTGTGCCTGCTTATCATTCAGCTGCGCTTTTGCATCTGCAAGCTGCGTCTCGCCGTCTGCGATCTGCTGCTTTGCATCCGCAAGCTCTGCTTCTCCATCCGTAAGCTGCTGCTTTGCTTTTTCCAGTTCTTCGGCTGCCTTACTTTTCCCACTCTCCAGCTCTTTTTTCGCATCCTCCAGTTCCTGCGATTTTTCATTCACTGTCTTCTCTGAATCAGCAAGCTTTTCATTTGCCTCATCTACGATCTCCTGTTTACGTATTGCACAGCGTTCCTCTTCAATCGCACTCACGGCTTCCTTTGCTGCATCCGACAGATCATTGTATTCATCAGTAAATGCAGTTTTCTCTGCAGCACCACTCACTTTCACATAAGCTTCCGTATAAACATCCATGTCAAAAGAAGCTTTATCCACTACAACAAATCCACTGATCTCTCCGGTTCCGATCGTACTACTTCCTCTTCCAAATGAAATATACAGCGGACTGTTCCCGATCCCGACAATCTTGTATGCATCTGTAACCAGTGAATCCGTCAATGCCTCTCCATCGCCGGAATGGAAAGTTACCGTGTCGCCAAGCTTCAGGTCTGTATAGCTCAGAAAATCTTCATCCACCAGACATTCTCCGGCTTTTTCCGGCAGCCTGCCTTCCACAATCGAAACCTGATTAAAATTCTTCTGCGTGCTCAGCATATGGACAACCTTTTCATTGTCTCCAACCGGGCAAAGCACGTCTTTGCTGTATCCGCCTTCTACAGCTTCAATTCCCGATACCTTTCCAATCGCTTTGATATCCGCTTTGGTAAGTCCCATGGTTCCCATTACCTTCAGATCCATCAGCTCCGAATCATCAAAATACTGATCTGCAGTGATCCGCATACTTGGCTCTGATGCACGGATTCCCGAATAAAATGCGACACCCAATGCCACGATAAAAAAGATCGATATAAACCGTCCCATCGTCTTTTTAATTTCTATTATAAAGTCTTTGCGTAAAATATTTTTCTTCATCGGTCTTTACGTCCACCTACCATTCAATCGTCTCTACCGGAACCGGTCTTTCATTCAGCTTCATACTTCCGACTTTTCCATTCTTCATCTTAATTACACGATCTGCCATCGGCGTGATCGCTGAGTTGTGTGTGATCAGGATCACCGTCATCCCTCGTTCACGGCACATATCCTGTAAAAGCTTCAATATTGCCTTACCGGTATTATAATCCAGCGCCCCTGTCGGCTCATCACACAAAAGAAGCTTCGGGTTCTTTGCCAGTGCACGCGCAATCGATACCCTCTGCTGCTCCCCACCGGAAAGCTGTGCCGGAAAATTCTTCATACGGTCTGCAAGCCCGACTTCTTTTAAAACCATCTCTGCATCCAGTGGATCCTTGCAGATCTGAAGTGCCAGTTCTACATTCTCAAGTGCTGTCAGATTCGGAATCAGGTTGTAAAACTGGAATACAAATCCAATATCATCCCTTCTATAGGAAGTAAGCTGCCTCGACGAATACTTTACAATATTCTTTCCATCGATCCAGACCTCTCCACTTGTTGCCGTATCCATTCCCCCCAGAATATTGAGCACTGTCGTTTTTCCTGCACCACTTGGGCCTACCACAACTGCAAATTCACCTTTTTTTATCTGAAAATCAATTCCATCTGCTGCGGCAATCTCAACTTCACCCATACGGTAAATCTTACGGACATCCCGCATTTCAACAAATTCTTTCATCATCTTTCCCCTTATCTGTAAAAATTTTCTGCTTTTTTTAATTTTAACATATTGGAAAAGCAAATCAAATAAGAAGTCGTAAGATTATAAAACTTTCACATTTTCCATTTTTCGCACCATCTTTGGTAATATTGCATAATTTTATAGTATCATTTTTGTAACATTTGTCTTTTCTGCGAATTTACAGAAGAGCATACACATGATATTATAATATCAAGTTAAGGATAGCACTTAACGAAACTAAATAAGACGTTTTCAGTATTTTGATACTTTTTATTTTCATTTCTCCTTTAATGAAATTACAGAAAAAGAGCTTACGACATTTCCCCCGATCATATGTCGCAAGCTCTTTTTCCATTATCTGAATCTTTCCGGCATTCACAAACAGTATCCTCCTCTATTTCCCCCCTGCTTCCGGAGTAAACTTTCAAAAATTACAGTTTTCCTTGTAACTTTCTGTAACCTCTTGTTAATTATTAGACATTATATATTTTTACCGTTAAAATTTCCTTTTTTTACATTCTTTTGTCAATCTTGTTTTGCACCTCGTTATTTTGCACAATTTTATTTTAACTTTCCAGTTCTTTTAGTTTTTTTTGCGAATATACAAAACTTCCGGCAAATGCTATTATAAAAACGAGTTAAGGATAACACTTAACTAAGCAAAATAAGACGTTTTCAGTATTTTGATACTTTTTATTTTCATTTCTCCTTTAATGAAATTATTGGAAAAAGAGTTTACGACATTTCCCCCGATCATATGTCGTAAGCTCTTTTTCTTTTTCAGGATTTTCATACCAGTCTCCTCATGTTCGAAAAATTTTTATATTGACATTTACAATAATCATTCCCAATTCCTTCTCAAAAACACATTTGTTCTTACACAAAAATCATTCGCACTCATTTTTTTGCATTTATGCAAATTTTATTATCAATTTCCAAATTCCAGATAACCTTTTGTATAAATTGATTTTTCCCCTGTTATTTTGCACAATTTTATTTTTCAAAGCTTTTTTCTTTTGTTTTTTTTGCGAATATACAAATTCCCAGCCTCTTGGTATTATAATATCAGCTTGAAGATAACAACTAGATAAGAATTCCTCGGTGGGGCGGCATCTTAGTCAGTCACAATTGCCCCACTTGATTGGGAATCAAAACCAAATAAGACGTTTTCAGTATTTTGATACTTTTTATTTTCATTTCTCCTTTAATGAAATTACAGAAAAAAGAGTTTACGACATTTCCCCCGATCATATGTCGTAAGCTCTTTTTTCATTCTGCCCAACTCTTTTTCCCATATATAGATGTTGTGGGCAAAAGGTATTTTGACCCCTTTGATACCAGATTGCTACGTGCTTTGCACTCTCGCGATCTTCTAAATTCTCCAAAACTTCTTTCTTATAAAATTTTACCACGTTCCCAGGCATCATCATTCATTTTTCCACCTCTATTCTGTAGATCGCTACATATTCTGTCAAAAGAAAATGGAAATGTCAACACGGCATTTCCATTTTCTTTCAAATCTATTTTTCTGTCTTTATACATTTTCTTGCAAGAATACAGATCACGATGGTAATGACCATATCCGGAAGTGTATTTCCAAGCGGAATATCCACATTCATCAGAATACGATAAAGTATAAAACCGATCACCCAGATCACACCATTCATGACATCCAGAGATACTCCCAGGCTGTCCTTTCTCTTCAGAATATAAAAATCCGCAATCTGGATTGCGATCATCGGCGCGAATACAGAACCGATCAGGTACAGGAAATCGGTAATGTTATCCATCGGATAAACGATCGCTCCGATCATTCCGATCACAGTGACAACAATTGCTGCATATTTCCCATTGATTTTTGAAAATACTGACTCTGACGAAATTCCTGCTGAGTAAGCATCCAGAAAAGTCGTCGTAACGGTAGAAAATACAATGATCAGAAGTCCTGCTATTCCAAGTCCGGCCTTCACCATGATATTTGCAATATCAGACTCTCCTGTGTAAATCGCGGCGTTCATGCCGATCACATACATCCAACAGCTGACAACTCCATAAACAACGGCACTGACTGCGGTTGCTTTTACCGGTTCTTTTGCTTCTCTTGTATAGTCACTGATCAGTGGCAGCCAGGAAAGTGGCATGGCAACGGAAAGCTCTACCGCTGCACCAAACGTCATGGCATCTCCGCCTGCGCCTGCTACCGATCCGTCACCAAAGATCACTCTGCTGAGTACCAGTGTCAGGATAAATAAAGCAGCCATTGCAACCGTGTTGATCTTGCCAAGATTTGTGATTCCGATCACAATCCATAAGATGATCAGTGCACCGATCACCAGACACCATACCCATCTGCCGGTATGAAGAACACCATTTGCTGCAAGTGCCCCATCATAAATCATAATCGCTGTCCAGCCAACCAGCTGCAGCACATTCAGGAAGGAGAAGAAGACTCCTCCTTTCTCGCCAAAACTCATTTTTACTGTTTCCATTGCACTTCGTCTGGTCTTTCCACCAATTACTCCGGCAAGGAAAAGCATCGTGCATCCTATGATATGACCAATAATAATCGCCAGAACTCCTTTTCCGAATCCAAGAGGCGCAAAGTATGTACCGGTCAGGATCTCTGCAAGGGACACGCCTGCCCCAAACCAGATCAGTCCATTTTCAAAGATAGAGGTTCTCTTTTCATTCATACTTCTATTCCTCCACTTTGCTTTCTGTATATTCATTTTTAATTGCAAATCCATGATTCATCGGACCACTGCCTTTACCAAGATCTAGCATTGCTGCAAGTGCTCCGGAAATGTATTTCTTCGCACGTTCTACTGACTCATCCAGATCATATCCTTTTGCAAGATTTGATGCGATCGCACTGGATAAAGTACATCCTGTTCCGTGCGTATTCGGATTGTCGATCCGCTCTCCGTAGAACCACTTATATCCACCGTCTCTCCACAGCAGATCATTGGCATCATTCAGCTGATGCCCTCCCTTACAAAGAACTGCACAGTGATATTGGGTGCCGATCTCTTCTGCTGCTTTTATCATATCCGCCTGCGACTGGATTTTCATACCTGCAAGCACTTCTGCTTCCGGGATATTCGGAGTCAGAACGGTTGCCATCGGAAGCAGGCGGCTCTTCAGCGCATCAATCGCTTCCTCGCTGATCAGTCTTGCTCCACTTGTTGCTACCATAACCGGATCAACTACAATATTTTTCGCATCATATTCTTTTAATTTGTCTGCGATCTTTGTGATCAGACCACTTGAAGATACCATTCCAATCTTCACTGCATCCGGGTTAATATCCGTGAAAATATTATCCAGCTGTTCTCCCAGGAATTCCGGCGTTGCCTCCATAATTCCGGTAACTCCGGTTGTATTCTGTGCAGTAAGAGCCGTAATTGCGCTCATAGCATAGACTCCGTTACTGATCATTGTTTTGATATCTGCCTGGATACCTGCTCCTCCGCTTGAATCGCTTCCTGCAATTGTAAGTGCTGTTCTCATTTGACTCTCTTCCTCTCTTTTTCCATAATTCTGAATATTTTGTATAAAAAGAATGTGCCTCGGCACATTCTCGCGCCGAGCACAGTTGCTTGCGACATTCTTCCTCTTCGTGCGAGTGCGCATCTCCGGCACGTAGTATCTTTTGTTTCATAGGAAGTTCCTTCGGCATTTCCTATGAATTAAAAAGAAACACCTGCCATGCACAAGTGTCTCTGATGTTGTCTGCTTTGTAACTCCTGTTAGACTCTCTCTGGTTCTGGATAAGCCTCTCCAAAAGTCTCAACAGTCACTTTTTTCATCTTCTGTTCTTCCAGCGGTCTGTCACTGTAGTCTGTTGCCGTCTCGGCAATTTTATTTACAACATCCATACCTTCTGTAACTTTACCAAAAGCTGCATATGCGCCGTCAAGATGTGGTGAAGTCTTATGCATGATGAAAAACTGTGATCCTGCTGAATCCGGATGCATCGCACGCGCCATAGAAAGAACGCCCGGTTCATGCTTCAGATCATTCGCAAAACCGTTCTGCTTAAATTCTCCTTTGATACTGTATCCAGGACCACCCATTCCGGTTCCATCCGGGCATCCACCCTGGATCATGAATCCACTGATGACACGGTGGAAGATCAGTCCATCATAGAATCCCTTATTTACAAGAGATACAAAGTTATTTACTGTATTCGGTGCGATTTCCGGATATAATTCCGCTTTGATCACATCGCCATTTGCCATTTCAAATGTTACTATTGGATTTGCCATTTTATACAATCTCCTTTTCATTGATTTCTCTACCTATTGTAACGGAACTTTTCCCGTCCGTAAATAGTTTTTAGAAAGTCTTTATACATTTTCCAGACAATATCCGATCATACCGCCCTTTTCTTTTTCTCCGGTATTCCAAAGTTCTTCCAGGTTCAGCCAGGTTTCTTCCCCATAGGTCGCAACCCGGATCCAGAATCCGTCCTCTTTTTCTTCATAACCGATCACCAGAAACCAGTGCCAGATAAAATCCTCAAACTTCTCTTTATTCTTGTGCCGGAGCATCAGATACGGGATCGGTATCTCCTTTCCGATCTGCTGTCTGACAAACTGCTTTGCCTCCGTCACCGTATGCTCCCCGGAAAATTCTTTCATTTCCGCAGAAACACAAACTCCACCATCTTTCTGCTTATCCTTCAGATATTCGCGGAATCCGTCCGTATACAGATATAATTTGTTAACTCCATTGATCCGCGGTCTCAGATAAGGCTTCATGATCTGGCTGTATTTTTTATATTCCTCTTTATTCAACTTCCATGTATCAAACGGATACAGGCTTTTCATCCCAAATTTTCTTGTAAAATAGATACAGCTGTCGCATGCAGTTGCCGCAGCGCAGCCACCCACATGCATGACCACATTGGTAAACCAGTCCTGATTTCCGCCAAATTCACCGTCTATTGTAAAATATTCCAGTTCCTTTTTCATGCCAGTCCTTCCTTTCTGTCCTTCTGCCAAACCTTCCTGCCAGTGAATCTTCGGCTATTTTTCTTTCTCTTCCGGCTTCAGTGTCGATAAGAAAACTGCAACCAGAATGATCACACCACCAAGGCACTCCCTGAAGCTTGGAACTTCTTTCAAAAAGAGAAATGCACTCAGAGTTCCGTATACCGGCTCCAGTCCGGACAGAATCCCCGCTGTCCTTACCTTGACCGTCCGAAGCCCACCGATAAATAAAGAATGTGCAACCGCAGTGAAAATAATTCCCAGCATCATCAGAACACCCGCATCTGCCAGTGTGATCACCGGCTTTAACACAAAAAGTGTCGGAATCAGAACGATCGTCGCTGTTCCCTGTTCATAAAGGGACACCAATGTCGCCGGGTATTTACAGGAAAAACGCCGGTTCATCAGTGAAAGCACTGCATAAGTAAACGCGCTCAAAAGTCCCCACAGAACTCCCTGTGTGATCTGATTGTCCATCTGAAATGCCGGTACGATAAAGAAAACTCCGACCAGCATCATCAGTGTACAAAATACATCTGATTTTTTCAGTTTTTCATGAAACAGATATGGCTCCAGAAAAATTACAAATACTGGAAATGTAGATACCGTAAGCGTCCCGACAGCAACAGTCGAACTCTGAATCGACTGCATATAACTGCTCCAGTGTACCGCAAGAACCATTCCGGCTCCGATCATCCAAAAATAATCACTTTTCTCCTCCAGGCAAATTTTCTGCTTCTTAAAACGCAGAAAAAGCCAGAGGAAAATGGATGAAAAAAACACTCTTCCAAGTACAATGATCACCGCCGGCAGATCTACCAGCTTTGCAAAAAGCCCTACAAAGCCAAACAATGCAACAGCAATATGTACTGAAATTAACCCTTTTCCCTGACTCTCTTTCATATAAAAATCCTTTCTTTATGCCTTCTTTTTCGGTAATGACAGGATTGTAACTGCTCCGATGATCCCCACAAAGCCAAACAGATCCATCCATGAAAATGCAACTCCCATGAACAGGATTGAAATAACCGTTGCGGCCAGCGGTTCTATCGATGCAAAAAGACTTGCTTTTGTTCCTCCGATCAGCCGGACACCTTCCATGTAGCATCCAAAAGACAGCACGGTTCCAATGATAATCACGACTCCCACACACAGCACGGTCTGCCAGTCCCAGATAATTCCCTGTATCGTCCACGGTCTGACAACCGGAAGTAATAAAATTCCACTCACTAGCATCGCCCAGCCAACAATCTCAAAGGTTCCATACTCGTTCATCAGCTCTCCCGGAAGCAGATTGTAGAAGACGGTTGCCACTGCTGAAAGAAGTCCCAGAACCAGCGTTATTTTTGAAATACTGAGTTCTGTCAGATTCCCGTGAGTAGCAAGAAGCACGGTTCCTGCAAACGCCAGAAATAATGCAGTAAGCTCGGTACAGTTCGGCATTTTCCGATTACGGATGGCAAGATATATCATGATCATAACCGGCGCTGTATACTGAAGTACCGTCGCAATACCGGCATTGGAATCGTCCACCGCCATATAGTATGTCATCTGGCATGCAGCAATTCCGATCACGCCATAAAGGATCATCCGAATCGCATGTCTTTTATTTTTCCATACTCTCCAGGTATCCTTTCCCTGCTTTCTGTATACAGCCGTAAGCAGGATAATTCCTGCAATAATAAGTCTTACATTTACCAGCCACTGTGCTGTCATTCCTCTGTATACAAAAGAATATTTTCCAAACACTCCTGCCAGTCCCCAAAATATTCCACCCATAATGGTAAGCGCAGTTCCTCTTAAGTTCTCACGGCGGTCAAACTTCTCCGTAAGTTCTGTTTTCCCCATTTGTAATTTCCTCTCAAATCAACTCTTCAAAATTAGACTCTGACACGTTTCCCTGCATCTGGCTCTTACCTATTGCAATGACTATCCAGCCCAAAGTTGTCTACATGCCGGAAACTTCTATTTTTAATCTATTCTGCCTCGTTTACCCGGAAATGTTCCATCAAAACTGGCATATACTCTTTACTATATTCTCCAAGAGAATAGTTTCCCCTGTTCAGACACCAGTCCGATACCAATGCCCGCTCACAAAGTGAATAATATTTTGTAATTTCCTGAATACTCTTCTCTCTGCTAATCTGGTTGCGCACATGTCCTTCTTCAATAATCCGGCTGATCAGTTTATAATAAGTACGGTTCTGATCCAGAAGATTACGGTCTCCCTTTGCGATCAGCTGTGTCGAATACAAAGATGATAACAATGCGACATCAATTTTCTGCTCCATAAATGAATGCGAACGGTAATTGAGATACATCAGTTTATCAAAACTGTTCATTTCCGGATCCAGTTCCTCTTCAAGCTTTGCATAATTCTCATCCAGAATAGTTGATAATGTATCAAGCAGAGAATCTTTACTGCTGAAATAATAATAGAACGATCCTTTTGATGTCTCAGAAAGACGGATGATATCATCTACTGTCGTATCATCATATCCTTTTTCATAGAACAATTCCCATGCGGCATCTACGATCCGCCGCTTTACATTCTGTTTTGCTGCCATCTATCTACCTCCTGTGGTATCATGTTCCTCATAGACCGCTTACAGCTATTCGACATCTGCGGTCGTCGCTTGCGGCATTCTTCCTCTTCGCACGAATGCGCATCCCCGACACGCAGTGTCTTTTATTTCACAGGAAGTTCCTTCGAATTTTCCTATGAATAAAAGAAGGACCGGCTGCGTCATACGCCCCGGTCCTTCTCAGGTTTACGTGGACATGTTTTTCCCCGTAAACAAGTATATCGTATCTACATTCCTTTTGCAACATCAACACAGGCCTTCATTGCATCAATGATCGCACTTCTGAATCCGTGTTCTTCCAATACACCTACGGCTTCAATCGTTGTTCCTGCCGGTGAGCATACCATGTCTTTGAGTTCTCCCGGATGCTTTCCTGTTTCAAGAACCATCTTCGCACTTCCAAGAACTGCCTGTGCTGCAAATTTGTATGCCTGTGCTCTCGGCATTCCCTCTGCAACAGCGGCATCTGCCATTGCTTCGATAAACATAAATACATATGCCGGTGAACTTCCGCTTACTGCAACAACTGCATCCATCATATGCTCTGTCACAACTTCAACTTTACCAAATGCAGAAAGGATCTTGCATGCATAATCAAGTTCTTCTTTTGTTACATGTTCATTCGGTGTGGCAGCTGTCATACCTTCTCCAACCATAGCCGGAGTGTTCGGCATTGTACGAACAATCTTAACATCTTTTCCAAACTGTTCGGCAAGCCATGCAAGTGTCTTTCCTGGTGCGATCGTGATAATAAGCTGTTCCGGTCTTACCAGATCTTTTACTTCCTGAATGACATCTGCATAAAACTGTGGTTTTACAGAAAAAATAACAACTTCTGACTTTTCAATTACTTCTTTATTGCTATCGGTAACATTGATTCCATAAAGTTCTTTTACTTTTTCGCGACCTGGTGCAAAAAGATCTGCTCCGATGATTTCTTCCGGTTTGAATACGTTACTTTTAATAACGCCTCCCATAATTGCTCCTGCCATATTACCTGTTCCGATAAATCCTAATTTCATAGTCTTTCTCCTCCTGATGAACTTAAAACCTTATACATTTTCATTTTTAATTTGTATACAATCTTTAAATTTGTATACAAATTTCTTTCTGCATTCAATGTATCACTTCCCCTGTTTAAAGTCAACATTTTCACAATAGAAAATGCCGTTTTCCGTCGAAAATACGTGCACCATTGTATACAATCACCAGTCTGTACTCTTATATTAAACGCGACTTTACATATACACAATTTTGTTTTTTACAAACCCCGTTTTAATGTGTTATACTTAATATATTCACCAGACAGAGGGGGATTTCACATGGCTGAAAAAAGGAAATCACTTGCCGATCAGGCTTATGAAATTATCAAAAATAACATTATGAATCTGACTTATCCACCAGGAATGCCTCTTACAGAAGCACTTCTGACAGAAGAACTTGGTATGAGCCGTAATCCGGTACGCACTGCACTCAAAATGCTGCAGTCTGAAGGTCTGATCGTTACCGATTATTATAAATCCATGACTGTAAAAGAAATCACCGATAAAGATATCAATGAACTTTATCAGCTCCGCGAACTCTTAGAGGGCAGTGCATTTAAACTGATCTTTGAAAGTGGAAAAGCAGAAGAATATTCCTATCGAATTGAAGAAAAAGTGGTACATATGTGTGCGGTTGCTTCCGATGTTTATGAGTGGGAGCTTGCTGATACGCAGATGCATCTGGAAATTGTCAGCATTTTCAATAATGACCGGATCACCAAATTCTACGAATCCAATTTATCAGAACTGGTAAGAGTGGGTATGTATTCGCTGAAAAACGGCATGCGGATCGTTCCAACGAATGAGAATTTGAAAAAAATGGTTAAATATATGCGTAAAAATGATTATGAGCGGGCTTTTGCAATCCTGAAAAAAGATCATTTTATGCAGGGAAAAGACAGCGCCATGAAAGAAGAGCAGAAAAATGGATGATTCAACAAATAATCGTATGAAAAAAATAGTAACTCCTATCGGAGAATTCACAATAAATTCTTATGAGATTCCTGCTGGTTATACACTTTACAGCTCTCCTGCTATTGTTTCAGATTCTGACGATATCTATAAAATTATCACAATAGATCAATTAATTCAGATTAGAGCAGATAAATACACTCCTGTTCTTCATCAGAATTGCATGATTCCAGAAGAGAAAACCATCTATCCACTGACGATTATCCATTGTCATGATGATCAGATTATTTTGAAAGATCATTATCATTCTCTAACCTTGGATCTTCATAAATTACCGGATATTCAGATTCATCCATGGTCCCCTCTTCTAAAAAAGAAGAGCTGCATTCCCTGTACAAATTGTGGCAGATGCGGCTGGTAAAATATCCCTAAAAAAGATTTGTATTTCTACTTTTACGATTTACAAATCTTTTTTTATACTATTCTTCCACAAAAGTTATCAGTTGGCTCACGGCTCTTTTCCGTTATCCCTGGATTATTGCACAAAAAAAGCTGCAAACCATCTGGTCTACAACTTCTCTCGAATTATCTCATGTACCTTCAAAACCACATACAAATTTAAATCTTTACTCCATCCATTTTCTCTTACCCTGTCCTACCTTCTTGGTTATGCCCTCGACCGATTAGTAACAGTCAGCTCCATGCATTACT
>Ga0129313_1001153_pt1 | contig 17763 bp, 23 predicted proteins | sample O1105metagenome_FD_94436 | JGI IMG/M metagenome (GOLD analysis project Ga0129313, IMG submission 94436) | Orangutan group fecal microbial communities from fecal samples from Wisconsin, USA - O1105 metagenome | ecosystem: Host-associated > Mammals > Digestive system > Large intestine > Fecal... | reverse complement strand
TCAGATTATGACCGATCCGGTGGTACTGGATGCGGCTGGGGATTACACGTCACTGGATGCAATGGCATCCGATCTGATTAACGCCAAAATTCCGGCACAGTTCCGCAATGACCCGCGTCTGGTTGTCCTGGTCGGTGCCGATCTGGTCGCTGCTGAACAATACCGACTGTATCAGGCAGCAGACCGTCCGACTGAAAAAATTGCTGCGCAGATGCTGGGGAGCACCATTGCTGGCCGTCAGGCCATTATTCCGCCGTTTATGCCGGGTAAACGCATGGTGGTTACGCCACTTTCTAACCTGCACATCTACACCCAGCGTAATACCCGTATGCGTAAGGCGGAGTTTGTTGAAGATCGTAAGCAGTTCGAAAACAAATACCTGCGCAATGAAGGTTACGCGGTGGAAGTGCCGGAGCTGTATGCAGCCATTGATGAATCCGCTGTGACAATCGGCAAAGTCTCCGAACCGGTGGAGGGCTGATAAATGGCACTTTCCCCTGCGCAGCGTCACAGCCAGCGTATTGCAATGGAACAAAAGCTGAAGCGCAGCCAGGCACTGGACACCACGGAAAGTATGCACATGCTGATCAGGGCGCTGGAAACGGATGTGGAACATGTTCGAAGTCTGCCTACCATTGCCGATCGCGTCGAGTATAAACGTGATGTGCTGTTGCCGCGCTGGGTTCCCACTGTGGAAGCCTATCTGGAGAGTGGCCAGGTGTATGCAAATCCGGTTTTCGCCTGGTGTGTTATCTGGCTGTTTGACGTGGGCGATCTGGATAAGGCGCTGGACTGGGCTGACATTGCAATCAGTCAGCAGCAGGCAACCCCGGATCGGTTGCGCAGCAATTTCCCCACGTTTGTGGCGGATACGATGCTGGAATGGGCGCAGGAAACCGCAGGTCGCGGGGAAAGTGTTGAGCCTTATTTCACCCGCACGTTTGAGCGGGTGGCAAACACCTGGCGACTGCATGAGCAGGTGACGGCCAAATGGTTCAAGTTTGCCGGTCTGGAGTTGCTACGCAATGACGATGGGCAGAAAACGGCGGCGGGCGTGGATGATATTAAAACGCTGGAAAAAGCTGATCAGCTGCTGGTTATTGCAGAAAAACACTACTCAAAAATTGGCGTCAGAACGGCGCGGCAGACAATTGCCGCCCGTATCCGAAAACTGACAACTCAAGGATAACAACAAATGAAAGAAAGCCATTTACAAGGTGCACATACCCATAGTGTGAGTGCATATAACCATAGTGCAGGCGCACATACGCACACTTTTAATACTGAGCACTAAAAAGACTACCGCAAGCCAGGCGGACGCGGTGGAGGGCAGAACGCCTTGTGTGTAACTGCGCCGTGGAAACCGGCCAGTCCGCCTTTTTCGGGGGATTTATGTTTAGCGGAAAGCCGCTGGATTATCAGGATGAACCGCTGACCAATAACGGATTCTGGCCAGATCTGAATCTGAAGGATTTTCAGGCGCAGCGGTCACTACCGCCAGATATTGACGCTGACACCATCAGCCAGGCGTTGCTTGCAGCGGTGGCGGAGGTGAATGCGGAACTGGAAAACGTGGAGGCCAGCTGGATAGCGAAAGGCCACACGCTGGCGGCAGAGGTACCGGGCGTAAAAATGGGCGGACTGAACAGCCTGTGCGCCCAGTATATGAAGGCCGTTTTTGCCAGGGCAAAAGCGGATCTGCTGGGGGAGTTCGCCACTATCGGGCGGCGCGATACTCATCCAGGACAGGAAAGTATGGAAACCCGTGCGGGGTTACTGGCTGAAGCATCGGTGGCGATCCGCCGTATGAAAGGGCTGAAACGGGCAACGGTGAAAAAAGTATGAGCCAGACGCAGATCCAAAGCCTGACCACATTTTTTAAAGATAACGTCCCGCCCCGTGCGATGCAGTCATTTGACAGTGTGCTGGATGAGATGAAGTTCATTCCTGCGGCGAAGGATTACGGGCTGGGACAATATCGCCAGGCGGTTATCCGATATGACGCGGTTCTGAGCTGGGAGCGTTTCCCGTATCGCCTTTGCCCGCCGCAGTTGCTTATGTCCTTACTGGCTGCGTGGCTGGATGATGCTGACAGGGAACTACTGGATGAAGTGGGGCTGAGTGAAGCTGAACCTGACTGGGATGTGTCGGTGGATGATGAGGAAGTGGCCACTGTGGTGCTGACTGTTCCGATGGTGGAAGAACTGGTGATCAGGCAGGACGAAAACGGGGCTATTCCGTGGCGGGGTGAGCGCTGGTCACTGGTTGAGCCTGAAATCTGGACGGCACTGACCGCCAGTATTTACAGCGTGGATGAGGCTGGTGCGCCGGTGGGGGATAGCGAATGATTGCCGGTGGCGAGCTGAATAAAAAACAGCTGGCCGAATTGCGCAAGGCACTGACCAGCATGGAGCTGCCGCCGAGAAAACGGCAGCGTCTGATCTGGCGGCTGGCCAAATATGGCGTGATTGCTGCGGCAAAACGGCATGTGCGCAATCAGGAATCCCCGGATGGCCAGAAGTGGTCGGGACGTAAGACAAAACGCAAAGGGAAGATGCTGCGCAACCTGCCAAAGCTGCTGCATATCCGTGAAATGCCAGAAATTCAGGCTGTGCGGATCTATTTGCAGGGCGGCGGATACCGAAACGGGGAAACGCCGGTACCAGCCGGAACAGTGGGTTACGCGCAACAAAACGGAATGCGCGTGAAAGTCAGCCGCAGTAATCAGCCACGGAAGGCGGAGGCAGGGAAAATGGCGACACCTGCCCAGGCCAAAAAATTACGGGCGCTGGGGTACCGGGTGAAAACCGGTAAGCGATGGAAAAAGCCCACACTGGGCGAGATCACCAAAACGATGCCGTACAGCCAGGCGGGGCTGCTGATTCGAAAACTCAGTGGTAAAGCCGTGAAAACCAGCTGGACAGTGGATCTTCCTGCCCGTGTGTTTCTGGGCATGAATGATGATGAATTTGACAAGGCGCTGGCGCGTCAGCTTCAGGCCATCGGCTTTGGCTGGGACGTTAAAGCGCAGGATATTAAGGGGAAAGCATGACCTGGCCAATTGTGACCGTAAACCAGGTAAATCAGCTGCTGGGTGAAACCAATGAAGTGGAACGCACACTGCTGTTTATCGGTTCGGGTACCAAAAATGTGGGGAAAACGCTGGCGGTGAATGCCCAGAGTGATTTTGATTCACTGCTGGGCGAGGAAGCCAGCCCGCTGAAAAATGATGTTCTGGCTGCGCTGGCGAACGCTGGCCAGAACTGGTGGGGGTTCATTCATGTCCTGCCAACTGACGCGGAGGCAGATGCCTGGGTGAAAGCGGTTCTGGCCGCGCAGGTGGTGTGCTCTGTGGAAGGTGTGGTGCTGTCTGACGATGTGACCGCTAAAGCGCAGGTAAATCAGGCCGTGACGTTACGATCCACCCTGATTTCAAAATATGGCCGCTGGGTGTGGTTCATTCTGGCCGCACAGGGAATGCAGGACGAAGAAGCCCAGGCGGATTATCTGGTACGCATGGCCACCCTTCAGGATGGCATTGCAGAAAAGGCGGTGCAGCTGGTTCCCCGCCTGTGGGGAAATGAACCGGGTGTGCTGGCTGGTCGCCTGTGTAGCCGTGCGGTAACCATTGCTGACAGTCCGGCGCGGGTTAAAACCGGTGCTCTGATGAATCTGGGCAGTGATGAAATGCCGGTTGATGGTACCGGAGAAGTGCTGGAACTGGCCACACTTCAGGCGCTTGAAGCACAGCGTTTCAGTGTGCCGATGTGGTACCCGGATTATGACGGTTTTTACTGGGCAGATGGCCGCACGCTGGATGTTGAGGGCGGCGATTATCAGTCGATTGAAACCCTGCGCGTTGCGGATAAAGCGGCCCGCCGTGTTCGTCTGCTGGCTATCAGTAAAATCGCAGATCGCTCGCTGAACAGCACGCCGGGAAGTATCGCCGCACATCAGACACTGTTCGCCCGTCCACTGCGTGAAATGTCCACTGCGGCCAGCATTAATGGTGTGTCATTTCCGGGAGAGGTGAAGCCGCCGCAGGATAGTGATGTGACCATTGTCTGGAAGAACAAAAAGGCGGTGGATATTTACATTGTGGTGCGCACCTGGGAAGTGCCGCTGCAAATCACCATCAGTCTGTTACTGGATGCCAGTCTGGAGGCCACAGCATGACCAAACGTATTTCGGGTATGTCGTTTGACACCTATATGGACGGCGATCTGATCCATATCGAGAAAATCACGCTCGATATTACGGATAACAGCGCTGCCGCCCAGACGCGTGGCGTCCCTGATGGGTATGTAGACGGCGATGTTGCCGCCGAAGGGGAAATTGAAGTCAGTTCAAAAACACTTCAGGTGCTGACAGCCAAAGCCCGCGCAGCGGGTTCATGGCGTGGGCTTCCCCCACTTGATTTTTTTTTCTATGCCAAAGCCAGTAGCGAAGAAATGAAGGTGGAGACGTTCGGCAATAAATTGCAGGTCGGCAACCTGCTGGATATCGATCCGAAAGGGGGCGGCGTGACCACGCACAAAATCAAATATTTCGTGACCAGTCCGAAATTCGTCAACATCAACGGTGTGCCGTATCTGGAAGCGGAAGCTACAGAAAATCTGATCGGATAAGGGGCAGGGATGCAGGAGCATGAAAAGAGTCTTTATTCACTGCTGATCATTGGCGCACTGATTGCCATCGGCAATGTGCTGACCAGTAATGACCCAATCACGCCGCGCCTGTTTGCCGGTCGCGTGATCCTGGGCAGTCTGGTTTCAGTGGTGGCCGGGGCGGTACTAATTCAGATCCCGGATGCCAGCCCGCTGGCCATTCAGGGGCTGGGGGCGGCGCTGGGGATTGCCGGTTATCAGGCGGTGGAAGTGTGGCTGCGCAGACGTGCAGCGGGAAAGCAGAACGGGAGCAAGACAAATGACCCTGAGTGAAAAACAGCAATTATTCACAGTCATGGTGGCCAGTCTGATCCACTGGGCAGAAGAACATGGCTACAGACTGACGTTCGGTGAGGCTTACCGTACACCAGAACAGGCCGCGCTGAATGCGAAGAAAGGCAGCGGCATTTCTAACAGCCTGCACACCCAGCGGCTGGCGGTGGATTTCAATCTGTTCGTGAACGGTCAGTACAAAACCCGTACAGAAGATTATCTGCCACTGGGGGAATACTGGGAATCACTGGGTGGTTCCTGGGGCGGACGCTTCAAATCCAGACCTGATGGTAATCATTTCAGCCTGGAACATAACGGGGTGCGCTGATGAGCAGCGGGCAGTGGCTGGTTGTGGTGGCGCTGGCATTTGTCTGGGGCTGGCTGACCGCTGACTGGCGGCGTGACAGCTTAGAGCTGGCGATCAATACAGCGGCGCAGGTGGCCGGTAATGAATCGCGAAAAGTAATGCAGGGCATTGCCAGTGATTCAGCCAGAGCGCTGGAAGATAAACTGGAGGCGTTAAAAAATGTGGCACCGCGTGAGATACGCACGGAAATACTTAAGCCCGTTTTTACCAATCATTGTCTGTCTGATGAGTTTGTCAGCATGTACAACAGCGCCGCAGCTGGTACCGAGCGTGCGTTATCAGGAAAACCTGAAAACTAAATGCACCACGCAGCTGCCGCGCCTGAACGGTACGACAGGAAAAGATGCAGCGGAATTACTGACAATTTATCCTGAAATTTATGGCCAGTGTGCTGCGCGTCATAATCAGTTAGTGGACGAAATTAATTTAAGAGAGAGTATGAGTGATGGAACAAATTAAACTGTGTGTTTGTGGTGTTGATATTGTTTTTGAACCAAATCAGACCGCCTACAACAAATTTATTAATGAAATGGCGATGGATAATAAAGTTGCCCCGGCACATAACTATCTGACGCGAATTGTGGCAACGGAAAGTAAAGAAGCACTGACCGAAGTATTAAAGCGTCCGGGTGCTGCACTTCAACTGGTTGGCAAAGTAAATGATATTTATGCGCCAGAACTGGAAATTGAAGTAAAAAACTGACAAAGCGAGTCCATGAAATTGAAAGAAATGGACTCGAACAATATTTAATTCTACGCCGTCATTATTTACCGCATGGTCAGGACTCTGTTGACGATATCGCCGCCGCTATATGGCTGGATAATCGGCACTGGGAATATACGGGGATCGCCGTGGCCAATGGTGTGGCAAAAGCATTTAAAGGCACTGAATGAAACAATTAGATTTTACATTAAGCCTGATTGATAAATTATCCCGCCCGTTAAAACAGGCGCAGGGTAATGTCACCGGCTTTGCGGAAAAATCAAAAGCGGCCTTTATGCAGATTGGCGGCGGCGCGATGGCGCTGGCCGGTGTCGGGATGGCGATCAGGGGCGCGTTATCACCGGCAATTGAAATGTATGACGCGCTGAATGATGTCGCCGCAAAAGGTATCGATGATTCCGCGCTTAAGACCGTTCGGCGTGATGCCCTGCGCTTCAGTACAACCTACGGTGCCAGCGCGGTGGAGTTCGTTAAATCCACGGAAAATATTAACGCTTCCATTGCCGGACTGACGGGTAATGAACTGCCGAAGGTGACGAAAGTCGCCAATACCCTGGCTTTTGTGCTCAAGTCCACAGCGGCGGACACGGCGGAATTTATGGGGCAGATGTTTGGTAACTTTTCCGCCGATGCCGCCAGACTGGGCAAGATTGAATTTGCCGAGCAACTGGCGGGCAAGATGGTTTATATGCGCAAAACATTTGGCACAGAAATGGCCACTATCAAGGATTTGATGGAAGGTGCGCGCGGCGTAGGGACTAACTACGGCGTGGGACTGGATGAACAGCTGGCCGTTCTGGGGCAACTTCAGCGGACACTGGGAACGGAAGCCAGCAGCGCCTATGAAGGATTTATGACTGGTGCGATTGATGGCGCTAAAAAGCTGGGGCTGTCCTTTACTGACTCCACCGGCAAAATGCTGTCCATGCCTGAAATGCTGATCAAGTTGCAGGGCAAATATGGCAAAAGCCTTGAAGGGAACCTGAAAGCCCAGGCGGAACTGGATGCAGCCTTTGGTGACAGTTCTGCAGTGGTTAAACAGCTTTACGGCAATGTCGCGTTACTTCAGCGGAACATCACCGAACTGGGCGGCGCGGACGGTCTGAAGCGTACCCAGGAAATGGCTCAAAAAATGGTTAAGCCGTGGGATCGCTTTGTGCAAATCCTGAAAGCCATTCAGACCGTGATCGGGCTGACGCTGATCCCGGTGCTGTATCCGGTTCTGAATCGCCTGGCTGATATGGGGCAGACTTTTGCCCGCTGGATGCAGTTATTTCCTAACATTGCCCGTGTGATTGGTTATGCGTCGATGGCACTACTGAGCTTTGCCGCCGTGGGTGCGGTGGCCAATATCGTGATGGGAGTATCCAGATTCATCATGATGGGACTGCGCGGGATCTGGGGGGCGTTAACGGCGGTTACGAAAATCTACACGGCCACTGTCTGGCTGTCGCAAATGGCGGTAATCGCCTGGAATACCACGCTGAAGTTTTTGCGCGGTGCGTTACTGGCGGTACGCATGGCCGCAATAATGGCCGGAATTGGTATCAACCTGATGAGCTGGCCGATCCTGCTTGTGATTGGTGCCATTGCGCTGCTGGTTGTCGGTTGTTATCTGCTGGTTAAGCACTGGGACACGATAAAAGCAGCGGTGATGAATACCGAAGCCTTCCAGACATGTGCCGCCGTGGTGAAATGGCTGGCGGGGATCTTTGCTTCAGCCTGGCAATATATCAGTGAAGGATGGAACAGCTTTATTTCTTTGCTGACAGGATTTTCACCGTCTGAGGCATTAAAGGGAATGGCCACCGACATTATGTCGCTGTTTGATAATGTCTGGAAGTCAATCAAAGGGGGATTTCTTAAATCGTGGAACTGGATTGTTCAGAAACTGAATAAAATTCCCGGCGTGGATATTTCACTGGCCAGTGAAACTACGCAGCCATTAACCGGAAATACACTGTCGACGGGTGGTGATTTAAAAGGTGTGGATAAAGGTGGTATCAGCAAAACAATCAGCAGCAACAGTAAATCCGTAACCGATAACAGCCGGAAAATTGGTGAAGTGCATTTCCATACCAAAGAAGCACTTTCTCCATCACAGCTTATGGAATGGCAGGAGCTTGGCGCATGAGTAATGTTCTCTATATCGACTTACTGATTCAGGGCGGTGACTTTGTTCTGAATACCGGTAATGAACCTGAATTATGTAATAACCGAAAAAGTATCGGGCAGGACATTATTCATTCCATTATTGAAAGCGGGTTAGCGACGGAATTAATCGCCGAACGTAGCCCGACAATGAGAGCGGATATTTTTACCCGCATGGAATTACTGATTGAAGATGATGAACGCATTGTGCCGGGTACGGTGGAAATCAGTGAAGAAAGTCAGAAGCGGCTGTGGGTAACCGCGAGTACATACGATTTTGGCGGGATCTCTGCGCAGGTGGATTTATGACGGAAAAACCGCAGGTTGATTTTGAAGAAGTGGTGAAAGACAGCGGTATGCCGGTAACGGAAGCCGAAGTGCGGGAACGCTTCAATGCAATTGCAGCAGATGAGGGAATTATCACCAATACATCCCGAATGTCACCGTTCTGGCGATTAATCACCGCTATTGTGACCGCCCCGGTGATGTGGCTTAAAGACGTTCTGGTGTTAACCGTGCTGGCCAATATGTTTGTGGCCACAGCCAGCGGGAGCATGTTGCGTTTGCTGGCCTGGGCGGTGAACGTCACGGCAAAACCGGCGAGCGCTGCACAGGGGGGGATTCGGTTCTTCAAAGAAGATGCAAAGGCCGTTGTGACGGTCAAAGCCGGGACGATTATCCAGACAGAACGCATTAACGGGCGAGTGTATGAGCTGGCTACCACTGAGGATGTGGTGATCACTTCCGGTGCGGCCAGCGCATTGCTACCGGTGAAAGCCACTGGCACCGGGGGCGCATATAACCTTGCGCCCGGATATTACCGCATTCTGCCGGTGGCGGTCAGTGGTATCAGCCACGTGGCCAGTGAGGAAAACTGGTTGACCGTGCCGGGGGCTGATGAGGAAAGTGATGATGAACTGCGCGAGCGTTGCCGCAATCAGTTCAATCTGGTGGGGAATTACCACACCGATGCGGTTTATCGCTCAATGATCGCCAGTGTTGCCGGGTTGAGTATCGATCGGATTTTCTTTGAGCATGAAGCACCGAGGGGGCCAGGAACAGCCAACGCCTTTTTATTACTGGACAGTGGGGTGGCATCAGCGCCGTTCGTGGATGCGGTGAATGACTATATCAACACGCTGGGGCACCACGGGCATGGTGATGATATGCAGTGTTACCCCATGCCGGAAACGCTTCACGATCTGGCCGTCACGGTTTATGTCAAAAATCTGAACAACTTCAGTGACGAAGAAGTGAAAACTCTGAAGGGCGGCATTGAAAACATGATCCGCTGTGCCTTTCGTGAAAATGCTGATTATGACGTCAGAAAGACGTGGCCATATTCGCGGTTTTCCTTTTCGCAACTGGGGCGGGAAATTCATAAAACCTTTGCACAGACGGAATCACTGACATTTTCGTTGGGAGACATTACCAGTGAACTGAGCGTGCCGCGTCTGAAATCACTGACGGTGAATATTGAGAATGAATGAGTTCATGAAAAAGCTGGCCGGGATGTTCCTGCCGTCCTGGATGAATAAAGGCGAACCGGGGAAATTGCTGAAAACGGCGCGGCGGTTCTGGGCTGAGGTTTACGGCTGGATTACCTGGCCAATGAATCAGTTTGATCCGCTGACGTGTACACCGGCATTACTGAACCTGCTGGCTTATGACCGGGATATCACCCGCTTTGATGGTGAACCGTTGACCCTGTTCCGCAAACGTGTGGCTTTTGCCTTCGTGAATGCCCGGGATGCTGGTTCAGTTGAGGGGTTTATCAATATCTTTGAACGGCTGGGAATTGGTTATGTGGAGCTGTTCGAACGGCAACCGGATATCGACTGGGATGTGATTCTGGTTCGGGTTACAGACAGCCAGATTGCAGACAACACGCAGCTGCTGATCCAGATAATCCGCCAGTACGGGCGAACATGCCGCCGTTATCAGTTTGAGGTGATCACGCCTGAAAGCCTGGTTATCAGGGCCGGGTGGGGTCAGGGGGAATATGTGGTTTACCCGGCGACGTTAGCAGGGACGGAAGCCCGCAGCGCAACATTCAGCGCGAGTTTGTAAGGAGGTTTTTATGTCACAGACAGCCATCACACTGGCGTTTGAAAACTGGAAAGCGCAGCAGGGCGCAACGGGTGAACCGGTACTACTGGATGAATTTGTTTTTGCCAGTGTGCCGGATTTAAACCCGGATACACCTGTTGACCGCAATGAAACATTACCACCGGCTGCACAGATTGTTCACCGGCAGTCTGTTACCCGCACCGGTGTGGTGGATGAAAACGGTGTGGTCTATTCCGTAGTGCTGGGTGCAGATGTGGGTGATTTCAGTTTTAACTGGATCGGTCTGCTCAATAAGGCCAGCGGTACGCTGGCAATGATTGTCCATGCACCATCACAGCAGAAACTGAAAACAAAAGAAGGTCAACAGGGGAACGTGCTGATCCGCTCGTTTCTGATGGAGTACAATGGCGCACAAACGGAAACCGGGATTAATACACCCGCTGAAACATGGCAGATTGATTTTACTGCACGTCTGGCCGGAATGGATGAACGCCAGCGCCTGGAAAATATGGATATTTATGGCGCGGCGGCGTTTTTTGGTAACGGGTATCTGGTAGCCAAAACCGGCAATCAGTTTTTTGTCACGAAAGGCACGGGGTATGTGGCTGGACTTCGTGCGTCACTGGCTGCGAATCAGAATATTACGGTAACGACAAAGCCGGTAAAAGTCTGGCTGGATGTGTGCTGGACAGGGACACTGACCAGTGTCTGGAATGTGCAGAGCAAAATCACGGTGGCAGCAAATCTTGCTGATTATGTTCAGAACGGGGTTCAGCATTATGTGTTTGCTGTGGCCAGCATTGATGCGGATGGCAACATCACGGATTTACGGCCAAAGGGTAGCCTGGGAGAACAGCAGGCCAGCAGCGATTTTTTGCGTAAGGATGCAAACCTTGCTGATGTTAGCGACAAGGTGAAAGCAAGAAAAAGCCTGGAGCTGGGTGAACTGGCCGTTTTAAGTCGTAGTGATGTTCTGCCGGTTGGTGTTCCACTTCCATGGCCAGCAGATATTCCACCTCCTGGCTGGGCAATTATGCAGGGGCAGTCTTTTGATAAGGCAGTATATCCATTATTGGCTGCTGCGTATCCATTGGGTGTTATTCCTGATATGCGCGGGCAGACGATTAAAGGTAAGCCTAACAGCGGACGTGCCGTATTATCTTATGAACAGGATAATATTAAGTCACATACCCATAGCGCCAGTGCCTCAAATACCGATTTAGGGACAAAAACCACATCATCGTTTGATTATGGAACTAAATCTACGAATAACACTGGTGCTCATACCCATAGTGTTAGCGGAACAGCTGCTTCAGCAGGTGCACATACACATCCGATATCTCAGGGAGATAATGCTAACGTTAGCTCCGGTAGAGTAGCTTCGTCGAACTCTGCTCAAACTCACTTAGGTGCAACGAATTCTGCGGGCGCACACACCCACTCGGTATCAGGTACTGCAGCAAGTGCTGGGGAGCATAAACATACTGTCGGTATTGGTGCTCATACGCACTCTGTTGCGATTGGTTCGCATGGACACACCATTACGGTTAATGCTGCGGGTACTTCAGAAAACACTGTTAAAAACATTGCATTAAACTATATCGTGAGACTCGCTTAATGATATTTAAAATGAGTGATATCGATCAAACAGTTACTGTTTATAAACTTCATCCTGAGACGAATGAGTTTATTGGTAGTGATAACGCTTTTATTCCCGCTCACACAGGACTACCAGCCAATTGCACCACAATTAAACCTCCATTAACAAAAGACGGATTCGTGGCAATTTTTAATACAGAAAAACAGAAATGGATTGCTATTAAAGATCACCGTGGCGAAATTGTATTTGATACGAAAGACGCTAGAAGGTTCGTGATAACAGCACCAGGGGATTATCCAGCTGGAACAACTACTCTGGAGCCTGAAAACGCATGGCAAAAATGGAATGGCAGTAAATGGGAGGATGATGCTGAGTCTATGCGAGTTGCATTAACCCGTGAGGCAGAATTGGAAAAGATAAGACTGCTTAAACAGGCCCATACTGCCATTGCCACATTGCAGGATGCTGTTGTTTTAGGCATGGCGAGCCAGGAAGAAACATTGTTACTTACCGCATGGAAAAAATACCGCGTTTTACTGAATCGTATTCAAGCGGAAGATGCGCCGGAAATTGTGTGGCCGGAGGTGCCTGGAAATGTGGCGTGAAGCACGTCTGGCCTTCACGGATTCTGTTGCTGCGCTGAACTGTTCGATCGTCCCTGCGCATCCGTGGATTTATGGGCTGGGACAGCAGACAGCGAACGGGGCATATCTCAGCCCGGTTAATGCTGTTCGCTATCTTGCTGAACGCCTGGCCGGAACTGGGGGGAATGTGGACGTGGTGATTATGATGGTCACCGGACAGACGCAGGAAAACTTTATGGCCAGCCTGAATAACCTGGTCGGGATTTTCCCCGCCCCGGCATTCACGCAGGTAAAACGGCTGGCGCAATCCGCCGCAGCGCTGGCTATTGAAAAGATGCAGATCCCGGCGAAAACCGCCGCAGCGTTACCTGCGTCCATTCCACTGTCTGTACCAACCAGCAGGGCAGCTTTATCTGCTGCGGCAATCAACCAGGCACAAAAGGTGGCGGGTGCCGGATTTGATATCGAAGGGCTGAAAAAACAGCTGGGCGAGTTCACGCAGCTGCGTGACCAGCTTATCAGTGATGTGGCCAGCGGCCTGAATGACTTACAGGGGAAGAGTGCCAGAGCGTGGGTTTTTACTGCCAGCGGAGACACCGGCACAACGTTACTGGAACTGGTGAAGGACATTCCGCAGCAGTCTGCCGTTTACACCGCAGCCATGATGCTGGTTGGCGATAATCTTGATGGAATAAAGGGAATGATTCATGACTTCGATCCCGACACTGGCGCTTAATGGCGAGGCCATCCAGCTGAAAAACATGCGGGTGACTGTTTCACAGCAATTTCAGGATAAAGATCAGTCCGGCCAGACCAGTGCCACAACAAAATCAGAGCAGGGAGCAAAGGGAAAGGAACTGCGGATCAGCGGTGAAATACCCTTTAAACAGCCTGAAATACTGAAGCGTATTTTTGAGCTGGCCAGTGCTACCGATGCCAGTGGTAATCGTCAGAAGTACCGAGTGGCGCATGAAGTTGCCCGTGCTGTTAATTTTCGTGAAGCAACGTTCAGCGGAATGCTGGATGCACCCCAGCAGGACGGGAAAATGGCCTGGCTGGTGACATTCACACTGGCGGAACATATCAGCGTGCAGGAAAAGCGAGAGGCCAGGGCAACAGGTAAGACGACCGCAAAAAAACAGACTGCCGGTAGTGCGGGACAGAACGGTGGCCAGTCTGCCGGAGAAGATGAAGAAAAACTGACGTGGTTTGAACGCAAAGTGCTGAAGCCCGTCAATGATGCTTTGGGTTAATGATGAAACCAGTAAAACGCCTTTACCTTTCAACGGATGAAGTTCACCTGGTGGATGCCAGCCTGGTACTGGAGCTGAACAGCTGCGGCCGGGGCTTCATCACCGCAGAGACAACAACCGATTACACCGGAAAACTGGTGCGGCTGGATGTGGGGTATACCGATCTGCTTTTGCGCTGGTTTACGGGGTATGTGGAGCGATCGCAGCCCGCTGAAAACGGTTTTCAGCGCCTGTTCATTCGTGAGCTGGTAGGTGTGTTTGAAAGGATGTGGCCATGTTCGTTTCAACACCCGACTTTGCGTGAAATTGCGGGCTGGCTGGAAGAAAACAGCGGGATCACGGTCAGTGTGCCTGATGCACAGTACAGCGATACCCCCATCCCACATTTTACCCATAACGGTACTGGTTATCAGTTGCTGAACAATCTGGGCAGGGCGTTCAGTATCCAGGATTACATCTGGTACCAGTTACCTGATGGTTCGCTTTACGTCGGCGGCGCAGAAAAGTCATTGTTTGCCGGTCGTCCAGTAGAAATCCCGTCAGAGTTCAGCCAGGGGGCTGCTGGCGGTAACTCTGTGACATTACCAGTGATCCAGACTATGCGGCCAGGGGTGGAGATGAACGGTGAACGCGTGACTAAAGTTCACCTGACTAATGACACGATGGCGATCACATGGACGCCGAGAAACCGCGCAACGGGTAAACCTTTGCAGAAAACACCAGCGCAACGGCAGATTGAAAGCCATTACCCGGAACTGGCATCCGGGCTTCATTTGCCAAAGATGGCCAGAGTCGTGGCGCATTCAGAGCCGGTAAAAAGCGGTAACTTTGCCGATCCCTTCCGGCCACGTTACGCCGTGGACGTGCAGCTGCTTGACGCAGACGGAAATCCGGACAATCAGACGCCTGTTTATTCAGCGGTGCCGCTGCCGGTACCAATGGCCGGGAATGATTCAGGTATGTTTCAGTTCCCGCCAGAAGGGACGCTGGTTGAGGTCGCATTCACAGGAGGCAGACCGGATAAACCTTTTATCAGGCAGACGCTACCGGATGGCACCAGTCTGCCGGACGTTAAACCCGGTGAGCAATTGCAGCAGCAGCGGGAAGAAGTATCCCAGAGGGTGACTCTGGCGGGTGACTGGGTAAGGCAGACCGATCAGACCATCAGTGAAACATCGATGGTGCGAACGGTAAAAGCAGATACAGAACAACGTGATCTGGTCAGTCGCGAAACCACGGTTAAAGCCACTGATAAAACCATTGTGGTGGGGACCGCCACCCTGCTAGCCGGAGCCATTCAGCAGGTCAGTGCCGGGGATTTTAGCCAGGCCGTGAAAGGTAACAGGCTGGCCAGCATTGAAGGAAACGAAGAAACGGACATAGCAGGACAGCAGTCCATTAAAGTGGGCGGTGCTGTAGCCGTGGAGGTTGGCGAAAGCCTGACAGAGAAGATTGCCGCGCTGCGTAAATCAGTGGCCGCTGGCGGTCAGCAGGTCATGGGGGCAACAGTCCATATTGGCAGTGAGAATATCAACGCCCTGACCATGATGCTGGACACTATTGATTTACTGGCAGAACTGGCGCAGCAATGCGCGAACCATTCACACCCCACCGTTGGGACTCCAACCAATGCCGCCGCGTTCACACAGACGGCGACGAAAGCCGGGCAGACCCGGAGCAAGTACCAGAACATCATTGCCTGACCATTCCAGACAGCCCACAAAACGCGGGGTTTGTCGTTTTCTCAGTTCCTTGATAGGATTATTGCATACTCAAATGATAGGAATAGGGATATGAAAAATTTCATTATATTAGCTGTAGGAGCAGCAGTTTCATTCAATGTGTTTGCGGCTGAGGTTGTTTATGTGCCAACAGATACGAAGGCTAGTTACACGATTTTAGATAAGACTCGCGACGGCAGCATGGCTACTATAACAACCGAAAGAAAGGGGCCGTCTGGAACATCATATTCAAAGCGGCTGTACGACTGTACTGCCGGGACAGTTAAATATCTTGGAGACGGTGAGACCATCGAGCAGATGAATAACTCGGCACCAGATCCAAATATGGCCCCTATAGTTGACCGCTCAATTGCATACTACATTGGACTAAAAGCCTGTCAGTAACTACGTTCTTATATCGGTTGATATGAATTGAACACACCTTAACCCGCATTGTGCGGGTTTTTTTGTACCCACCGCCAGACCGCACAGAACGCTCTCAGCAGGCGGGACAACACTAGGGTAACCACTGCGACACCGCAATAAGATCAAATTCACAGCGACGCTCTGAGGTAGCCACATGCAGACAAAATAAATCTTTCGCAGACAAAAACGGCACTACACCGCACCCGCCTGCGGTTTCTGGATCGATAAAATTTTTCAGTTTTCTTTTTCTACAAACCAGCGCCTTGGACAGCGCCAGTACTGGCAGCTTCATAGAGAACGCGAACTGAAAAGATTGAAAAGATTTTCAGTGTTTTTCAGTTTAGCTAAGCATTATAAAATCTGTTTTGTTTTTTATGTTGTTGAAAATTAAGTTGTTTATTGGTTTTTTTTGTGGTTGTTATACAGTGGCCTCTTGTTTTGCTATGATGTAGTAACCATATAAGCTATTGATCAGATAGTTCTAAAGTAGCAAGAACTATCAAGTGAAAACTGAATTATCATGAACTACTTGTGGTTCCTTGGTCTAATGTGTATAAAGGATGTCCAAGGTTTTGAACCAAGAAGATGAGCCAACTAGAGAGGTATAAACTATGAAAAAAATCTATCGTGAAGAGGATTGGGGTGTTTTCATCTCCAAGTAAATAGTTACTCATTTTATAGATTCTCGGAGGTGGGCTTAAGCCCGCCTCTTTTGTTTATGGATTAAGCGAAATGAATCACGACTTCCTGCCTGCTGTTTCAGAGACACTTCATCACCTTTGGAAAACTAACCCAACCTTCTACAGTACTATCATCGCCGCAGTGATAGCTGCCGCTATAGCAATCATTAGCATAAGAAAACAAAGGCAAACATCTCGCGAAAAAAACTCACTTGATTTTGAATCTTCATACAAACGTAGCGATAAAGTTGAAGATGCTTGGCAAACAATGCTTGATATCCTAAAGGTTAAAAAAATTATTCCGCTGGAAATGTGGGGGCGTAATGAAGTCAGGCAGACTAAGGAAGCGCGAGCATTGATGACAGTGTTCAACGAATGGGAACGGTGTGCAAATGCGATCAGAAATGGTCTGTATGATGAAAGTTTTTTATACAAAGTATTTGGATCTACAGTGATTTTCTTGGCCAAGGAATTTGAACCTTACTTGGCTGCTCGGCGCAGTGTAAACATTAAATTTTACGGTAATTTTTGTTGGTTGGCCGAAAACTGGATGATTAGAAGAGGGCGTGAATTGGGGGAGGGGTACCCACCTTTACCGTTTAATGTACCGTTTACTCCCCGACTAGCGATGCCCACATCCAAAGCCGTACAAAGTCGGAAACAGATAGTGAACATTAAACGTATTTAGATATTGTGCAGGGAATCTGTTGGCATTTTATCGCCATCAGATTGCAATAAATTAATTTAACTTTTTGTTATAAAATAAGTATCAAACAATAAACCCATTTGCTTAGAAGCAGATGGGTGTTAGTCGCTGGTTAGAAATTCTCAATGTTTCCTGGAGCTACATCAGGCCGCTTCCCCGCAATTGCCTCTACGTTAGCAAAGAGTACATCTTCCGCTCCACCTCGCTCCCTGTATGAATCCTCTTTCACAAAGATTTTTTCCTGTTGCATACGCAAAATAGCGTCGTCAATGAGCTTATATAAGTCTTGACCAGAGTGGTTCAACTCAATGAGTAAAGCCTTCAGTGCCAGTTCTGTTTGATATTTTGTGGCCATCTGCATTAAATCCTTTAACTTGGTGGACGTAAAGTGGACATGGACAACAAAAAGGGGCTACGTTTTCACGTAACCCCTTGTTTTATTTGGTGGAGCTGGCGGGAGTTGAACCCGCGTCCGAAATTCCTACATCCTCGGTACTACATGCTTAGTCAGTCTTTACATTCGCTTGCCAGCTGCGGACGG
>Ga0129313_1001151_pt1 | contig 17829 bp, 21 predicted proteins | sample O1105metagenome_FD_94436 | JGI IMG/M metagenome (GOLD analysis project Ga0129313, IMG submission 94436) | Orangutan group fecal microbial communities from fecal samples from Wisconsin, USA - O1105 metagenome | ecosystem: Host-associated > Mammals > Digestive system > Large intestine > Fecal... | reverse complement strand
TACTGTCGTCTCCACAGAGATAAAGTCTTCTCCCGTTTCGCCGTGACCATCATAGACGATCTGCATCACATGGTAATCCTGCGAAAGCAGACCAACCGAGTCGGCGAACGCCCACTCCGGCTCTGCCGTGCACGGCAGAAACAGCAGCGTCTTTTCATGTTCTTTTCCATATTCCAAAGTTCTCATACCATCCGCCCCCGGGGTTTGCAGCATTATTTTTCCGGATCACGTTCTGTCATCGTGCCCAAGAGTGCCGGTGCGCCGCCTGCACTTCCTTATCTTCCCACACCCTTCAAGTACCCACTCTTTGCGTTTTCTTCGGTATCATCGGATTCATCATAGGCATCGTAAGGCGCATTGGGGTCGTGGACTCTTTTCTTGAAGGGCGAGCACAGCTCATTTTTGTGCGCAAAGGCAAACTCCATATTGTCCGTCCAGCCGGTGTGGCCGGTAATGAACAGCGGATGCAGCCCACGTTTTTTCAGTTTTTTCTCCAGCAACGCCAGAGACTTCACTGCCAGCTTGTTGTCCTCTGCCAATGCAGAAATGAAGCTGTATCCGCCGTCCGCGCCGAACCAGATGGTATCGCCGGTAAAGAGATATTTCTCGTCCACAAGGTATACCATGTGCCCCCATGTATGACCGGGAACGAGAAAGCACTCGATCCTGATGCCGTCAATGTCAAAGACCTCTTCATCGTGAAGCAGACGCTTTTCGTTGCGGATGGTCACCTGCGGCAGCTTGTAGAGATGATAGATGACCTTGCGGCGTACTTCTCCGGTCAGATACCGGTTCTCGATCTCGCCGATGTACAGCGTTGCGTTCTGAAACAGCCCCGGACTGTCCGCTTCTACTGCACCTACATGGTCAGTGTCCTGATGGGTGATGAGGATGTGCCGGATGGAATATGGGTTGATCCCCAGCCAGTTCATCTTTTCTGCCAGCCGGTCATAGTTGTATCCGGCATCGATCATAATGGTAGTATCACCCTTGCGGTAGAAGAAGATATTTGCCACCCACTCCCGCACACAGGCGACATTTTCATCGATCCAGCCGGTGTTCAAAGGCTTGAAGATCTCCTTGCCCCGGTACATCCGGCTCATCGCTTTTCTTTGGAATTCCGTTGCTTTTTTCGACATGATCGCACCTCATTTCTGTGCTGTGACGCACAGCCAGCCCTTTTTATTTTTGTGACTCTGAGCCCTGCCAAAGCCTGCTTGCTCCAGATACACTTTCAAATCAGCATCCGTATAGATGGTCATACCGTTAATGATTTGCGTCCATTTGTCGTCTTTTGCTGTTTCGCCGTTTGCTTCGTTACAGATGAAAAAAGTCCCGCCGGGCTTCAGCACCCGATAGACCTCTCTGAAATTTTGCGCAAGTTCCGGCCAGAAATAGACCGTTTCAAATGCGGTCACTACATCAAACTGCTCCGCTTCAAACGGCAACTCTGCCACACTTGCCTGCCGCACAGCACACCGACCTGCCGCAATGGCACCTGCATTGACCTTTCGCGCTTTTTCTACGCTGACTACCGAATAGTCGATGCCCTGCACCTTACCTTTGGGGCACAGTTTCAACAGTGTCTTAATGTTCGCCCCGCCGCCGCAGCCGCAGTCCAGCACCATGGCATCCGGGGCAGGCTGTAAAAAGCGCAGACCCCATTCTGCCATTGCGCTGTGTCCAAAGTTCATCATAGCAACCATGATCTTCCCGCCAAGACCTACGGGCTTGCGGGTGTTCTCAAAAAATGACATCTTATCACACCTCCGATTTCACACATTCCGCATAGGTCAGCGGAAAGGATGCCTTCAGAACAACGCTTTTCTGTACCGTCCAGCCGTTCTGCCGCAGGAAGCTCAGGTATTCCTCACTCGTCCACTTGCTGTGAAGCGGAAAGCCTGCCAGCTTCATGAAAAAGGCTTTGACCTTGCCGGAAAATGAGTTTTCTGCGTGAGTAAAGGTGGGCGCGATCAGCACACCGTCATCCTTCAGCACCCGTTTGATTTCTCGCAGCGATTTTTCTGGCTGCGGCACGATGTGCAGTGCGTTAGATACGATTACCACATCGAATGATTTGCTCGCGTATGGCAGAGAAAACATATCCTGCACGGAAAAATGCAGCTTCGCAGAGTAATACCTCCGCTTGGCCTCTGTAATCATTTCCGGAGAGGCATCCGTCGCCTCAATGTGTGCCGTTGCTTTTACGATGTGCTTGGCGATCAGCCCCGTTCCGGTAGCCAACTCCAGCACCGTTTTATCTTTCACGACCGAACAGATCAGCTCATACATTTTTTCGTATACTGCCTTGTCTTTTCGCATAAAGCAGTCATACAGACCTGCATTTCTGTCCCAGAAATTCTTGCGTGCTCGCATTGCTGTCTCTCCTTTTATAGTTAGATTTATCTAACCACTACGCGCGCATCTATAAGTTAGGCTTAGCTAACTTATGCATTTAGGAAAAGCCGCATTTCTGCGGTCTCTCTGCCAAAATAATACGCCCTGCTGTTGCCTCTGTCAAGGAGTTTAGGCATTTTCAGAGATTTTGAAGTAGATTTCGCTTTCGGAATTCCTCAACCGTCACCCCAGTGCCACATCCAGCACCATCATCACGCTGAAGCCCACCGAAAAAGCACCGTGTCAACGTTGGAGTTCTGTCCCTGCGACATTTCTGGGATCAGCTCTTCCACCACCACATACAGCATGGCTCCGGCAAAAAGGGAGCTCTGTCACGGACGAAGGTCCAGGCAGAACTCCCTTTGCGTTTATCTTATGATACCTTACTCGCCTTCCGGCTCCTTGCAGACGTCCACCCAGCCCTCGGCGCCGGCGGCTGCTTCCAGCTCCTGCAGGGTCAGCTTGACGGCGGTGTGTCCGTTGCCCGCTGCCGGGTAGACGGTATCGAACTTGCGCAGGCTCTCGTCCAGATAGACCGCCACGCCCTCGTTCACTCCAAAGGGGCACACGCCGCCGGGTGCATGACCCACATAGGTCTCCACCTCATCGTAGGGGATCATTTTGGTCTTCATGTGGAACAGACTCTTGTACTTGTGGTTGTCCAGCTTTGCCGTGCCCTCGGTGACGATGAGCACCGGCTTTTCGCCCTGCAAAACCGACAGCGTTTTTGCGATGCTGGCAGGCTCCACGCCCAGTGCGTGGGCTGCCTCCGCCACAGTGGCTGAGGACTCGTTCAGCACAATAACATGGTCTCCCAGACCCTTTTCTTCCAGATCTGCTTTTGCTTTTTCAAACGACATTTTCCCACTTCTCCGCTCTTATTCGGTAATCGCCCAGACTCGTGCGGGCAGACCGGTTGCACCTTCGATGCGAGGGTAAGAAACGATGACCACCGCACCGGCAGGCTGTACTTTATCCAGATTTGCAAGCACCTCCACCTGCAGCTTGTCGTTGTCCAGAACATAGCGCTCGCAGGCAAGGTCTCCCTTTTCCTCCGCCACCGCAGAGGAATCGGTATCCAGCGTTTCGTGGCCGTTGGCGGCGGCATTGCGCACCTTGTAGATATACTCCAGTGCTTCCAGCGACCAGCCGGGAGCATTTTCTTTGCCCTCTGCATCGATGCCGGACAGTGCATCCATATTCGGCCACTTCTTGTACCAGTCGCTGCGCAGAGCCACCAGTGCGCCATCCGGGATAGGACCGTACTTTGCCTCATAGGCCTTGATGTCCTCCACCGTCACAGCGTAGCGGGGGTCTTTCTTGGCCTGCTCAGAAATATCAATGACCACCAGCGGGAAAATCAGGTCATTCACATCATACTTTTCGGACAGCGCTTTGCCCTTGATGAAATGACCCGGGAAGTCGATATGGGTACCGAACTGTCCGGGGAATTTGAAGGTCTGGATCAGGCATTCCAGTTCCGGCTTACCCCAGTCCCACACGGTCTTTGCCAGCTCCACAGAGCCTTCCGGGATGCCGGACCAGTAGGGGCTTTCGTTGTTCAGCGAGTGAGAAAGTTCCACCCAGCGATATTTCTTAGCGTCCTTCAGTGCATTCCACAGTTTATAATCAGCCATTGTCGGTTCTCCTTTTATTGTGACGATATAGGTTCGGGCGCTTCTCCCAGACAACGGCATCTTCCTGTTTTTTCTCAGTCTGTCTGCCGGAAATTTGTCTGGGAGCAGCGCATTCGCCCGGGCAGCCTGTGCCGGGCATCTGTTGTACGTTTCATCTGCCTGTGCTCCCTTCCTTGTGTTGGGGATAGTATAAACCCATTTTCGTACCATGTCAATAGGTTTATTCTCGCAAAGCCGACCTGCATTCTTCGTCAGTCAGTTGCCCGCCGCTTTACCCTTTCTTCAGCAGTTTTTTATAGCTCAGATCCATAGCAAAGGCACCAAGGGGAGCCGTCAGCACGATGGCCAGCACCGCCACGGTAAGCACAGTATCACCGTAGGCAAAGCCCAGTGCCAGCGGAATGCCGCCAATGGCAGCCTGCACGGTTGCCTTGGGGGTATACGCCATCATAGTGAAGAGCCGTTTCTTTTTGCTCAGGCTCGTGCTCAGAAGGCACACAAAAACGCCCAGCATCCGAAATACCAGCGCACCCGCGATCAAAAGCAGTGCCTTTGCGCCCACCTTGCCCAGATAACCGATATTCACCGTTGCGCCCACCAGCACAAACAGGAACACCTCCGCCGCCACCCAGAGCTTGCCGTATTTTACCGAAAGCCTTTTTGCCACTACCGCTCTCTTTTTTTGCAGACCGATGCCGATAAACATAATGGCGATCAGCGCCGAGAAGGTGATGGCAGTGGTCAAAGCGTCCTCCGCTGCCACCAGCAGGAAGGAGATGCTCAAAATGATCAGCACCTTTGCGGTATCCCGGATATGCAGATAATTGTAAGTCAGATTTTCATCCACACGCTGAACAATGCAGCCTCCGGCCATCAGCGTTTCAAGTTTATTTGTGATCGTACTGCCTGCATTCTTGATTGCCCAGATGCTTGCATCTATGAATATGTCAAAAGCATCTTATAGTTTTGTTCCAGTTCAGGACTTCTCCAAACCGTGGACAGATGCCGAACTGTACGCCAAATACAACCTGACCGAAGAAGAAATCGCCTTTATCGAATCCATGATAAAACCTATGGAGTTAGGTGGTGACGAGTAATGGACTTTTTCCCGCAGCGTCCACCGGTAAGCCCTAAAATTTACACTTACGAGCTGATTGGGGTGGCATCCCACAGGGGCTACATCAAGGTCGGCTACACCGAGCGGGATGTGGATACCCGCATCCGGGAACAGACCCATACCGTTGCCGTGCCCTACCGGGTACTGGAAACGTGGCCTGCCATGCGCAGCGATGGCAGTTGCTTTACGGATAAAGACCTCCACGCTGTGCTGCGCCGCAAAGGGTTTCGGCAGTTGAACGAGGGCGAGGATCGAAACGAATGGTTCCGTTGTACCGTCAACGATGTAAAAGCTGCCGTTTATGCGGTACGCAACCGCACCGAAAACGTGGAAAACCGCACCAACGATTTTTCCATGCGCCCGGAGCAGAAAGAAGCAGTGGATAAAACCGAAGCCTATTTCCGCTCAGCCGCCGCCGAGGGCTACCCGAAGTTTTTGTGGAACTGCAAAATGCGGTTTGGCAAGACCTTTGCCGCCTACCAGTTGGCAAAGCGGATGGACTTTAAGCGGGTGCTGGTGCTCACCTTTAAGCCTGCCGTGGTCAGTGCGTGGCAGGAGGACCTGAACACCCACAAGGATTTTGAGGGCTGGCAGTTTATCTCCCGCACCACGGAATTGACCTACGAGACCGCCGACCAGAGCCGTCCTATCGTCTGCTTTGGCTCATTCCAGGATTATCTCGGCGTGGACAAGACCACCGGTACCATCAAGGGCCGTAACGAGTGGGTACATACCATCAACTGGGATCTGGTCATCTTCGATGAGTACCACTTTGGCGCATGGAAAGAGAACGCCAAGAAGCTGTTTGAACAGGACGATGAGGACGACTACGATTCCGAGAATATGGAGCAGTACAGCCGTGCCGACGCCTGCGATGAAACATGGCTGCCCATCACCACCGACCATTATCTGTATTTGTCCGGCACACCCTTCCGTGCCCTCAACTCCGGCGAGTTTATCGAGGAGCAGATCTACAACTGGACCTACTCTGATGAACAACGTGCCAAGGAAAATTGGCAGGGAGAGCACAACCCCTACGCCGCCCTGCCCCGGATGGTCATGATGACCTATAAGATCCCGGAAAGCATCCAGCAGATCGCAAAACAGGGCGAATACGATGAATTTGATTTGAACGTGTTCTTTTCCGCCAAAGGCAAAGGCCGGGACTGCCGTTTTGTCTACGAGGATTATGTGCAGAAGTGGCTGAATCTGATTCGGGGTTCCTATCTGGAAACCACCGTGGACGAGCTGAAGCTGGGCGCCAAGAAACCCGCCCTGCCCTTTGCGGACTCCCGTCTGCTGAACGTGCTTCAACATACCCTGTGGTTCTTGCCCAACGTGGCCTCCTGTTACGCTATGGCAAACCTGCTGGCAGACCGGAAGAATACCTTTTATCACGATTACAAAATCAATGTCTGCGCCGGTACGGAAACAGGTATTGGTGCTGCCGCACTGGAACCGGTACAGCGTTCCATGGGCGACCCATTGGCAACCAAGACCATCACCCTTTCCTGCGGCAAGCTGACCACCGGCGTAACTGTGAAGCCGTGGACGGGCATCTTTATGCTGCGGAACCTCTCCAGCCCGGAAACCTATTTTCAGGCCGCATTCCGTGTGCAAAGCCCGTGGGAAGTGACCACGGACAAGGGGCAGAAGGAAATCATCAAAAAAGAGTGCTATGTGTTCGACTTTGCGCTCAACCGTGCTCTGCGGCAGATCTCCGATTATAGCTGCCGTCTGAATATCCATGAGGGCAACCCGGAAAAGAAGGTGGCGGAGTTCATCAACTTCCTGCCGGTCATTGCCTATGATGGCAGCTCCATGCGGCAGATCAACGCCGGGGATATTCTCGATATTGCCATGGCCGGCACCTCTGCCACCCTGCTGGCAAAGCGCTGGGAAAGCGTACTTCTGGTGAACGTGGACAACGAGACCCTCTCCCGCCTCATCGCCAACAAGGATGCCATGGATGCCCTGATGAAGATCGAGGGCTTCCGCAGCCTGAACTCGGACATCGAAACCATCATCGCCAAGTCCGAAAAGGTGAAAAAGGCGAAGAAGGAAGGCACCAAAGACCTTACCCCAAAGCAGAAGAAGGAGCTTTCGGACGAGGAAAAAGAGTACAAGTCCAAGCGCAAGCAGATTCAGGAAAAGCTCATCAAGTTCGCCACCCGCATTCCGGTATTCATGTATCTGACTGACTACCGGGAGCGCTGCCTGAAGGATGTGATCACCCAGTTGGAGCCGGGCTTGTTCAAGAAGGTTACCGGTCTGTCGGTGAAGGACTTTGAACTGCTGGTGTCGCTTGGCGTATTCAACGATTCCCTGATGAACGATGCCGTGTACAAATTCAAGCGGTACGAAGATGCCAGCCTGAGCTATACCGGCATCGACCGGCACGAGGGCGAAGATCGCGGCGGCTGGGATACGGTGCTTTCGGATGCCGACTACAACAAGATGTTCACCTTGCAGCAGGCATCCATGGAAGCCCCTGCGCCCGCCCCGGACGATCTGCCTGCAAAGCCCTATTTCACCCCGGACGAGGACGAGCCGAAACCGGCTCCTGCAAAGAAGCCTGAACCGCAGCCCACGAAACCTATCATCAGCTATGGCGGGTTTACGCCCAAAACCAACACGGCGCAAAGCACACAGGCTTCCGGCAGCAAAATCCACAGGCCGAGCAACAGCTATACGCCCCGCCCGACTTCCAGTACTCCAGGCAGCTTTACACCCCGCCCGGTGGGTTCGAGTGGCAGCATTGGAGCAGCAAAGCCGAGCTTTGGTCTGAACAGCCAGCCTGCCGCTCAACCAAAACCGCCTGTCAAGGTGGATGTTTCCAAGATCAAAGTCGGCACGAAAGTCAAACATAAGGCGTTTGGTATTGGCACCGTGGCAGATATCAAGCCCGATATGGTCACGGTACGCTTCGGCAGCGTGGAAAAGAAATTCCTGCTGCCTGCGGCGATCGTGCAGGGGTATTTGATGTTGATCTAAAACCAGATAAGTGCATAAGTGAAGCCTCGGTCTGTAAAAATGATAGACCGAGGCTTTTTTATTGATAAATCGATAATGTTCGACTATAATTAAGAAAATACATAAAGAGGGTGCTAAGATGGCAGAAAAGAAATTCATCCCGGTAAAGGTAACAGACCGAGAGTGGGCCGAAAAACTTTTAGATGGAGAAGTGTTTATGCGGCCACTGTATGAATTTGGCGCATGGAATTTAAAAAAAGAGGACAAACAATTGAATAATAGCTTTCGTGGGGATCTCTGTGAGGGAATGTCTGGCATCTTTGGCGAAGTGGAAGAGTGTCCGATTTATGATAGCTTCGATGAAAACGTAAAGAAATATATAAAGCAGATTTGGTATATCGATGATACTGATATAAAATACTTTAAGATTTTTAGTTTGTATTGTATGGAATACGATCCGTCTACAAATTTTTTTCTAAAGCCAAATCCTAAGATGCGTGAATTCGGAGATACAGCTGTCATCATAGCTGACTATAACGAATTTATCGAACGTTTTGGAAAGGCATTATTTAAGAAATACGATTCTGTAGTTTCAATGATGGATCGCGTCAAATTTTACAATTTTAGAGAAACCAGAGAAACGAATCCGCTGTTTGAAAAACATGAAAAATATTCATATCAGAATGAGCTTCGACTGGCATTTTGTGAATTAAGAGAAAACAAATTTGCAATGGGTATCAATTCTGATACCTCAAAGGAAATCGTTGAAGATCTAACACCTGTAAAACTTCAAATTGGCAATATTAGAGATATTGCCTACGCAATTCCTATTGAAAATTTCTTAAAGCTGTTGATTCCACGATATATACCACTGCGCTTTCCTATGAGAGAACTCTATGAATCTCAAAGCAATTATGACAAACTCGTTAGTAACACTAGATCCGTTATGAAAAATCACAAGTCACCGTTTGTTCGGCCTATGTTGGTTATAGACGGAAATGCAAGAGTTACAGATGAAGGAATACTTATATAACTAGCAGGTGAGGTTGTGTTATGAATGTAACATCAGAAATAAAAAGCTATATTGAATTAAAAGAGACATGTGGAGCACTTCTTTTAACCGGAAAATGGGGATGCGGCAAATCATATATTATGCATCAACTGGCGGATAGTCTAAATGGAGAAGACCAATATGCTGTAGCGATTGTTTCATTGTTTGGAGTGCAGAGCATTGAAGAACTTGATAAAAAAGTAAAAGAAGCTATCCTATACGTTAGAACCATAAATAAATCAGAAAATGATTCTTCTAGTAAGGTGTCGGCTTTGATAAAAAACGCAAAGAAACTATCGAGTGAGCTAAGCGATGTTTGGCAGGGATTTAGGGGAATCAATGCGGCTCTTTCAATTAATCTATATGACTTTTTTGATATAAAATCAGAACTACTGTGCTTCTCTAAAAACGGAAAGACAATGGTTTCAAAAACGCTTGTCCTAGTTTTTGATGATTTTGAGCGTTCAAAGCAGGATAAGACAATATTGCTAGGCACAATTAATAATTATTGTGAAAACAAAAAAATAAAAACAATTTTAATCGCGGATGAAAATCACATTGACGAAGAAGCTTATAAAGAATTTAAAGAAAAAGTAATTTCACATACCATAAAAATAGCAGCAAATTATTCGGAGATTATTCAATGTATTGTTCGAGATTATCAAGAGACTGTCGTTGGATATTGTACCTTTCTTGAAAAGCATCAGGATACTATTAAAGAAATATTTGGCGAGAGTAAGTCGAATAATCTAAGAACACTTAAAATTTGGCTTACAGATTTCGAACGAGTTTACAAATTATGGATAGAGTTAGATCTTCCGTTAAAGGATATTGATCAAGTCTTTTATAATTTCGGGGCAGTAATGTTTGAATACAAATCGGCTCAGTGTGAACTTGACCAATATGACCTTGTTGAATTCAAGCCGAAGGAAGGCACCCATAAAAGAACTGATATTCAACCCGAACGTACATCAAATAAGTACAAGCGTCTTTCCAGATATAGGGGATTTACTATATTGGAGAAGTGGATTGTGTCAGGTGAGTGGAATGAAGAATCTATAAAAACGGCACTTGCTGCGCCATATAAGAAAATTCCTATTAAAGATGAGTACTATTTTATTCAATCTGAGTTTTGGTCACTAACGCAAGAAAAAATAAACAGATTTTTGCCATTAACGCTTGAATTAGCATATAATGGGTGCTTGACTTGCGATGAACTAATAACTCTCATTCAACGATTGGAGAATTTAAAAGAGATTGGCGTAAATATTTCAGTCAAAATTGATTATGAAAAAATATATAGCGGTCTTGCACAACGTGAAGAAAAAGTAAAATCAGGCGAAGTAGCTGAACCGGAACGTTGGCAGTTCATAGAAAAGGTGGATGAACTTTCTCCGGAGGCAAAAAAAAATATATGATGAGTTGGATATGCTAAAAAACAAGAAAATTGATTTGAATTCTCGTAAAGCATACATCGATTATCTTGAAAGTCCACAAATCGATTTTGAAAACCACTATGTTCATCGATTGACCGTATTTGATGACGATTTATATGATTTGTTTGTGCTAAAGCTCGGCGGCAATGATAATTATAAAAGATTACATCTTATTGATAGCTTAAATGTTTACCTGACAGAATTAATCCGACAGCCTAGCACGGAAGAAGTGTTTAAGACTATGAACAATCTAGAAAGGCTTGACAAGTGGATTGATAACCAATACGTGTGTGAGAGTGACGGATTGAGAAAGTATACATATAAAACTGCTGCCGAAAAGCTGTCTGAGCTAATTAACACTATGAAAAGAAAATATGGAATCTCATAGTCATACAAACTGTAGAGGGAGTGTGATGCCATGACCCAACCGAAAACCAATCTTGCCTACCTTCGCAACGAAAAAGCCAAAGTCGAACAGAAGCTGCGCTCTTGTCAGCACCGGGAGAAGATTCTTGAACGCCAGATGTCAGAGTTGAACCGGAGAGAGCGTGTGCACCGTCTTTGCACCCGTGCTGGAATGCTGGAAAGCTTTCTGGTCTGTCCGGGAGAACTGACCGACGATCAGGTGATGGAGCTTCTGAAAATCTCGTTCCGTCAACCGGAAGTCGTGCTGGCACTTGCAAAGATGATGCATGACGTTCACGAAAAGCAGAACGTTCCGAACCCCCTATGAAATAGGGCGCAATTATACACCTCGTCGTCACTTGCTGTGTATCGTTCGCATCTGTGCAAAAGCACAAATGCTCATTCACTCCGCAGTTCCTCCTCTTCCCCATAAAATCATCTTCGATGCTTTTCCGGGGACCCCTTTGTGTAAAATTGCGGTCTTGCAGACGGCTCGATGAAATCGAAGCTGGCGTTTGTGCGCCAGCCCGATTCCATCCCAAGGAAAACTGCATTTTCCTTGCGCTGCTACCGCAGCTATCCTTTTGCTCGCTACCATAAAACACGCATAGAAAAAGCCGATTGGAAACAGCAACATTTCCAATCGGCTTATCTTTTTATCAGGCAGATTTCTTTTCAGCTAATGCCCGGACTTCCTCAATTGAAAGGTCGGTGTACTTTGCCACCTTTTCACAAGGCACACCATCTGCCAACATTGCCAATGCGTGTTTGACCGATGTTTCATGCTCGGTTTCATCCCGCATCTTTTCCATAGCTCTGCACATAGCTGCCACTCCCTTCGTGTCTTCTTTGAAATAACGAACCCTCTGTGCCAAAATGGAATAATTCATATCCTTCGAGTTGGTACAGAAAAAGTCGTGCATCAGTTTTCCTAATGCGGTTTCGTCCTTGATTTGTGAGTTTACATAAACGATGTGAGCTTGATCGTTAAAAAACGTTCCCGTTTCCCGAACTGTACGGTCAACATGATAAATTGGAAGGCCGGCCTTTAATACGTCATTTTCGGTGATAAAGATAACGTATGTTTCGTTCAGCGCATCGTAATCATCGCCCGCATCAGTCAAGTTTGCATCCAACAGGCTACTGTTGTACCGTGCGCGCTTTTCACTCGCACCACGGTCACTGCGCTGCACCTCAATATTATATGCACGGTTTTCCCGATCCACTGCCAAAATATCCAACCGGACTGAACGGCCTTGCAGATTTTTGATGCTGTACTGGCCGTGAACCTCTTTGACGGTCAAATCATCCCGTTTCAGGATGATCTGCAAAAGAAACTCAGCACAGGCACGTTCTTCAAACACCGCAGCCATGAAATCATCATCAATCAGACGTAACCCACGCAACCGCTGCAAATCTTCTTCGTGCTTCCGTTCAAAATCCAACTCTTGTTGTGATTTTCTTTCCGACATTGGTTCACCAACTTTCTGCTTGCTTATTCAAAGTAATAATACCATAAGTTCGTGATTTTTACAAGAGAACGATTCAAATATCATCAAGGAGGTGATGCCTATTCCGTGTCCGCATTTCAAAATCACCATCGTCAAGCGCAGCCAAGGACAGTCCGCTGTTGCCGGGGCCGCTTACCAAAGCGGCGAACGGCTGTTCAGCGAGTACGACCAGAAAACGAAATTCTACAACAAGCAGAAAGAACTTGTCCACGCCGAGATCATGCTGCCATCCCATGCGCCGCCCGGATATGCAGACCGTGCAACGCTTTGGAACGCCGTGGAAGCCGTGGAGAACCAGTGGAACTCCCAGCTTGCCCGGCGTATCGTGCTGGCGTTTCCGGTAGAGGTACCGAAAGAGCAGTATTGCAGCCGCCTTGAAATTATCTTACAATCAAAGGTCATCTCGCTGAACCTGCAGATCGACACCGACATTTGGAGTATGTACGAATACTTTGAAATTTTCCTGCAGTGGATACTGATGTGCCGCGGGGCTGTTGATATGCTGGGGCAACTTTCAAATTGACAACCAATGGTGCCAAAGTGCTTTGATGGTCCTGTTAAACGGGCGCATTCCTTCATCGCATTTCAGGCAATCCCTTGATGCTGCTTTTCTTTCCCATTATAATAGGGGCAGAAAGAAGGTGCCAACATGAAACATCGCATTGTGACTGCCGAACAGATGAAGGCAATCGAGCAGACCGGAAACGCCCACGGCCTGCCCTACCTGCAAATGATGGAAAACGCCGGGATGGCCGCTTACGCCGAACTGCAAAAACAGTTCCCACAGCCCGGCAGCCTGCTGGTGGTCTGCGGAAAAGGTAACAACGGCGGTGACGGGTTTGTGATTGCCCGTTCCGCCGCAAAAGACGGCTGGAATGTGACTGCTCTTTTAGCTGAAGGCGAACCCAAAACCACAGATGCCATCACCAATTTTGAGCGTCTGCATTCCCTGTCGGTGAACATCTGCGCCGACTGCACCGTGCTGGAAACGCAGCACTTTGATGTGGTCGTGGATGCCCTGTACGGCACCGGATTCCATGGCGCACTGCGGCCCTCCGGCCTTGCCGCCTGCGGGCTGATGAACCGTCTGCACAAAAGCGGCTCTTTTGTTTTGGCTGTAGACCTGCCCAGCGGCATCAACACTGACACCGGCGAAGTCGCCGAGGGGGCCGCTCATGCAGACCTGACCGTGACTTTCGACAGCTATAAGCCCCTGCATGTGGCAGAATCTTCTGCACCTCTGTGCGGAAAAATCGTTTGTTCCGACATCGGCATCCGGGATGAATGGCACCCAGAGTTTTGAAGTGACTCTTCCATTTGTAATGCACTGTTTTTTGAAATCCTGCTGTCGGGAATTGACTGTTACGGTCGATTTCCGACATTCTTTTTTGCTTTTTCAATCTCTATCGCAATGAACAATCTCTTTCGTGTGTGTATGAAAAAGGCAGCAACAGGTATCCTAAAGAGTATAAACAACTCGATAGGATGAGGTCACACAATGAAAGAGCTATTTGGACAAAGGCTTCGGGAGCAGCGTTTGAAGCAGAACCTAACACTGGAACAGCTTGCAGAAAAGGCAAATCTGTCACCCAACTATGTCGGCATGGTGGAACGCGGACTAAAAGAACCGGGGCTTGCTACGATCGTCAAGCTCCTGAATGGTTTGAATGTTTCAGCGGACACTCTTCTGTGTAATCTGGTTCCCAGTGCATCCCATGTGACGGACGATGAGATCAGCAAGCGTTTAGAGGGTCTGACGCCCATGCAGAAAAAAGCAGCACTCGACCTGCTGGATACCTATATCGCCAATCTGCCTTACCTTACAAAAGAAGACTGAACCTATAACCTTGCAAGCGCATCTGCTTAAATTTTGGCGGATGCGCTTTTCTTTTGCAACTCTTTTGGATATAATATTATCTATAGATTGCATTCATTCCAAAAGAGTTGATTTGTGAGGTAACCAATATGAGAGAGCCGCAATACAGTCTTCTTGCCGACATTCAGTACGACATCGAACTTGCCCGGCAGGGGAAGTTTGCCCTGTATGGGCAGCGGAACATTGCACGCGAGTACCACTGCAAAAAGGCAACTCCGGAAGAGCAGCAGGCCTACGAGACCCTGCAAAACGTTCTTTTCATGGTTCCTCAGTGGAGCGACACAGAAGAACTTCACTCTGATATGGAGAGAATCGGCGGGCGCGTCTGGTTCTGTTACTTCTGGAAAGATCACGATTCCATGATACAGCTGACGGAAGATCGCAACGGAAAATACTCCACAGCCTACGTTCTGGATAGAGAAACCACCCCGGATGTGCGTAAGGCAGCGGCATTACAGGCACAGAAAGAACTTGTGGACCGTATGCAGGCGTGGGGTGTTTCGCTTCTGAATGCGCCTGTTCCTGAACAGATGAAGTATGCTTCTTTAGCAGAAGCTGCTTCTCACCTGATGCAGGTTCTCAATGCACCAGAATGCATTATGGGGTAAAAATTGAACAATTCTGGATGTTCTCGGAAGGCGGGAGAAAGTTCATCGGACTGGAAAAGAACAGTCACGTCTGCCTTGCCATTTACGACAAGTATGATGGTTTTGGCAATCTCAGAAGCCTGCAGGTCACCGGCATTGCGGCGATGGTCGAGCCTTTCTCGGAGGAGTACAACGCCCATGCTGCTTTCAAGAAGATCCCGCTGGACGCTCTGAAAAAACTGCCCTCACCGATGAATCTGATCTGCGTGACGCCTACCCGCATCGATGCTCTGTTCTCCGATTTCAAGAAGGACGGTTACAGCAGCCGACAGGTCCTGCATCAGCTTGCGTGAACAGTATCGTCAAGTTAACCAATAGAGACCTCCGAATCTCTTTCTGATTGGAAAAAGGTTTGGAGGTCTCTTCTTTACAATTTTTCGGAATAGCGGCTTTCACCAGCAGCGTCATGGGACGGCCCAGTTCATCTTTCATTCCGGGAATCCTCAGCATCTCTGCAGAGGTTCGTTGTCATATTCGCTGGTATGGAGTGGTTTCACTGGCTGCATTGAACTTCTAATGGCATCCAAAATGGTCTGATCCGCCGGAAGCCACGGAACGGAATCAATGTCATCTTTTGTCAGCCATCGTGCAGCTTCCGCTTCTTTCAGAACAAGATCACCGGAAACCACCTCACACCAGAAGCAGTCCATGGAAAGATGAAACGCCGGATAATCGTACTCGATTGTACCAATTAAATCCTCCACGGCGATTTCCGTGTCCAGTTCTTCTTCGATTTCCCGCTTCAGAGCCTGCTGCGGGGTTTCTCCCGGCTCGATTTTGCCGCCCGGAAACTCCCACTGGCCTTTATAGTCGCCATAACCGCGGGCGGTAGCATAGATTTTGTACTTTTTCTGCATGGAGTCGCAAATCACAGCGGCCACAACACGAATCGTTTTCATAACGTTCTCCTTTTGGATTCATTATACTGGCCGACCGTCAGAAGTCCCACCGACACGATAGAACACCCTATTTCCTGCTTTTCTTGCAGTAAGCAGCCCCATCTCATGGAATTTCATCACAAACGTCCGAATGGTGGCATACGCAGCGTTTCGGAAATCCTTTTCCAGCTGCTTTGTGGTAAACTCCTCTGCACCATAAGCAGACAGAACATACTCCCAAAGCAGCCGTTCTTTTTCTGTGATTTTTCCTTCCGCAAGAGCAGTTTGATATACCTCAAGATCAGTTTTCGGCGGGACTGCATCCACCTGCAGGCGGTTATAGACCTCATTGCAGAAGTAGAACAGAAAGGGAGTCACATCCGTATAGCCGGAAATCAGAGCATTTCTCTCCACGCGTTCGTAGGCTTTGTAATATGCGCCCTTGTTTTCAGCGATGTATCGAGAAAACGGCGTGAACAGTGCCGCAGGATAGCCCTGCTGAACAAGATACCAGAGGTGGAATAGCCGTGCAGTGCGTCCATTCCCGTCAGAATTCCCGTGGTTCCGTCACGAATCACATCTCCATCGGCTTATTCCCCACTTCGTCCAGATACGCATTCAAAAATTCCGCTGCAAGGCTGTTGGGACGGATGTTTTCTCTGGCTTCCTGCGGTGTGAACCACTTGCAGCGGTCCACTTCGTGGTTGATATGCAGCGCCTTTGCGGTTCTGACGAAAGCCGTAAAGTTGCACATCAGCGTGTTGGACGGCTCAAAAAACTTGGTACGGTTGAACCGGAGGTGCTCTACTTCCAACCCGGTTTCTTCCCGGACTTCCCGCACCACGGCATGTTCTTCTGCCTCACCGCGGTTCACATATCCAGCCACCAGAATATAAGAGGGCTTGCCGTACTGCTGGATGAGCAGAATTTTCCCGGTTTCCTCATCCACAACAATCATGCTGACTGCCACATTGTACATCGGGAACCGGTATTGCTGGCATTTCGGGCAATAAGGCACAATGCCCTCTTCTTCCAGTTCTTTTTCAATCAATGCCGTACCGCATTCAAAGCAATGCTTCTGAATCATTTTTACACTCCAAACACTGTTTTCGTCAGCCGGATACCCGCTGCCGTTTTCATCGTATGTTCCATAAAGGTTCGGATTGTCTGCTGGTCGTACCCGCTTTCGGACGCATTGACGATATAATCTGCCTCAATCAGAATTTGATAGTCAATGCCGTCGATCTGCGCCGGGCTATGGTGGTGCCCTATCAGATAGGCCACCCGGTCGATCTGTTCTGCTGTCACGCCGGTATCCGCCAAGAACTCCCGCACCAGCGGGTCGCCTTCCTGTTCCTGATAGCTGCCGTTGGTGTTGCCGTATTTCTTGCGGCAGAGCGGACAGGCAATGTCGTGAGTGATTGCCGCCACCTCCAGAATAAACTGCGTGTCTGCGTCCAGCCCCTCCAGCTCACCAATGGTTTTGGCATAGGTCCACACGCAGCTCAGGTGCGTGATGTCATGGATATTCCCTTCGGAAAAGGCGATCATCTTTTCCATGATCTGTGCAATGGTCATCATTTGTTTCACTCCCGTTTTTAATACTTAAATGTTCACCTTGATAAACGCGAACTTGTCGGGGCGAGGCCCCTCCATCTTGCTAACGCAAGACCGTTCGGTCGCTTAAAAGCCCCACTGGGGCTTTCATTGTTCCGCTTTGCTCCACAAACGCGAATTGCACCAAAACAATCTAAGACAACAACGCTGCCCTACTTGCAATTTTTTCTTGTACTGCGGAAACAGTTTCTTGAATGGAATAAGTGGTCGTATCTATAACATTCGATTCATATATTCCCAGATTGCAAAATTGCTCCCACATGGTTTCTACCAATTCGATATTT
>Ga0129313_1001150_pt1 | contig 17830 bp, 14 predicted proteins | sample O1105metagenome_FD_94436 | JGI IMG/M metagenome (GOLD analysis project Ga0129313, IMG submission 94436) | Orangutan group fecal microbial communities from fecal samples from Wisconsin, USA - O1105 metagenome | ecosystem: Host-associated > Mammals > Digestive system > Large intestine > Fecal... | reverse complement strand
TTCATGACGGAAATAAAGGGGAAGAATGAGAGAATCACTTTCACTTTCCGACCGGATGCGGCGGTAGATCCTTTAAAGATTCCGGAGCTTTTGAAAAAATACGGACAGAGTCTTGCCTTTACTGCTTACGGAACCCCCTTCTTTACCTATAAATATAAAAAGACAGGTTTGATTGAGACGGATGCAGAACTGTTGCTGGGTAAGACGGAGGAACTGCTGAAGGAGATGGAACTGCTTTTACCCGGAGGCAGGCAGGACAATTAGAACCAAACAGGCATCTGACAATTGCCGGAACATACAGAACATACATTCATTTTAAGAGAGTTTTATAGGACTATAAAAATGTTACCTTCTATTCAGAACAAAGAAAACAGATTCTGAACAGGAGGTAATTTTATGAAAGGATATAATACGGCAAGCGGATACATGGGCTGGGTGGATGGCAGATACATTCTCTTTGCCAGTGAGAACGAGTATCGGGAGTACATGGAGGAAGGATGAAAGATGAAATGTTAAATTTTTAATTAACAGCCGTCCTCTTTCGGTGAGAAACAGGGTATGATATAATGAGCGCAAAAGAAAAACAAGCGGCTGCGAAGCAGACATTTGTTTTTCTAGCGCCATTAGCGAACGAATATCCTGCGGAGCAGGATGTGCAGCGCGTTAGCGCGAATTCGTGAGCATATGATACAATGAGCGCAAGCGCGCGAATTCGTGAGCTTATGATACAATGAGCGCAAAAGCAATACATAATATTCAGATAAGAGAGGACACGGATATGAAAAAAGATTTTGATTTACTTTCACTGGGTGAAATCATGCTGAGACTGTCGCCGCCGGACAATGAGCGTATTACAAGAGGGGATACTCTGAGCAAACAGGCAGGCGGTGCAGAACTGAATTCAGCCACAGGTGCAGCTATGCTGGGGCTTCGTTGCGGCATTATCTCCAAACTGCCGGCAAACGATTTGGGAATTTATATCAAAAACCGTGTCCGTCTCTGTGGTGTCAGCGACGACTACCTGGTGTATGACGACAGCAAAGATGCAAGACTGGGCGTATATTATTATGAGAACGGTGCTTATCCCCGGAAGCCACGCATTGTCTATGACAGAAAGAATACTTCCGTGAACAAGATTTCCGTAGACGACTACAATGAGCATCTTTTCAGCGCGGCGAGGTGTTTTCATACCAGCGGTATCACACTGGCGCTGAGCTCTCAGGTTCGGGAGACGGCAATCGAGATGATAAAGCGATTTAAGGAGCAGGGGACGATTATTTCCTTCGATGTGAACTTTCGCGGAAACCTTTGGACAGGTGCGGAAGCAAAGGAATGTATCGAAGGAATTCTGCCCTATGTGGACATTTTTTTCTGCTCCGAGGACACAGCCCGCCTCACCTTCTTAAAGGAAGGAGATGCCAAGTCTATTATGAAGAGCTTTGCCGAGGAGTATCCCATCTCAATCGTGGCATCCACCCAGCGCATTGTCCATAGTCCCAAGCGTCATACCTTCGGCTCTATCATATACAGTGCAAAGGAGGACAAATTCTATGAGGAACCACCTTATGCAGATATTGAGGTGGTAGACAGAATCGGAAGCGGGGACGCATACATTTCGGGAGTCCTTTACGGATTGTTGGCGCACGAAGGGGATTACCAGAGAGCTCTGGAGTACGGAAATGCGGTCAGCGCCTTGAAAAATACCATTCCCGGTGACCTGCTCAGCACCGATTTAAAAGAAATCGAGGGAATTATCAAAGAACATAAGTCCACCGGACGGATTGCGGAGATGGACCGTTAAAGAGCAGAGATAAAACACGGTTTATCAGGAATAAAGTACCTCTGTTTACAGATGCTTGGATTGAAAAAATGCCAGTATATGTTAAACGGAGGTTTTTTTATATGGAAGCAATAGGTGCTCGAGTTACACATGCTATTCCTTTTTATAAAACCTCATACCTATCAATTACCCAGTCAATATGAGGAAAAAAGATATGAGAACGAAGAAGAACTGTCAGATAAGATTTCAGAGGTTTTTGAGAGAGGGATTATCCAGACGGAAGCGCTCAATTATATCAGAGGCAGATCGCTTGTAAAGACTTATCTGATTATTGATGAGGCACAGAACATGACCCCTAATCAGATTAAGGGAATCATCACAAGAGCGGGTAAGGATTCCAAAATCATTCTTCTTGGTGATCCACAGCAAATTGACAGACCGTTTCTGGATGAGAAGACAAATGGTCTCAGTTATGCGACAAAGTGTATGAAGGGAAGCCCGTATTGCTGGCAGATAACCTTAACAACAGATGAATGTGAAATGTCAGCATTGGCCATGGATGCGGTTCAAAGACTATAGGGTAGCTGAATGAGCTTCTCCAAAAGGAGTCAACGAACCTGTCCCCATTGTGGTGTAGTCAGCCGGGTAGCAGCACTGGAAGAAGGGTGCAAATATTGTGGGACAAGGTTTTGGATTACAGATTTGTTTCCGAGAGTGGTTACTCTTTTTTTTCTTAAAAAATAAGTCCACAGCTACAGCTTCAGGTATCCTTGGGAGAACCACCCTTTTTTGCATGCTTGCGGTATTTGTGTTGGAACTTTCGGCTGTGATGCGATTTTGGGAATAGCGCTTGTAGAAATTCCTTTTAAAGAGGGAATGGCAGAGTCTGCTTTGGAAGTGTTAACGGGAACCATGAAAGGGGGAGCACTGATGGAATTCGTATCTGCTTAGGAAGAGTATGACATATAGACCTGTGATTGTCATTAAAAAAGCGAATCATGCACGAGGAATAACCTCGGCATGGTTCGCTTTTCTATTTCTGCTAATCTATGACTATTTCCATTGGATCCAACCGGAGGATGGAGTGAGATAGGCTGTATCGTCATCCGCTGCAATATAGCGGTCATTGTCATACATATCCCCGAATCCGGCTTCCGCTTTATAATACAATCCGGTTTCTACATCAAGGACGCGCTCGTAACCTAAAGTCGCGTCGCTCTGTTTCTGCGATATGACATCGTACGAGGTATTTCTGGTTTCCCATGTATCCATGATCATATCACTTATCTCGTTTGCTGTATTTAAGATATAGGAGGATGTTCCCATAACTGACTTCCATTGCTGCTGTCGCTGCGACAGGAAGTTGTCGGTGAAGCTCAGGCTTGCAAGGCAGTGGTCCAGTACGGGCTGCCAGTCCAGGAACTCTTCTTCCGGTGCGGTTTCATAAATAACCGTGAATGCGGTCACAAAGCCCACATCGACAGTTCCCTCTGTATAGTCAAACATGTTCTTCAATACATAGTTACTCATATCGGTAACCATTGCGGTAAACAGTCCTTGAATCGGTTTGCCGCTTGCTGCAGATACTGCTGTGGCATTCAGAAGATCACCGTTTAATGCTGTTGGGCCGATGTTCTCCGTTACTTCAAAATCTGAATAACCATAATATTCGCCTAACGCAGAGAAGAATCCGGCGGTGGATACATCGCTGACAACCGGATAATTGCCGAGTGTGTTGGGATAATGCTTATTATACCAGTCGCGGGCATCTTCGGACTTAAGGAAGCCGGCACAGGAAAGGTTTAGGTACATCTTGCGGTCCACATTCTCAGGATCATATATCTTGATGGCGTAGCTGATAAGGTCGATGGTACCTTCCGGAGGAAGTCCAACTTCTACGGCCCAGCCTTTTGGTATATCCATAGAGAAATATCCGTTTGTGTCAGAGTATTTCACATATTCTACAGCAGCGTTTCCTGTCGGAGTGATGAGGACTTTGTCTGAACCGGGTTTGCCCGAAGTATTATTTTTATTCGAAATGTCCTCTACAGCGGGGATTCCGTCGGTAAAGTATTTAACGGCATCCTCCAATGCAGCCATGGTCGCGTCGCCTTCATCTTGAATATATTTCGCGTTAAAGCTGATAAGATCGTCCCCACATTGGTATACCAGACGCAGAGATTCAACGGTGTATTCGCCGACTTTGTAAGTAAACAGTATTCCGGGAAGGGTTTTGCCGCCAATGGAGTATTCTTTCACAGGACTGGCATCAATCAGATCGGCTCCGTAACTTTCGACCATGTAACGGTATATTGATTCTTCGAGAAATTGACTCGGTCCGATTGGGACATCCTCATATCTCCAAATCAAAACATAGGGAATACTATCGGATTGCTCGGTGTAAATATACAGGCCATCCTCGTCATCCCATACAGAGGAGTATGTCTTCAGGTGCTTGGTAGAAAAATTCTGCTTTTCAGATACCGCGGTTAAGTACGGAGATTCCGGTTCGGGTTCCTCATCAGGCTGTGGCTGGCCGTTACAGCCGGTCAGAAGAGAAAGTAGCAGGAAGAGATAAATGACAGTTGCAAAAATTTTCTTCATTTTGATACTCCCTTTCTTTGGTTATTTGTCAATAGAGACTTTCTATTAACTATACTTTATTATACTAAAAAGCCATTCGATATTCAAGGAGTACAGATTAGGCTTCTTGGCGAAAGAGACCAAGTTTTAACAACTTCGGTGATTTTTGAGAATAACTTTTCCGAAGCAGAAGATACTAATAGTACATTGCAAACAAAAAACGGAGCATCAAGTTCATAAGCAAGAAAAAGTTCTGACTACAACGAGAAATTCAAAAATAAGTAGAGAGGTGCAATAATAGTATGAAAGCAACAGGAATCGTGAGAAGAATAGATGACCTTGGGCGGATTGTCATTCCCAAGGAGATTCGCAGAACACTGCATATCAGGGAGTCTGACCCACTGGAAATATATACAGACAGAGAAGGTCAGATTATCCTGAAAAAGTATTCCCCCATCGGGGAAATGACAACTTTCGCCAAACAGTATGCGGAAAGTCTTGCACAGGTGTCGGGGCATGCGGCGCTGATTGCTGACAGAGATCAGTTTATAGCCGCTGCAGGCGGTTATAAGCAGCTTGTGAATAAGACGATAAGCCGCCAGTTGGATGAGAAGGTACACAATCGGGAGAACGTGATGGCATCCAGAGGGGACAGAAACTTTGTCAGTGTGTGCGACGAGGGCGGGGAGGAATACCAGCACGAGGCAATTGTACCTATTCTCTGTGAAGGTGATATAATCGGAAGCGTAGTACTTTTGGAAAATGATAACAAAAGCCGTATGGGAGAGGTGGAACAAAAATTGCTCCAGTCTGCCGCCACATTTTTGGGAAGACAGATGGAGCAATAGAGTTATTTTTCGCTCATTCTTTCCAGCAAATCGATTTTCATGTCATAGAGGCGCTGCGACAGGTCTACGTGAACCTCCTGAGGATTCACGAGACGCTTTGTCTCATCCCAGAGTGTGTCCAGCTCGCTTTGACAATAAGCCCTGATATCCATCACCTTGGGAGAGGTATAGCAACACTCTCCCGCTTTGAAAATTTGCGCCAGAATGGGGCGGAGCGTGTAGCTTCCGCCCTTTAATTTTGTCTTTTTCCAGGGTTCCAGGGGATCAAATAGCAGCAGGTCATCATCTTCGCTGTATTGCTCATCGGCAAGGCATATCAGATCTGCTCTGATTTTGCCGTTTTCTTTATCGTAGATACGATATATTTTTTTGTCTCCGGGGTTTGTAATCTTTTCGGTGTTTTCGGAGAGTTTGATTTTGGGAATAAATTTCCCATCGGATCCCATGACGGCAGCCAGTTTATAGACGCCGCCGAAGGAAGGATTGTCCTTGGAGGTAATCAGGTTTGTACCTACGCCCCAGGAGGTAATAGCCGCTCCCTGCGCCTTCAGGCTGTCAATCAGGTATTCATCCAAATCGTTGGAGGCGGAGATGACTGCATCGGGGAAACCGGCTTCGTCCAACATTTGCCTTGCTTTCTTGGACAAATATGCCAAATCACCGCTGTCCAGACGAATCCCGTAGAAGGTGAGGGGGATACCGGCTTCACGCATCTCGGTAAAGACACGGATGGCGTTGGGAACACCGGATTTTAAGGTGTCATAGGTATCTACCAGCAGTATACATGCGGAAGGATACATGTCCGCATAGGTCTTGAAGGCAGTGTATTCGTCGGGAAAGCTCATAATCCAACTGTGGGCGTGGGTTCCCTTTACAGGTACGTCGAACAGCTGCCCGCAGAGCACATTGCTGGTGCCGATGCAGCCGCCTATCACTGCAGCTCGTGCTCCGTAGGTTCCCGCATCGGGACCCTGGGCACGGCGCAGACCGAATTCCATGATTCCGTCTCCTCTGGCAGCATAGCATACTCTTGCCGCTTTTGTGGCAATCAGGCTCTGGTGATTGATGATATTCAAAATGGCCGTCTCTACAAGCTGGGCTTCCATGATGGGAGCCACTACTTTTATAATCGGTTCCCGGGGAAACATAACGGTTCCTTCGGGAATGGCATAAATATCACCGGAGAAGCGGAAACTGCTCAGATAATCCAGAAAATCCGGGGAAAAGATACCCAGGGAGGAGAGATAAGCGATATCCTCCCGATCAAAATGCAGCTCCCTGATATACTGAATGACTTGCTCCAGCCCTGCCGAGACGGCGTAACCGCCCCCGCAGGGGTTGCTGCGGTAAAAAGCATCAAAGATAACTGTTTCATTGCGATCTTTGTTTTTAAAATAGCCCTGCATCATGGTGAGTTCATATAGATCTGTCATAAGTGTCAGATTTTGTCTGTCCATGCCTGCCCTCACTTTCGGTGTAGACCTCTGTTTATAGGATGATACGGTTCCTGCCCGTTGTTTTTCCCTCGTACAGCTTTTCGTCTGCGCTGCGGAGCAGGGCAGTGACATCCTCGGTATTTCCGCGGGTCAGTCCGAAAGTCATGGTGACTTTTATTCTGTGCCCGTCATATTCGTTTTCCAAAGTGCGTATGTCATCCATAATCTCTTCCAGTATTTTCATGGATTCTTCCACATTTTTATCCTCGAAAATCAGCAGGAATTCTTCGCCGCCCCACCTTGAAGCAATACCGGAACCATGCATGTGGGAGCGGAGTCTGTATGCCACATTCTTCAACACCAGGTCACCGCATTCATGACCGTAGGTGTCATTTACCTTCTTGAAAAAGTCGATATCGCCGATGGCAATACAGAAGTCCTTCCCTGTGGCGGCAGAATCTCGGACAATTTCACGGAGTTTTCTGTCTCCGGAACGGCGGTTAGCCAGGGAAGTCAGTGCGTCCTGCTCCACCAGAGTGTGCAGAGAGCGCTGCATATTCAGGGCAGAGTGTGCAATTTCTCCCAGCTCATCACTTCGGCCGAGCACCGAGGAATCAAGATTGGCACTCAGATTGCCGGCTGAAACCTCCTGCAGGAAACCGTGTATCTGCAGTAGTGAGGACACGAACCTTTTTGTGTACATGAAAGTAAATAAAGAGACTAATATTACAAGAACAATATCTGCCACAATAAGAGGATAGATGGCCTTCTGGACAGCTGCATCCACCTCGGCGGTAGGCTTGCCCACAAAGAGCATGCCGATTACGCCGCCGTCACTGTTCATCAGAGGCATGTAAAAAGAAAAATAACTGGAATTGTAGATAATGGACTTGGTGTAAAAATGTGCTTCTCCGGTATTTAAAACATCTTCGGTGACGACGGACGGAGCGCCGGAGCCTACAATTCTGACACCATTATTGCCGGTGAGCGTGGTCAGTACACGGGTGTCCTGATAAAAGAGGGTAATATCAAGCCCGGTGTCCTCCTTGACGCGGTCAATCAAGGTGTAGTTGTTGGTGAGATTATACTCTCCTTTGTAAAGCTGATAGGAACTCTCGCCAATCAATTCATAATCACCGGGATAAATTGTATCAAACATCATGGAAAGGTTACATGCCACATGGGAAAGCTCTGTTTCCACCTCATTATACATACACTGTGTAAACCAGTGTGTACCCAACAACATAATGATAATTCCGAAAAACAAAAGAGGAATGATGTTGATGGCCTGCAGTGCATATGATATTTTACCCTTCCCGCCAGTTTTCATGACTGTACCTCTCATTTGTAATGCGATATACATTCAGTATACTCATTTTTCACGCAGAAAGCAACAGTCCTTTACTTTTAATAGTGCTTTTGATATGATAATATATAAGAGAAGTATTACATTCCGGAGGCGCAAAAAATTGGGAAGAGGAAATATTGAAGCGGCTTTTCCGTCGGGAAAATTCGATAGGTCGCTGTTAATTTCGGGCGGAAATCAGCAGATGTATGAGTTTATGGGGGAGAATATATATCTGCCGCTCTATAAGATGGTTCAGGAGAAGGATGTGCCAAAATTGCAGGCAGCCGTCTCCTTTTGTGATGAACCGGAACATGCTTCGGCGGAAGAGTGCATTCATATTCAGAACAGTAAAGGCGGCTATGATACCTTTGTCCTCAATATCTGTAAATGTACAGATTTTGACGGGTATGAGATTGAACTGCACAATGTGTCAGACGGCATCAGACAGCTGGAGAAACTGGACAGGAGCCTGGATATGTTGAAGGATTATGCGACAATTTCCGGTGGTATTCTTTTTTATTACTGTCCCTCCAACGGACATTTTCGTTTATTCTGGCAGAACTATGAGCAGAGAATAGATTTGGCGGATATGCCGTTGGACGAATGGGAGAAAAAAGTGATTCGTGAAGGACAGGTTACCGGGAAAGATTTGGTAATTTTTGAAAACTTCTGTAACTCTGTGCGCTCCACGGAATATGAGCAGACATATAGTCTTCAGGGAAGCTTTCTGACATGGGGAAAGAATACGGACAGTTACCGCGTAAAATTTATTCCCAGATTGTATGACGGACAAAAGACGGTAATCGGAATCTGGACGATTATGAATGAGAAAACCGGTAATGTTGTAGAGGACTTCGTGGAAGGAAATTATCTGGATTCCATGACGAATGTGATGAATAAGAAGGGCATTACCACGTATGCGGAGGCGGCTGTGGAATCGGGAGAGCAGCTGGCTCTGATTATGCTGGACATCGATAATTTTAAAAGTATTAACGATACCTATGGACATTTATTCGGAGACACGGTGATTGCCACTGTGGCGGATGTTATTAAGAAAGTAATCGGAGAGCACGGCGTTGTGGGCCGTGTGGGCGGCGATGAATTCCTGATTATCATGGATAATTACGGCGATGAGCTGGGTCTGAGAAATTATTTGCGTAGTATCAAGGTAAATATCAATTCTCTCTTTTTGGAAAAAGTAGGGGGTAACAGATTGTCCTGTTCTATCGGGGTATCCCGCTGTCCGTTGAATTCCGACAAGTTCAGGGAACTGTATGTGATTGCGGACAGAGCGCTTTATCTTGCCAAGGAAAAGGGAAAAAACTGTTACATCATTTATAAGGAAGAACTGCACGGAAAGCTTCGTATGACAGAGGAGGATTCTGACCTGAAGGAAATCAGGGAGGCGTTTTATTCGGAGAAGGATATGTTTCAGCTGAATCAACGTCTGGCGGACATGGTGTTGCGGGGAAAAGAAATCATGCCTGAGGTTTTGGAGCAGCTGGCAGTTATCCTGTCGGCACAAAGGGTTGTGGTTATCTGGGGAGAAAAGGAAAGAGAGATTATATGTGCATACCCGCTGTCTCTGATATGGACGGAATGCAGAGAGGATTTTTTTGAGAGTGAGAGTTTCCGGAAGCTTTTCCGTGACGACATGCTGGTAATTACAAATGTGCATACATTGGAGTACAGCATGCCGGAGGAATTTGAGGTATTCCGGAGAAACGGCAGCAGCAGTGCCATGCAGCATTACCTGCGGAACAAAGAAGGTACAATTTGCGGATTTGTTTCCGTGGAAGTAAATCAAATCAGAAGATTTCCAAAGCTGGCGATACAGCTCTTTGAAAATATGTGTAAGATTATCAACGCAGTACTGTTGATGGAGGATGGGGAAAGGTGAATGAGGGAATCCCCAGGCAGCAGTCCTCTTTGCCTTTCCCCGACGGGAGGAGAAAAGAAAAAAGGTATGTTTTACGGTATCCTGTCTGCAGTAGGGGGTACTGCTTGCGGTAGTGGGACTTACGCTGTACCGTCCGCTGTAGGGTTTTTGCTGAATTTGCTGACAAGAAAGCTCTTGACAACTAAAAATAGGCAGAGATATAATGACAAAAAGAGAAAAATGCGGTGACGAAGAGAGTAGTTGTCTCAGGAAAGTTTCAGCGAGCCGGTGAGGGTGCAAGACCGGTACAAGTAAGGAGACAATGAAAATCACTTCCGAGCAGTCAGGACAAAAGGAAAGGCAGTGCCCGGTACCGGTAGCCCTGAACGGTGTTCCCCCGTTATGGGAAGGCATATAACTCCGCAAAGGTGCGGAACGTATGAGTGTAACAGGTGGTGAAACGCAGGTAATGACAGACCTCGTCCTATTACGGGACGGGGTCTTCTTTTATTTTAAGAAAGGAAGGAAAGTATGTACAAACAGGTTGACACGAATCTGAACTTTGTGGACCGTGAGAAAGCGGTGGAGAAGTTCTGGAAGGACAATGACATCTTCAGGAAGAGTATCGACAGCAGAAAGGAGGGGCCCACATACACCTTTTATGACGGCCCGCCCACGGCAAACGGAAAGCCTCATATCGGTCATGTGGAGACCCGTACCATCAAGGATATGATTCCCAGATACCGCACCATGAAGGGCTGTATGGTGCCCAGAAAGGCGGGCTGGGATACACACGGATTGCCTGTTGAGCTGGAGGTGGAGAAACTTCTGGGGCTGGACGGCAAGGAACAGATTGAAGAATACGGTCTTGCTCCCTTTATTGATAAATGTAAGGAGAGTGTCTGGAAATATAAAGGCATGTGGGAGGATTTCTCCGCCACGGTGGGCTTCTGGGCGGATATGGATAATCCCTATGTCACCTACGATGACAATTTTATTGAATCTGAATGGTGGGCTCTGAAGACTATCTGGGATAAGGGACTGCTTTACAAGGGCTTTAAGATTGTTCCCTACTGCCCCCGCTGCGGTACTCCCCTGTCCAGTCACGAGGTGGCACAGGGCTATAAAGCCGTAAAGGAACGTTCCGCCATTGTCAGATTTAAGTGTGTGGGCGAGGATGCTTACTTCCTGGCCTGGACTACAACTCCCTGGACTTTGCCCTCCAACGTTGCGCTCTGTGTAAACCCGGAGGAGACGTACTGTAAGGTGAAGGCTGCTGACGGACGCACCTATTATATGGCACAGGCTCTGCTTGACACTGTTCTCGGCGGACTGGCAGAGGAGGGAAAGCCCGCATACGAGGTGCTGGAGACTTATCTGGGCAAGGATTTGGAATACAGAGAGTATGAGCCTCTGTTTACCTGTGCAGGTGAAGCTGCGGCAAAGCAGAAAAAGAAGGCGCACTTTGTAACCTGTGATAATTATGTCACAATGTCAGACGGTACAGGTATCGTACACATTGCTCCCGCTTTCGGTGAGGATGACTCCCGTATCGGAAGAAACTATAATCTGCCTTTTGTACAGTTTGTGGACGGAAAGGGAGACCTGACGGAGGAGACTCCCTACGCGGGCAAGTTTGTGAAGGATGCGGACCCGGAGGTACTGAAGGATTTGGAGGCAGAGGGAAAATTGTTCGCTGCACCCAAGTTTGAGCATGATTATCCCTTCTGTTGGAGATGTGATACACCTCTGATTTACTATGCGAGAGAATCCTGGTTCATCAAGATGACTGCTGTTCGCGATGACCTGGTTCGCAACAATAAGACAATCAACTGGATTCCCGCTTCCATCGGAGAGGGACGTTTCGGCAACTGGCTGGAGAACATTCAGGACTGGGGTATTTCCCGCAACCGTTACTGGGGTACTCCCTTGAATGTATGGGAGTGTGAGTGCGGACATCTCCACTCCGTGGGTAGCCGTGAGGAACTGTATACCTTAAGCGGCAACGAGGAGGCAAAGACGGTGGAACTGCACCGCCCTTACATCGATGCCATCACAATTCCCTGCCCTGAGTGCGGAAAAACCATGCATCGTGTGCCCGAGGTAATTGACTGTTGGTTTGACTCCGGTGCAATGCCTTTTGCACAGCATCATTATCCTTTTGAAAACAAGGAACTGTTTGAGCAACAGTTCCCCGCAAAGTTTATTTCCGAGGCGGTAGATCAGACCAGAGGCTGGTTCTATTCCCTGCTTGCGGAGTCTACCCTGCTGTTCAACAAGGCACCTTACGAGAACGTTATCGTGCTGGGACATGTGCAGGATGAAAACGGACAGAAGATGAGTAAATCCAAGGGCAATGCGGTAGATCCCTTTGAGGCACTGCAGGAGTACGGCGCAGATGCTATCAGATGGTATTTTTACACCAGCTCCGCGCCCTGGCTGCCCAAGCGCTTCTCCGGTAAGGCTGTGATGGAGGGACAGCGCAAGTTCATGGGAACCCTGTGGAACACCTACGCATTTTTTGTTCTGTATGCCAACATTGACAATTTTGATGCCACCAAATATCAGCTGGAATATGAGAAACTGCCGGTTATGGATAAGTGGCTTCTGTCCAGACTGAACACCGTGGTGGGCGAGGTGGATGACAACCTTGACAAGTACCGCATTCCCGAGGCTGCAAAAGCATTGCAGGACTTTGTGGATGAGATGAGCAACTGGTATGTGCGCCGAAGCCGTGAGCGCTTCTGGGCAAAGGGCATGGAGCAGGACAAAATCAATGCTTATATGACTCTGTATACCGCTCTCGTGACTATCTCCAAGGCAGCTGCACCCATGATTCCTTTTATGACAGAGGATATCTATCAGAATCTGGTACGCAGCATTGACGCAAATGCCCCCGAGAGCATCCACCTCTGCGATTTCCCCGTTGTGGAGACTGCATATATAGACAAGAAACTGGAGGAAGACATGGAGGATGTTCTGGATGCGGTTGCCATGGGCCGTGCCTGCCGTAACGATGCAGCCATCAAGAACCGTCAGCCTATCAGCAGAATGTACATCAAAGCGGATTTCAAACTGGATGACTTCTACACGGATATCATTGAGGACGAATTGAATGTCAAGGAGGTCATATTTACCGATGATATAAGAGACTTTACCTCCTACACCTTTAAACCCCAGCTCCGTACGGTTGGCCCCAAGTATGGCAAGCAGCTGGGCGGAATCCAGAAGACACTGGCATCTTTGGACGGCAATACCGCTATGGATGACCTGAATGTCAACGGAAAGCTGACCTTCGACGTGGACGGTGTCCCCGTGGAGCTTACCAGAGATGACCTTCTTATCGATATGGCACAGAAGGAAGGCTATGTATCCCAGGAGGACAATAAGATGACGGTAGTCCTGGATACCAACCTGACGGAAGAGTTGATTGAGGAAGGCTTCGTCTATGAAATCATCAGTAAGATTCAGACTATGCGTAAGGACGCGGGCTTTGAGGTGATGGACCACATCAGAGTCTCCTTAAACGGCAACGAAAAGCTGGCGGCACTGGCTCAGAAGAATGCGGAGGCAATCAGCGGCAAGGTGCTGGCGGAAGAACTGACAAGCGGTAAGAACTTTGACGTGGTAAAGGAATGGAACGTAAACGGAGAAAAGGTAGTCATTGCTGTGGAGAAAATTGGCTGAAAGGAAGAATGACAACATGAAGGGAACATTACAAAAAGCGGAAAAGCAGACAGAAAAGCCGAAATTCGACAAAGAGCTCTTTAAGAGAAGTGTAGTCTATAATGTGAAAACCCTGTATCGCAAAGATTTGGAGGAGGCAACACCCCAGCAGGTGTTCCAGGCTGTGTCCCTTGCAATCAAGGACCGGATAATGGACAACTGGATTGAAACCCAGAAAGCATATGAGAAACAGGACCCCAAAATGGTCTATTATATGTCCATGGAATTTCTGATGGGGCGTGCTCTGGGAAACAATATCATCAATTTGCAGGCTTATGCGCCCGTGAAGGAAGCGTTGGAGGAGCTGGGGCTTGATTTAAACATGGTGGAAGATCAGGAGCCTGACGCAGCGCTGGGAAACGGGGGATTAGGACGGTTGGCAGCCTGCTTCCTGGATTCTCTGGCAACTCTGGGATATCCTGCTTACGGCTGCGGTATCCGCTATCGTTACGGAATGTTTAAGCAACAGATTAAGGACGGTTATCAGGTGGAGGTGCCGGACAACTGGCTGGAGAACGGCAATCCCTTTGAACTGCGCAGACCTGAGTATGCAAAGGTAGTAAAATTCGGCGGACACGTCTCCATGTACAGCGACGAGTACGGACACAGCCATTTTGTACAGGAGGATTATCAGGCGGTGAGAGCCATTCCCTTTGATTTCCCCATTGTGGGCTATGGGAACGGCATTGTAAACACCCTGCGCATCTGGGATGCGGAGCCTGTGGAAGGCTTTCAACTGGATTCCTTCGACAAGGGAGATTACCGCAAGGCGGTGGAACAGGAGAATCTGGCAAGGAATATCGTGGAGGTGCTTTACCCCAACGATAATCATTATGCCGGTAAGGAACTGCGCCTGAAGCAGCAATATTTCTTCATCTCCGCATCCGTACAGGAGGCTGTGGCGAAATTCATGAGAAAGCACAATGACATTCACCGTTTCCCTGAGAAGGTGACCTTTCAGCTCAACGACACGCATCCTACCGTGGCGGTGCCGGAGCTGATGCGTATTTTATTGGATGACTATAATCTGGGCTGGGATGAAGCCTGGGATATCACCACACGCACCTGCGCTTACACCAACCATACTATTATGGCGGAAGCGCTGGAGAAGTGGCCTATCGATCTGTTCCAGAGACTGCTTCCCAGAATCTATCAGATTGTGGAGGAAATCAATCGCCGTTTTGTGCAGCAGATTGAGGTAAAATATGCAGGCACTTACGGTGTGGATGTTCAGGAGAAGATTCGCAAGATGGCAATCCTGTACAACGGGCAGGTGAAGATGGCGCACATGGCCATTGTTGCCGGATACTCTGTCAACGGTGTGGCAAGGCTTCATACCGAGATTTTGAAGCATCAGGAACTGAAGGATTTTTATGAGATGTTCCCCGAACGCTTCAACAACAAGACCAACGGTATTACCCAGAGGCGTTTCCTGCTCCATGGCAATCCTCTGTTGGCAGACTGGGTTACCTCCAAGGCAGGTAACGGATGGATTACCGATTTGCCGCAGATTGCCAAGCTGAAGGACTTTGCGGATGATAAGAAAGCCCGCAAGGAGTTCATGGAAATTAAATACAAGAACAAGCTGCGTCTTGCAAGCTATATTCAGGAGCATAATGGCGTAACCGTAGACCCCAACTCTATCTTTGATGTGCAGGTAAAGCGTCTCCATGAGTACAAGAGACAGTTGCTGAACATTTTGCATGTGATGTATCTGTACAATGAACTGAAGACGAAGCCGGATATGGAATTCTATCCAAGAACCTTCATCTTCGGAGCCAAAGCTGCGGCGGGCTACCGCAATGCGAAGCTGACCATTAAGCTGATTAACTCCGTGGCGGATGTGGTGAATAACGATACCTCAATTGGCGGAAAGATTAAGGTGGTATTTATTGAGAACTACAACGTGTCCAACGCGGAAATCATCTTTGCGGCAGCAGACGTGTCCGAACAGATTTCCACTGCCAGCAAGGAGGCTTCCGGTACCGGCAACATGAAGTTTATGCTGAACGGGGCTCTGACACTGGGAACTATGGATGGGGCAAATGTGGAGATTGTGGAAGAGGTGGGTGCGGAGAATGCCTTTATCTTCGGACTGTCTTCGGATGATGTTATTAACTTCGAGAATAACGGCGGCTACAATCCCATGGATATCTACAACAGCGATGCCGGTATACGGAAGGTGGTAGACCAGCTGGTTGACGGAACTTATTCTTCCGACAGGGAACTGTTCCGTCCCCTGTATAATTCTCTGTTGAATACCTTAAGCACCTCCAGGGCAGACACCTACTTTATCCTGAAGGATTTCAGGTCCTATGCGGAAGCACAGAAAAAGGTAGAGGCAGCATACAGAGACAGGGAAGGTTGGGCGAGAAGCGCTATCTTAAACGTAGCATGCTCCGGCAAGTTTACCTCTGACAGAACCATTCAGCAGTATGTGGATGAAATCTGGCATCTGGATAAGGTGATACTGTAAAGCCGGAGAAAAACTAGTAGAAATAGTATGTGTTAAAAAGCACGAAGGAGAGATATCCTTCGTGCTTTTGTCTATTCTATATTTCCCAAAAAGTATTTTGCTTTTCCCGAAGCCTTGGCGGTATACAATGCCTTGTCTACCGACCTGTACAGAACATCAAAGCCGTAATTTCCGGAAGGAACAGAGATGATGCCAACGGAACAACTCTGCTCCAGATGATAGCCCTTTAAGAGGGCAGTAACTGAACCAATGATTGCCTGCGCCGTCTCTTCCGGGGAGCGGGAAAGACGGCGCTTTTCCGTGAAAATCAAAAATTCATCTCCTCCGATGCGACCGATTGCCGCATCTTTTCCGAAAGCGTTTCTTAAAATCTGAGCCACCAGTGTGAGAATATCATCTCCAACCGGATGTCCCAAATAATCATTGATATATTTAAAATTATCCAAATCCACCATGAAGAGCAAGTGAATCCCGGGAACGGATTGAAGCTGATACAGAATAACGCTTTCTGTGTGCCTGCGGTTGAGAAGTCCCGTCAGGGAATCCTGCCTTCGTTCTTCCTCACAGACCGGGTCAAAAGGTACGGATAAATGCATGCTGTTGATGAGGGGAAGACCGGATGCACTTAGGCTGCAGATGCAGGAACAACGCAGTGTGGCGGAAAAGCCGTAGATGACGCAGCTGTAGGAGTTCAGTCTCTGGGCAAAGTAATACAGACTGTCTTCACGGGTGTTCAGAGCATGATAGGAGTAAATCCCGCTGCCTGTAACCAACGCGGACCATCCCTGAACCGTATTGGTATTGCATTCATCGATAAAGACAAAATTTTCTGCTAACAGATGTACCGTGTTTTGCAGTTTTTCCCTGTCATTTAACAGATAGGCATTCAACAGAGTCCGTACAACCGTCAGACATTGCTGCTCAAAGGCTGATTCGTTCATTTGCGGTTTCTCCCTGTCAGTAAGCATAGCATATGCAAATTATAGAGTTTATAACTCTAAAAGTCAAGGTAATACTACTGTGTGAATTATACTTAATTACACAGAGATTCGGTATTTTGAGGGACAGTCAAATGAAATATAATGAGAGAATTCGCAACCTGCGGGAAACACATTTTTACACACAGCAGCGGATAGCAGATTTACTCAATGTGGGGCAGCGAACCTATTGCGATTATGAGAGCGGAAAGACACGCATTCCGGTGGACAGTCTGATTACACTGGCTAAATTTTATGATGTGAGCATGGATTATATTTCGGGAGTGGCAGACAAGGTAACACCGTTTCCGAAGCGATGACGGGTGAAAGCAGAAAACTGCTGTCACCCGTTTGGTGTAAAAACAGTTGATGCAGGTTTGGGTGATTTGGGTGGTTTGTGTAAAAATAGTTGACAGATGAAAAACATTGTGATTGAATAGTATTTATCGGCGGCTTAGTCACCCACCGAAAATAAGAAAGAAAGAGAGGTAACGAAAATGACTTTATCAGTTTTTGCCAAGAATGAATTTTATAATTTGAAGAGTTATGACAGTGTTACCTCGGTTTCGCTTACATAGTTATTTTGCATAAGTGCAATCTGACATTATAGGCAGTGTTTTGACCCGGGCAGTAAATGTCCGGGTCTTTTTGTGCGAGCAGCGAGGAAAGCTGTGCGGGCGCTTGCGCACGGCACAGTTTGACGAGCGCCGCAGCAGCGAAAAGCGAAGCTTTGAGCCGGAGAGAGCAGCGAGGAAAGCTGTGCGGGCGCTTGCGCAC
>Ga0129313_1001148_pt1 | contig 17859 bp, 12 predicted proteins | sample O1105metagenome_FD_94436 | JGI IMG/M metagenome (GOLD analysis project Ga0129313, IMG submission 94436) | Orangutan group fecal microbial communities from fecal samples from Wisconsin, USA - O1105 metagenome | ecosystem: Host-associated > Mammals > Digestive system > Large intestine > Fecal... | reverse complement strand
GCGCCGCCTCACCGGGGGAACCGCGCAGTACGCGGTAAACGGAACCGCGCCTTCCGCGCAGAACGGCTGGCAGAAGATGAAATCCGATGCCCTGATCCTCAGGGCGGGGGATGCATACCGGAACGATACCTTCCGCTTTAAGACAGACACCGGCTTTGGAAAACCGGATATCCGGATCCTTCCAAAGGACGCTCTGAGTAAATTGCAGGAGAACGGTGATAACGATTATATCGAGTATCTTTTCTATTCCGGACCCGGAGCTGCGGGAGAGATCCGGAGCTATCAGGAATGGCTGCCATCCTATGATGGATATTATTATTTCAGAACAACGAACAGGTTGAAAGAATATATGAATCATTCCGATGCCCAGGGCGTTGTTCTTCTGGAGATCCAGGGCATCCCGCTGAAGGTCGGTGTCGCTTACGTTTCCGGCGGGGATCGGACGGACGCGAACGGAAACCTGCTCTCCCCAGCTTCCGCCAATATCGTTAATATGCCTGGCTTTGATTCTGGAGGTACCAATGGCTATAATACGGTAAATAATCAGTATGTGCCGATTTCTACCTTGATCCCGAGAGACCTGAGTGGAAAATTTGAGTTTGACCACTGGCAGATCGTCACAGTCAATGGCGATGGAACTCTGGGGGACGTGAAAGAAAACGCAGTCTATGCGACCGGGCAGATGGCGCATCTCACGACGGATACCTTCCATAATCTGGCGGACTGCTCCCGCTGGGATGAGAGAGAACAGAGAAGCGTCTTTACCCTGCAGGCGGTATGGAAAAGCAATAATGTATCAGCCCCGATCAACTATGCGGTCCACTATTATGTAGACGGACAGGAAATCTATACAGAGACGCATACGGCGAACAAGGGAGCAAAAGTCATTGTAGACGCGTGGAATTCAGGAACAGGGGGACTCTCAAAGGCCGTTCTTGGAGTCTTAAAAGGAACAAACAATGCCGGAAAAGATTACACGGACGGCGGAACTGTCCGGTACTTCATTGACCGGGGAATATCCACAACAGAATTGCAGGATCTTCAGCAGGATAACAATGCGCTGCATATTTACTTTGTGACGGCGGATATAAAATGGACGATCCGGAAACAGTGGTTATTCACGGCAACAGGAGCCCAGACGGCTCCGACTGAAACGATCCGAGCACAGATCCAGAGAAAAACAGCCGGTGGATCCGGGTGGGAGAATGTGAGCAGCCCGGACGGTGGAGTGATCGAACTGACATCCGCAGGAAGCTGGAAGACTGAAACCGGGAATCTGCCGTTATATAAAAATGACAATGTGGCAGAACCGTATACCTACCGGGTCGTTGAGCTGGACGGCACTAACAGCGTGGTCGAAGAGGGAAACAAGGTTTCTTTTCCGGATCCGGCAAACACGGCAGTGAATCGGGAATTCCTTGTAAACTACCAGAAACAGGGAAAGGTCTGGACGATCTTAAATGCCGAGACACCGACAGGTGCCTTAAAGGTCAGCAATACCATTTCAGGAGCGCAGGGGGATCAAACCAGATCCTGGGAATTTACGGTAACGCAGAAGGTTTCAGATGCCTCAAAACCGCGGTTAAACGGAATGTTTGGCGGAATGAATTTTACGGATGGTGTTGCACGATTTACCCTGAAGCATGGAGAGAGCATGATCGGTGTCGGTCTTTCGGCGGGAACCGAATTTACGGTGATAGAGACAGGAGCAAATAAAGATGGATACATTTCGACCTGTAATGGAATATTTTTGGAGGAACAGGGAAAGAACTTTGCGATCCTGGCAGATCAAACAGTATCGGCAGATATTCTGAATGAGAAAGACCTGTCAAGCGTATCCGTGTTTCTCAAGGCGCTCAAGTATGTAAATAACGCGACTCCGTCGGATGCGCAGAAATACACCTTCTATCTGAAGGATGCCAGCGGACGCCAGCTCCAGTCGGTCAAGAACGTGCAGGCGGCAGTCAATTTTCAAAAACTTGAATATTCTGAGGCGGGAACCTACACGTACTATCTCATGGAGGCGAATGATGGAGAAGCGGATGTCCAGTATTCGGAACTGGTCTATGAGGCGGACGTTGAGGTGACAGAGGTTGAGACCTCTGAGGGATATAAGCTTGCGGCAGCTGTTACCTACAGGATCCCCGGTGGCGGTATCGTAAGCGGAACACCGGAGTTTATGAACCGGGTGAACGAAGCTTCCCTCACGTCGGTCAGAGTTATAAAACACTGGTCAGACAATGAAAGCGAGTTCCGTCCGCAGACGGTCAGATTCCAGCTCTATAAGAAAACGGGAGCGGATCTGGAACCGCAGGGAGATCCGGTGGAGGTAAGTGCCGATCTCAATGGCATCTGGTCCTACACCTGGGCAAATCTCGATAAAAATACGGAATGGGAAGTTGCGGAGGCCGAAATTCCGGAGAAATATGAGATCGCTTCCGCCTATATGGAAAATAATGAATGGATCATCACAAACCGGCTGAAATCCTCCGATGTGCCGACAGCGAAAAACGTGACGGTCAGGAAGGTCTGGGAGGATCAGGACAGTACGAAACGTCCGGCCGTTGTAAATGTCCAGCTTTACAAAGATCTGATTCCTTACGGGACAGTGACGCTCTCCGCGGATAACAACTGGCAGTTTACATGGACAGATCTTGACGCGTCCGCAGAATGGACGGTGGATGAGATCGACGTTCCGGAAGGATATGAAAGATCGATCCGCATGGAGACTTCTGATGATCAGGTGGTTACGACCTATACGATCACGAATAAACAGGTAACTGAGGAGCCAAAGCCCCCGGTCCAGGAAAAAATTTCCATCACAGCGAACAAGGTGTGGGAGGATGCCGGATATGCGGGGCGACCACAGACGGTAAAGCTTCAGCTGTACCGTGACGGCGAAGCCTATGGTGATGCTGTGACGGTAAGCCAGGCTCAGGGCTGGAGATATGTGTGGACGGATCTGGAGAAGGATCACGTATGGACCGTCGGGGAAGCAGAAAACGTCAGCGGATATGATGTTTCTGTGACCCATGATGGAAATGAGTGGGTGATCACGAACACGAGAAAATCGTCCGGAATCGGTGGTTCCGATGATGATACAGATGATGACGACGGGGGATCCGGGAATCATAAGAATCCGTCTGAGACTGCCGGAAATCCGGATACAGACGAAGCGGTAAACAGAGACTCAGCTGTCATTGTCCCATCGGAACCTGTTGTGACGAATGAGGATCCGACGTCTGACAGTGTAGATCCGGCAGGGACAGATATGAAAAATACGAGAAAGCGGGACAGCAATGTCCCGGCGACCGGTGATGCGACCCACGGCCATCTGTGGCTTTTGATCGCGGGAATCTCACTCGCTGCACTTCTGGCTCTGATCCTTGGAAAGAAATACGCAGACAGAAAGAGAAGAAACGTATGAAAACTCCGTTGTGGTACAAAGCAGGAATCCTGGTATTCGGTGCGGTGTTCTGCTTCTCTGCCTTCATGGTGGGGCGGGATTACCTCGAGGCAAAAAAGGAGGCGGAGGCCTTCGACAGCCTGAACCGGCTTGCGGCGGAGTATGCGTCGGGAGCTCCGGGCGAGGTTCCCGCATCAGAGCCGGTGATCAGCGCTACGGAAGCACCGGATCCGGAAAAGACGGAGGAATGGGAGAAGCTTTTAAAGGAAGCTGCGGGATACGCGGCTTTACAGGGGGAAAACGCCGATTATGCCGGCTGGCTCAAGATTCCGGGAACAAGGATCGATTACCCGGTGATGGACCGGGAGGCGGATCCGGAGTATTATCTTCGGCGGTCCTTTGACGGCTCCCATGCATCAGGTGGGACTCCGTTTCTCGGGGAGGCCTCCGGCGTTGATACGGAGTGCCTGATCATTTACGGCCACAATATGAAAAACGGATCCATGTTCGGGACACTGGATTCCTACAAACAGATCGATTACTGGAAGGAACATCCGATCATCCGCTTCTACGTCGATGGAACACCGCGGACCTATGAGATTTTTGCGGCAGTGGAGACCAGAGTGCTCTATGAGGACGAGGATGGCTTCCGGTATTACCGCTATGACGGGGATCTCTCGGAGGAAGAATACGGGGAGTTGATCACATGGCTTTGCGGACATTCTGCCTATGATACGGGAATCCTTCCGGAGTATGGGGAACAGATCCTGATGCTGTCTACCTGCAGCTATCACACAAAAGACGGAAGATTTGTGGTGGCGGCGAAAATGACTTGACATGTTGGGTGGTCTGGGGTATCCTCGACCTTAGACAGATCTGGATTCGGAGAAAGGAAAGGGAGTTATGGCAGAAAAAATTTTGATCGTTGTAGACATGCAGAAGGATTTTGTGAATGGAAGTCTCGGAAGTAAGGATGCGGAGGCGATCGTTCCGGCTGTTGTAAAGAAGGCGGAAACGTTTGACGGGGAAGTGATCTTTACGAAGGACACTCATTTCGAGAACTATATGGATACTCAGGAAGGACATTTTCTTCCGGTTCCTCACTGTATTAAGGGGACAGACGGCTGGGACCTGATCCCGGAGCTTGAGAAGATCGCCATAGAGCGTGACGCGGCGACTTACGAGAAGATCACCTTCGGATGTCCGGAGCTGGCGGAAGATCTTCTTGAGAGAAATAAGAAGACACCGATTGAGTCCATCGAGCTTGTGGGACTCTGCACGGATATCTGTGTGGTTTCAAACGCGCTCCTGATCAAGGCGTTCCTTCCGGAGACACCGGTCTTCGTGGATTCCGCATGTGCGGCAGGCGTTACGAGGGAAAGACATGAGGCGGCTCTGGAGACTATGAGAAGCTGCCAGATCGTTGTGAAGTAATAAGAAAGAATAATACAGACGGGAAAGGTATGTGCAGATCTGAGTTCTTTACGGAAAGTTCTCAGGTCTGCACTTTTGTTGTTTATCCTGTATTTCTCGCTGCCCGCGTATAAATTTTCACATCAGGTAATAAGATGGTAAAAATATCATCGAGGGGCAACCCCTATGAAGGAATATATTGAAGAGCGGGCGATTCAGATCGCGAACTATATTATTGATGAGAATGCGACGGTGAGACAGACAGCAAAACGGTTTGGAATTTCGAAAAGTACGGTGCACAAGGATGTGACTGACAGGCTGATCCATATCGATCCCTCTCTGGCAGCGCAGGCGCGGGTGGTTCTGGATATCAATAAGGCGGAACGGCATATCCGCGGAGGGCTTGCGACGAAGGAAAAGTATGAGCACGAACATCTTCTTCAGGCATGCAGCCAGACGGATGAATAATATGGATCTGTCAGGATACATTCGTTTATATTCCACTGAATAATTGCGAAAGCTTTTTTAATTATGAAGAAAATTCTGAAAATGAAAAAAATATAATTGAATTTCTGTAAGGTCTGCGATAAAATGGGAACAGAATTGCTGATTTCAAGGCATGACTGGTTTACAGTTAAAAACGAACGGAGGAAAGAATGATGAGCAAGACAGATGCAATGATCGAAAAAGTAAAAGCGCTTGTAAATGCGCCGTCCTGCTGTGCGGAGGCAAAAGAAGCAGGAAATAACTGGCTGGAGGCAGTCAATACCGAGAAGCGGGACGAGGCTGCAGAGAAGCTGATCGCTGAGATCGAGGCAGATATCATCCCGATCGACTGGCTGATCAAATTCGCAGGATCTGAGGACGGACAGAAGGTCTTCGGTGCAGAGAAGGCAGCCGGGATTGAGGATCACGCGAAAAAGATCAAGTCAGAAGGCGCAAAGTACTGTGACTGCCCGGCATGCACAGCAGTTGCAGCGATCTTAGCGGATAAGGAAGATTTATACGCTCCGACCTACAGTCTGACATGGACAGTCACTGATGATATGACTGCAAAGCGTATCGGCAGCGCCGGTTCGAAGATCCTTTCCACCCCGAATATGGTAGCTCTGATGGAGGATGCGGCTCTGGAACTCGCAAAGTCTTACCTTGAAGAAGGACAGACAACCGTCGGCGCGGAGATCCGCTGCCGCCACCTTGCACCGACACCGGTCGGTATGAAAGTGACAGCAACTGCAAAACTCCGCAGCATCGAGAGAAGAAAACTCTGGTTTGACATCGAAGTGAACGATGAAAAGGGCAAATGCGGAGAAGGTTCCCACCTTCGCGTGATCGTAAATTCGAAAGCGATGAGTGAGAAAGCGGAGAAAAAGGCAGAATAAAGCGGCGGGATGTGAAGAAAACAGCCCGGATCAGCATAAATGCTGACAGGCACAGCAGGCTGCTGCATGAAACATCATACAGCCCGAATGACAGCAAAAGGAGGAGAGACGCATGGAAAAACACACGATTGATCCAATGGTCAGTGCGGAGCATCTCGCAGGAGCGGTGCGCTTTGCGACGGTATCCAACGCAGACAATTCGCTGACAGATTATACAAAATTTGACACATTTCATGAGTATTTACAGGAGACATATCCGCTGGTACATAAACACCTGACACTGGAACATACGGATCAGGCAGGACTTCTTTTCCACTGGAAAGGAACCGGGAAATCAGGAGCGGCTCCACTTCTCCTTATGGCACATCAGGACGTTGTCCCGGAAGGTGACCCTGAAAAGTGGACATATCCGCCGTATTCCGGAACTATTGCAGATGGAAAGATCTGGGGACGCGGTTCCAGCGACTGTAAGAGCAATCTGATCGGGCAGCTGGAGGCTGTTGAGGCACTTCTGGAAAAAGGCTATGAGCCGGATTATGATCTGTATCTTTCTTACGGATATATGGAAGAGGTCGCAGGCGGAAAGATCCCTGCGGAGACCCTCAGAGGGACCGGGATCCGCTTCGGTGCTGTTCTCGATGAAGGCGGCGGAGTCCGCCCGGGAAGCGACTACGGGATCGATGACAAGGCACTCTGCACGATCGGACTCTGCGAAAAAGGTTACGTCGATTTTGAACTTTCCTACACAGCAAAGGGCGGTCATTCCAGCCGTCCGGGTGAGAATTTCGCAACGACCATGATCGCGAAGGCACTGATCGCGATCCAGGAACATCCGATGCCGTACCGTGTGACCGATACGATCCGACGCCGGTTCGAAGTTCTTGCCTCGTACATGGCGAAGGAGAATCCGGAACTTGCGGAGCTGTTAAAGAACCCGGATGGGAATCTGGAAAAGCTGGTTCCGTATCTGAAAAAGGATCCGGCGCTGGATGCCATGTTCCACACGACGGTTGTTCCGACGATGCTTTCCGGATCTGCCCAGGCGAATATTCTTCCTGCAAAGGTGACTGCTGTTGTGAACAGCCGTGTCCTTGAAGGAGATACGGTTGAGAGCGTAAAGAAACATCTGGAAGAGATCGTGCCGGATGAGGTGGAGGTTCGTGTACTGAAGGGCAGCGATGCGTCACCGACATCTCTGTATGACGGCGCAATGAAGGATCTGCTTGTCGAGATCGGCGGTAAGATCTATGGGGATGTGATCCCGTGCCCGGAGATGATGCTCGGAGGAACGGATGCGCGCTTCGTCTATGATATGAGTGATCGCGTTTATCGTTTTTCCACAATCTATGCGAGAGAAGACCACCATGTCCATGCAGCCAATGAGTTTACGGGAGTAGAAGAGTTGGCGGACAGCATCGATTTTTACATGGAACTTCTGACAAGATACGGGGAGACTGCGAAATAAAGGCGAAGATTGCAAAAAACGCTTCTGAGGGAGATTCTCATGTTGGAATCTTCTCAGAAGCGTTTTTTCACTTGTTTAGGCATCCTGACACTTCCGGACCTGTTCCTGATACTGCTCACCCCACGTCCACATGGCGTCCATGATCGGTTTCAGGCTGCAGCCGAGGTCGGTCAGGGTATATTCCACGCGCGGCGGGACCTCCGCGTACACTTTCCTTGTCAGAAGTCCGCTCTCCTCCATCTGGCGTAGCTGCGAAGTCAGGACTTTCTGGGAGACATGGCCGATCGATTTTTTCAGTTCGCCGAAGCGCTTTGTCCCCGGCATCAGGTCTCTGAGAATCAGGACCTTCCATTTATCGCTGATCAGGGTCAGCGTCGTCTCCACCGGGCAAGCGGGAAGATCGGCCAGGGAGAGCATCGGGATGACAGTACCGGAAACAGAAGAATCTGTCTGCATAAAATTACCTCCTTGAATTCCTTTATATATCCAATAGTTTCCTTTTGGTAACTACAGCACAATATTGTGCTTACTTTTCAAATGGTCTCTACAGCGTTATTATAATGTCATCGAAAGAAAAAAGCAACCGGTTCGATTTCGAAAAGAAAAATGATATAATGGAGGTATTCAAAATGAAGAAAGTTGTTGAATTTTTACAGGCAAACCCGGTACAGTACCTTGCAACCGTAGGAACTGATGGGAAGGCGAAATGCCGTCCGTTCATGTTTGCAGGTGAGATGGATGGAAAATTATGGTTTTGCACAAACAATCAGAAAGAGGTTTACAAGGATATGCAGGCAAACCCGGAGATCGAGATCTCTGTTTCCAGCCCGGATTACGCATGGATCCGTCTTCACGGAAAGGCTGTATTTGAGAACAACATGGCGGCAAAAGAAATGTGCATCGCAAACCCGATCGTAAAGAGCCAGTACCAGACAGCGGAGAACCCGATCTTCGAGGTATTCTATTTAGAGAATCCGCATGGCGTGATCGCTGACTTCTCCGGAAACCCGCCTTACCAGTTCTAAAAAACGGGCGGCACGGACAGGAATACTGTCAATCAGGGCAGAGAGAATAGAAAGGAGTATGAACATGAATCAGAGTGAACGCAGACAATACCTGATCCGTGAACTGATCGCGGAAGATAAGGAATATCAGAGACTTGCGATCCCAAAGGATGAAGGCGGACAGAAGGTGCTTCTGCGCGCGCTGATGAATGTCCGTGCTCCGAAGCCGTGCGGAGAGGAATTTTTAAAGATCCAGGACGCATATCTGCAGGAAGAGATCCGGAAAGAGGGCATCACGGACGCTGACAGTCTGACGCCGGTCCGGGATGGACTTTATATCTGGCAGGGAGATATCACGACGCTTCGATGTGATGCGATCGTCAATGCGGCAAACGGCGGAATGACCGGATGCTACGTACCAAACCACCGCTGCATTGACAATATGATCCATTCGAAGAGCGGGATCGCCCTGCGCCTCTGCTGCGCGGATCTGATGAAAAAACAGGGGCATGAGGAACCAGCCGGGCGTGCGAAGATCACACCGGCTTTTAACCTCCCCTGCCGCTATATCCTCCACACGGTCGGACCGATCATCTATGACCGGGTCCGCAAAGAGGATGAGAGACTGCTTGCGTCCTGCTACCGCTCCTGTCTGGAACTGGCAGACGAGAACGGGATCAGGAGCATCGCATTCTGCTGTATTTCCACGGGAGAATTCCACTTCCCGAATGAGCTGGCAGCGGAAATCGCCGTGAGAACGGTAAAAGAATACAGGAATGGAAAAACAGGGATAGAGAAGGTGATCTTTAATGTTTTCAAGGATATTGACAAGGAAATCTACGAAAGACTGCTCGGGGCAGACTGATAAGCTGAAAAAAGCGCTGCAGGAAGCAGATGCCGTTGTGATCGGCGCCGGTTCCGGACTGTCGACATCGGCCGGTTTTACTTACTCCGGGGAACGGTTTTCGGCTTATTTTTCTGATTTTGCCGCAAAATATGCGTTTCAGGACATGTACTCCGGCGGTTTTTATCCTTACAAAACATTTGAAGAATACTGGGCATACTGGAGCCGCTATATCTGGATCAACCGCTATCAGGATGCACCGAAGCCGGTCTATGAAGACCTGCTGCGGCTGGTGAAAGATAAGGACTGTTTTGTGCTGACGACCAATGTCGATCACTGTTTTCAGAAGGCCGGATTTGACAAAAAGAGACTGTTTTACACCCAGGGCGATTATGGCCTGTTCCAGTGTTCCGGTCCGTGCTGCCAGGAAACTTATGAAAACGAGGAAATGGTCCGCCGGATGGTGGAGTCCCAGGGCTTTGAGATCGGAGCGGATCACCGTCTGACATGTCCGGAAAACGGTACGTTAAAAATGTCTGTTCCGGAAAAACTGGTTCCGTACTGTCCGCACTGCGGGCGTCCGATGAGCATGAATCTGCGCTGTGACGATACCTTCGTCGAGGACGAAGGATGGCATCAGGCATCGGATCGGTATTCGGAGTTCCTCAGACGGCACAGGAATGTAAAAACCATGTTTCTGGATCTGGGCACCGGAATGAATACACCGGTGATCATAAAATTCCCGTTCTGGCGAATGACAGCCGAATGGCCGGATGCCATGTATGCAGGCATCAATCTCGGGGAAGCCTATGCACCGGATGCCATTCAGGCGAAGGCGGTCTGTATCAATGAAGATATCGGAAGTGTTCTGAAGGAACTGTAGCCAGGAAAGAAAAGATCAGAGAAAATCATCAAAAAATAGATTATTCTGGGGCGTTTCACTTAAGAAGTGGACGCTCTTTTTACGCGAACAACGAGCCAAAGTCCGCGCCTGCGCGAGACCCTGGCGACGGTCGCGATAACAAGAGGAAACTCGCGAAGCGTGTTTTCGCTTGTTCAGTTACCAGGAAATTTCTAAGAAACTTCCTGGTAAGCAAAAAGATGATACCAACTGAATTTCAACACAGATAATTTCTCATAGACTTCAGCGCATTCTTCTCAAGTCTCGACACCTGTGCCTGGCTGATCCCGATCTCGCAGGCAACTTCGGTCTGGGTTTTCCCCTCAAAAAAGCGCATATCGATAATGTGGCGTTCTCTGGTCGGAAGATGTTTCATCGCCTCGCTCAGCGAGAGCTGTTCGACCCAGTTTTCCTCCCTGTTTTTTTTATCACTGATCTGGTCCATGACGCAGAGCGGGTCACCGCCGTCGGTGTAGACAGGTTCATAGAGGCTCACAGGGCTCTGGATCGCGTCCATCGCGTAGGTGATTTCCTCCTTTGAGATTCCAACCTCATCCGCGATCTCCATGATCGTCGGTTCCCGTAAATTTTTCTTTGTGAGAAGTTCTCTTGCTGACAACGCTTTGTAGGCGGTATCCCGGAGCGAGCGGCTGACCCGGATGGAATTGTTGTCCCTGAGGTATCGTCTTACCTCGCCGAGTATCATTGGAACCGCATACGTGGAAAATTTTACATTCTGCGACAGATCGAAATTGTCGATCGCTTTGATCAGGCCGATGCACCCGATCTGGAACAGGTCATCCACGTTCTCACTGCTGCCCGAAAAGCGCTGGATCACGCTTAAGACGAGTCTTAAATTTCCCTTGATATATGTTTCTCTTGCGTCCGTATCTCCATTCTGGATCCGTCTGAAAAGGTCGGTTTTTTCCTCATTCGTCAGAAGCGGGAGTTTAGAAGTATTTACCCCGCAGATTTCAACCTTATATCCTGCCATGATAAGAACCTCCGCAATTTGTTTTCATAGAAAAATGATTCACGAAAACAGGGCAGTTTATACATGAAAAAAACGGGAGTTATTTCCTGAGAATCATTCCTGATTTTGACATCTTATGCGGAATTTTGACATCTTGTGCAGAAAGAATTGCGGGTGGAACAGAAAAAACGTATAATAAAATCAACTATGAACCGTGGAATGGTCTGAAATTTTGCAAGTATAATCCAAAAGAACCTGTCATAAAGGGGGAAATGAATATGAGAAAGAGAAAATGGTATGAACGTATGTCAGCAGCAGTCCTGATTGCAGTCCTTCTGGTCAATCATGGCGATATGGGAATTATGGCGAAGGCGGAGACAATAACTGCGCTGGAAGAAAATCTGGAAGAAGAGAATAAGAAAATCGAGGCCGAGATAGCCAGCGCGTCCAATGCGGACGAGAAGCGGGATACAACTGTGGATTCAAACGAGACGACCGAGTCCGACCTTGAGAAGGAGACCGCGACAGCATCAAATGGGAAAGAGATCCCGGAGACGAAGAGGAAAATGGCTAAGCGTGCGATGAATGTGGAGCCGGTTACGGGAGGAATATATACGATCAGCCAGGCAACAGATGGAACGTTTCAGGTCAGTGGAGGAAGTCTGGAAGGCAATGGGACGAGCGTAAAGGATCTGACTGATGCGATAGAGACGATTTTGAATAATAGTGTGGATAAGAAAGTAACGATTGATTTTAAGAATATCAGTATTAGCGGTGATGGACCGGTCCTTAAACAAGGCTGTGAGTTGACATTGACTGGTTCGTATAAGAAAAATAGCGTTGGTGCTGCATTTTATGTTGGAGCGAATGGTGACTATATAATACATAATAAGGCCAATATAACAACGGTTGGTAATAATTATCTATATTATAGAAAGAACGATGCAAAAGATGCTACAGTGTTATTTGAACAAGAAGCTGGGGAGCTCACTGCCGGGTTTGAATTGACGGAAAAAGATACCGTTTGTTTAAAGGGAGGAACGATCAATGGAAGAGGCTTTGGAAACGGTGGACATGGTCACATTGAAATAACAGGCGGTATTTGGAAGGGTCAGCTGTTCGGCATAAAAAAAATAGATATAAGTGGGGGAGAGGTTAGTTACATAGAAACGAAGACTAATGATACCGCCGCAATTCAAGAAAGCGAAGAGGTTTCTGTCAGTGGCGGAAAAATTTATGCCGAGAACACTAATCCATCGGGAAGAGCTTTTGCGATTTTAATGTCAGATAAGACAAAATTATCATTATCAGATAATATTGATATATCTGCTGCAGGTGGAAATACGAATGGATCGATATATTATGGTAGTATGGCTAATTCCTGTGCTACTATTGATGCAGTGAATTTAGAAACGATAAATGACTCATTCAAATTTGTGGTAAGTGACCTTGCAATGAATGCCAGTTCTTCATTGAAAAACTGGATCAAAGGTTCATCCACGAACATGGAGAAGTTAGTCAAAGGGATTCATTTAAGCATTGTCAATCATAATTCTACTGGAGGAAGTGCGAACCAGTATCAGAGTTACGAAGCGAGAGCTGTGGGCAACTATATCCGTATTATGGATCCAAATGCTGAATCCAGTTTGATTCCAGCAGGAAATATTAAAAGTGCGGAAATTCAGTTACCTTCCGATACGGAAAATTATCAGGTTACGATTATGTATGACAAAACTGAGGATGGGACTGAGACAGTAAAGACGGTCGAGTACAATAAAGCCCAAGTTACAGTATCCGGAATTATAGATGAAATTCTGTTGAGAAACACTGGAACGGATGGAGTAGAAATCAGTGTGGGAACAACAAAAAATCCAATTGCTGGAGATATTACAGTAGATTCAGGCAACGCTGACGATAAACCAGTTTTGCTTAAGGGAAAGATCACTGGAAAAGTAAATGTTGTTGGAACGGGAACTTTGGAATCTGAAATTAACTGCAGCGGTTTCAATGGAGAGACAAAAAGTACGATCCATATTACAGGTGGGGAGATTATTGGAACTGTGAATGCAGATAATGCGAATGAGTCTGTTATCACATTGACCTCTGCAGATCTGATTGTAGATGGTAATGCGCATATTGTAGATCAGTCCGCTTATTCTTCGCAAAATCGATATGCGATCAGTGCAATTGGTGGAGTATCAGTAACAATGAATGATGGACGGATTGAGTCAACAGATAACACAGCTGTTTATATAAACAGACTTGGAAGCAGCGGATTACAGGAAGACCATGCTAAGTTCGAGATGACAGGGGGAACGATCAAAGGCGGAGAGTATGGTTTAAAGCATACCCAACTTAATGAAATTACCTTGTCAGGCGGAACAATTTCCGGTGGTGAGAATCAGCCGGATGTTTATATGGCTTGGGAGAAAAACAGTGTCAGCGGGACTGCAAAATTTACGGTTGAAGGAAATTTCCCGTTCGCATCTATGCAGATCGAAAGTGCTTCAAAAGTAAATGAGATCGATTTTACAAAGGCAAAGGCAACAGGCGAAGAAAACCTTAAAATCAATCTCCCGTTGGACGGAAATGACACAGGGGCGAACATGAAGCTTTTCAAAGCCTCGACCTCAAATTATCGGGATCTCATCAAACATATTGAGCTGACTGGCGGATCTAATCCGATCTGCGTAGTTTATAACGCAATTCCGGTATCTGCAGATCCGACAACCACTGAGATTTATGCATTCAGCGCACCAAATCTTTATACAGTTCATGTGAAGTATTATACTGGAAAAGATGAAAAGGATCCATTTTACGAGGAATATCTTCTGAATCTCAAAGATGGCAATCGGAGCTACTTAGGCAATATCAGTTTACCGAATGGCGCTGCGGTGTGGAGATATAAAGAAAAGTCAAACAGGAATGGCACTGCGACAGATGTTACAAAAACAGTAAATGAACTTGTTAATGAAGAACTGTATCCAATGGGCGCGGCCCCTGAAATTGAACTTTACGCAGGTTATAGTGTTTCTATCGATGCGTCAGTATCCGAGGAAGATATTACTAAGGACTCAGCTATCATAAAAGGAAATACAGCCGGAACAACTGTATATTACACAAATAAATCTGACTACCAGATATATACGGGTGAAGAACTCAGAAACGCAGCCAAAAGTACAGAAAAACAGAGTGATTTCACGCCGGTTAAAGTAGGGGAAGATGGTACATTTTCAATTCCACTCACAGGCCTCGATCCGCTGAAGAAATATACCTATTATTTAGTCGCAGAAAATTCCAATATGGATGTTTCTGATAGCCGTGCAGTAACATTCACCACAAAAGCCCGTGTTCTGACGGCAGCTGATTTTCAGATTGTAGGTGATAGAGAATTCACATACGAGAATAATGGCGCTACACATACAGTAACAGTAAAACCAGCGGCGGGAAATGAAGAATTATTTGACATCGATTTCGTCGTATACAAAATGAAAAAAGGAGAAGAATATACCGGAAGTTACCTCCAGCCGCCGGCAGCAGCGGGAACATATGGCATATATGTAACTACCAAGCCGAAGAAAAGTGGTATTGAGCAGGCTAAATACTTATTAATTGGAGATATGACGATCAAGAAAGCGAAGTTTAATCCAGAGTGGTTTAATATCGTAGACTCGATCACATATGGAACTGAGGAATATGAGAGTTTAAAACCATGGATAAAAGATGAGTATAATGGCGTTGGAGGTCCGGCAGTTACTGAATATGGTCAGATTGAATATAAGCTTTATAACGATAGTGAGTTAGCTCAAGAAGTTTTAAGAAATTCTGATGGTCACTATGATTCATCGCCAGATATGAACCAGGATTATGCAACTTATTATATGGGAGTCACCAGCACTGGCGGAGATAACGTGGAGCCGCAGGAAACTCCTGTATTAGTAGGAACACAGATAACTGTTATGCGTGCCACAAATACAATTTCCATAACATCATGCCCGGATATCCGCTACGGAGAAACACCAGAGCCGAAGAGCGAGGCAACAGACACCACCGGCGGTGTTAAGTACACTTACAGCAGCACCAAGAATGGCGAATACACAGACTGGAATGAAAAAAACAAACCTGGAACATGGTATGTAAAGGCAACTGTGGGAAAGAGCCAGAATTATAATGAGGCAACAAGTGATTCGGTTGAATTTGAGGTATCCAAAGCAAAGCTTGTTCCCTCTGTAAGTGCGGTTAAATCAAAGATCTATGACGGCAATACAAATGCTGAGGGAACGATCACCCTCAGCTCCACTGACGGAAACCCGATCCTCTCAGAGGATGCGGCGGCATTAGAGGCAAAGGGAACCTTCACATGGACATCCAAGGACGCTGGAACAAACACTGTGGATGTTACAGGCATTGCGTTGGATTCCAAATTTGAGGATCGCTATGAACTTACAACGAGTGAGCTTTCCAATGTCTTCTGCAGCGGTGCAAAGATCGAAAATGCCCAAATTAAGAATGTTTCTGTACGGCAGCTGACGGAATTGATCTACAATGGACAGGAACAGCTGCCGGAAGTCACGGCAACAGGAAGTACGATCGGTGGCACGGCTATCACCTTCCGCTACGGTCTCACAGCAGAACAGGCCGCAGACGAAACGCAGGCATTAAAAAAAGCTCCTCCTTTCACAAATGCTGGAACCTATACGGTATACTACACTGCGTCTGCTGTAAACCATGATTCCGTATCCGGCAGCTTTGAAATCGAGATTAAAAATGCCTCGCTCACAGGCGTTGACGCAGACGGATATAAAGGAATCTACGACGGACAGTCCCACGGAATCAAGATTACCCTTACCGGAAACGCTGGAGATGGTGAGATCCTTTATGGAGAGTCCGAAGATAACTGCACACTTACAGAAAGCCCTGTATACAAGAACACAGGCAGCTATACCGTCTACTACACGGTGACAAAGAAAAACTTCGACACTTTAAGCGGCTCCGCAACCGTTGCAATCACCCCGGCTCCGCTCACTGTGACGGCAGAATCAAGAAACGTGACCTATAAGGACGAACCGCCGGTATACAGCAGCACGTTCGAAGGTTTCGTAAACGGAGAAAACACAGAAGTCCTCGGCGGAACACTTTCCTACGAGTGCGCGTACGCGGCCGGCAGCGATGTGGATGAGTACGAGATCATTCCGTCGGGCCTCACAGCGGAAAATGGAAACTATGAGATCACATATCAGCCAGGGAAACTGACCGTATCCCAGGCGAAGCCGGAGTTCGAACTTCGAAATCTGGATCAGTTAAACCGTGTCTATGACGCGAAAAACACCGCGCCGGAGGCATGGACGGACAGCGATGGAAACGTGACCGTGACGTTCAAAAAGGGCAGCGAGATCTTAACAGAAGCGCCGATGAATGCCGGAATCTACACGGTGGAAGTTCATACGGAAGCCGGAAAGAACTACGAGGCTGGAAGCCAGATATTCTCCTTTGAGATCAAAAAAGCACCGCTCAGTGTAAAAGCGGTGGATCAGAATGTCACAGTTGGAGATGCGATTCCGGAGTACGCAGTCCTCTACGAAGGATTTGCAGGAACAGATACCGCGGATGTGCTGAACGGCAGCCTGAAGTTTACCTGTGAATACGCGCCAGACAGCGCGGCGGGCGATTACTCGATCCTGCCGTCTGGTCTGACATCTGAGAATTACGAGATCCACTTTGAGAATGGAACACTTCATGCAGTCCGCAGGGCAAGCAGTGGATCCGATGATTCCGACAATTCCGGCGGTTCCGGCAGCACAAAGAACCCGGTGGCAACGAACTTTGGAAAGAATGTTTCTAACAACAGCTCTTCCGAAAAGGATGCACAGGGAACCTGGAAACGCGATAATAAGGGCTGGTGGTTCGAATTCAAGGACGGCACCTATCCGGCAGGAGAAAAGATCAGTGATCAGAACGGTGAAAAGCTGGGCTGGATCCAGAAAGACGGAAAATGGTGGGCTTTCGGTTCTGACGGCTATCTGAAGAGCGGCTGGGTGTTCGATGGCGCAAGCGGAAAATGGTATCTGCTTAATGAGAAGACCGGAATGCAGATTGGCTGGCACTACGATGAGTCAGGACGCTTCTGGTATTACCTTGATCCGGTGAGTGGAGCTATGCTCACAGGCTGGCAGCTCATCAATGGAAAATGGTACTACTTTTCAAAGACATCCGGAGCTGTGCCGCTTGGCTCCATGTACAAAGAAATCAGGACACCGGATGGATATTATGTCGACAAAGACGGTGCATGGGATGGACTTGAAATAAAAGAAAAATAAGACATGAACAAAAAAGATCCGCAGGATCCTAAAAATGGGAACCTGCGGATCTTCATGTTTATACGGATAATACGTAAAACGGAACGCGAAAGCTTTAACCAAAGATCCGGAACACTCCGATAAAGGAAAGAACAACGCTCATCACGATAAAGCT
>Ga0129313_1001145_pt1 | contig 17874 bp, 19 predicted proteins | sample O1105metagenome_FD_94436 | JGI IMG/M metagenome (GOLD analysis project Ga0129313, IMG submission 94436) | Orangutan group fecal microbial communities from fecal samples from Wisconsin, USA - O1105 metagenome | ecosystem: Host-associated > Mammals > Digestive system > Large intestine > Fecal... | reverse complement strand
TCTGCAATGCTTTCATATATGCCATCAGTCTTTTATACTGATCATCTCCAAGACTGTGAATATGCTTCAATATCTTAATATCCGACCTGGTAACTTCATAATCCATATCTGCATCTTTTTTATTTCTGCAATATCCTCTTCATACAGCTTACCCGTTTCATTTGCTTTCTTAGCATACTGATTGAGATTATTACTAATCCTTGTATGCAAAGATATTACCCGGTTCAAATCAGGCCATTCAGAGATTATTACATACCCGTTTAACGCCATCTTCCTGATATACGCACTCATATTATGAACTCCGGCTTCCTTTATCCGATCATGCAATATTTCCACCTCCTCCGGTTTAAATTTTACATAAATACCTTTTGAATACTCTTTCACTTTGCATTTCCTCCACTCTTTTTACTTTGTTTTTTAGAAATCACTCTATCAGGACATTTGATGACTTTCTAAAAATAGGCAACAAAAAAAGCAACCGATGTTACTCGATTGCCATGCTGCCACTTTTACAAGACTATATACGCTCAAAAATTTGTTAGTATTGTACAAACAGTTTTGTGAATAATTCTGTCCATTTTCCATTACAAAATGATAATTGACTTTTTAGAAATAGTGGTTCTCAGATTTTCTACAAAATTAGAAAAAGCCCAAACCACAAGGGTTTGAGCTCCATTTGTACATTCGTATTTTCTGCTTTTGGGTATAAAATCTCCGCTGTTAAATATAGAATATTTGTTCGTTTTTGTCAAGTCATACTTACAATGAAGAAAAGCTACCTGTCGATTAAATATGTCAGCTGATTGCCATATATTTCATTTAATGCAGTCTAAATCTTTTTCAGCAAAAGATGGTGGAAGAATGCAATATCTCTGTACTCCTGCATCTGTGATACTCTTAACTCAAGCTGCATCATTTTCTCCTGCCAATCTTCATCCCCATGCTTTTGTTGATTCTGCTGCAAATCCCAGAAAGTTCTTATTCCAAAATTAGCTGAGATAGTTAATTGTGGCTCCCATTTAGTAATATCATTATCTTCATAATATCTTATAGTCCCAAACTTAGAAGCTGTGCTGTTTTTTCCATCAAGAATTGCATTTGCCTTTTCAAAATCATCAAGCAAAACTGCCATTTGCATTACGCGTCCCGGTCTGTTATGTTTTACAATAGATAAAATTCCGTTCTGCTTAAGCACTCTAGTCAAAACCTTTATTACCTCTTCCTTGTTATCAACATACTCGAGTACATTGTGACAAATGATAATATCAAAAGTTTTATCAGCAAATGCTGATAAAGTTTTAACATCGCCCATTATTTGTGTATATTGATAATCTTTCCAAGCATTTGTCAGCATTTCTTGCGATGGTTCTATTGCAATCACTTCATTCTTTTCTGCGAAATAATTTGCTGTGATTCCTTCACCACTTCCAAAATCAAGTATTCTTTTTCCTTCTATTTCTCCTATCTGTTTCCATACTATTCTCTTGAATAGCCTCTCCCATGCCGGAAGTTCTGTAATTTTATGCATATTATCCGCGTCCTTTCCAGACATAAAAACCAATTTTCTATCTTATCAAAACGCCACTAAAAAACTGTTCTTGAAATGCAATCTGTGCATATATTTCATCATCACTCGGAAGTTCTATATCACTATGTATAACTCCTTTTTCGTCACAAGGAACCACAATCCATTTCGTTTCATTATCATCATATCGATGATATACTGCAATAACTTTTCCTGTATATTCTGCAACAGCCGAATTCTCTCCAAAAAGATAGATATCCTGCTCTGCTCCGTCTCCACCTTTTATCCCGGTAACATACCCATAATTGATTGGATAAATCATCTCTTTATGACGTGGGTGGCAGCTTCCCTTAGGACGATCTATCTTTCCGCTTACTACTTGACCAATAATATCCTGATATCGGTTTGATGGGACAGGGTTGTCCTCAAATCCAAAAATATCTTTCACATTCAGACAGCAATCACCATGATCATACATTTTTCTAATTTCCGCTACTGTGAGCCATCTTGTTTGAATCACTTCATTTGTTGTTGCTCTTTGTAGGTCTGGTTCTTCTGTTGTTTCAAAATAATAAGAATCTCTTATCCAGTTATGTCTAAATCCGTCATAAGTAAGAGCTACTTTTGTAGCAAGAACAGTTGCTTTTTCACGTTCTAACGTGATTCCTACTTCCTCAAATACTTCTCTTAAAGCAGCATCTAAACTGGTATCTCCTGCTATGGAATGTCCCGCAACAGTTTCCCACTTTAATGGATCCGTATCCTTATCTGCCGAGCGCTGTGACACCAAATATTTCCCGGTTTTAGGATTCTTAATCCAAACCATAACCCATAAATGAAATTCATCTTTCAAAAGATTCTCCTGTTCTCCACGAGCGCAAATTTTTCCATTTTTCTTCCGATCTATTGTATATACATCCCACAATTCACTCATTCCCAATACTCTCCATTTTTATAGACATATTTTGTAAAATACATGCCTATTAGACCTTCCTCTAAATCATTTTAAAAAATTCTAATGCCTCAACAATCGCATCCTCTTTCTCCTTCGGACACTTAGGCTGTCTGGTATCATCAGATTTAGGTTTATTGTAATTCTCACGCTCTATAATTCCATACTTAGCCTTAACCTGCGCAATATAAATATAAAGGTTAGATACTTTCATCCCCTCATTATGCTCTGCCATATATGACTTGATTTCCTCATAGGTTGCTTTACTCTCAGCAGAGGTAATATCTAGCTCATCCATATCCACCATCACGTTTACATGATGCTTTGCTTCATGAAGTTTGGACAAAAGACATACCGTCTCAACGGTACTTTCATTTTCCCAACTTATATCATCTATCACAGTACCATTATAATATACTGGGAATCTGAAGTGTATATGTTTTAGAAACTTGCCATTTTCAAGGCGTTCCGGATAAAGCTCAATGCTTTCCACGAAGGTTCCCATGAATTCCTTCTTCTCTGCATCTGATAATTTATCATATAACTTATCAAAGGCAATTAGGAAATTGTAGATTCTGTCCCCTGACAACTGCTTTCTTCGAATATGTGCCAGGCGACTCTGTATTTCATCCATATGATTTTCTGTCAGAGCCATTTCATCATATTTATCATAAAAACGCTTTTGCAGGTCATCATATTTCTTCTCATACATGGAATCTGTCACATCAAGGTTATCCTTCTGGATAGCTATCTTGTCCTTTGACACCTCAAGCTACCTCATTTTCTTCTTTAATCCATCAAGCTCTTGCTCCAGTTCAGAGGTATCAACTCTGGCTGCAATCTTCTCTCTGATACCCTTTTCAAAGTCCGGAGAAGTAACCATTTTCATAATCAGCTCAGCTACTGCATCATTTACAATATCCTGTCCCCATTGCTTATGGTAATCGCACTTATCCACAAGCTTATATCCATATGGAGCAAAACCACCATTCCATTTTCCTTCTCTGGCCTTCTGCTTACGACCTTCCATAGTCTGAACAAGAATATTGTCTCTTTCAATTTCTGCAACAGCTGATAGAACCGAAATCATAAGCTTGCCGGCATCCTTAGAAGAATCAATGCCATCCTCAACACAGATCAGATTGACTCCGAAATCCTGCATCTTTTGCAGTGAGCTAAGTACATCAGCGGCATTTCTTCCAAAACGAGAAAGCTTAAAAACAAGAACATAGTCAATATCATCTGTGCCTGCTTCAATTAGTTCAAGCTTTTCCTTAAACTGTGGACGGCCATCAACATTTTTACCGGATTTACCTTCATCAGAAAACTCTCTAACTACAACCATGTCCTGATAATCAGCATATTTCTTAAGTTTTTCCTTCTGAGCATCTAAACTGAACCCATCGACCTGCATGGCAGTAGATACTCTTGTATATATGTAACATCGTTGCTTTTTCAAATAATCACTCCTCCAAAATATATATCAACCATTTTGCCAATGCCGACAAAATGGTTGAATACTATTGTTCCTCAATCCTATTGCTGATTTTTTCAGCCTCATTTAGGACTCGAAGTTGATACTCTGCAATCTCCTTCAACGCTTCGAATCTATCTTTCTTATCCATTCCCTCTCGAATCATTTGTGCGTTATGCGATTCAAGATTCGATAGAACAGTTAATTCATTTATTGTTGCATAATCCCTAACATTACTCTTTTTTGCAAGCTCTGGATTAGCCTCTCTCCAAGCTTTTGCAGTAAAACCAAATAATGCTACATTAAGTAAATCCGCCTCTTCTGCATAAGGAAGCCACTGTAAATCCTCACGATAATTGCATACAGGAATCAAATAATTCTTAACCGCATCCGTTTGAATTAAATAATTATTCTTGGATAGAAATCTCTTTGCATCCCATTCCAACTTCTGCAAATCATTTTCAGCTTCCTTTAGTCTTTGGAACTCTTTGATCAGGTACAATTTGAACACCGGACTGATAGCAGAAGCAAATTCAAATGCAATATCCTTATGCGCAAATGTTCCGCCGTATTTTCCACGTTTAACATACAGTCCAACTGCATTAGTTTTTTCTACCCATTCTGATACGCTTGGTGTAAACGTAACAAGTCCTGCCTCTTTTTTAAAGTGTTCAGATTCGAACACTTTAAAATTCGGATTATATATTTCTTCCCATGTTGATAAGAATTCCAAAGTGCTTCTATTTCTTAACCAATTTCGAATAACATCCGCAGCTCGCGAATTATCCGATTTAGCAGCTGCTATATCTGTAATACAGATATAGTCATCTATGTCTTCATACGATACCGTAACCGGTATTCCCTGAACTGTAATAACTCTATTCTTAGCCATTATTCTGTTCCTCCTTCGCCTTATTCATCTGCTCTGCCTTCACATAATACTCAAGCAGTCGCAGAAAGTACTTAGGAACACGCTTCTTTCCATGCTCCCAGTCACTAACTGTCATATAGGGAATTTCAAAGTACTCACAAAACTGATGCCTGTTCATGCCGGTACTTTCCCTTAGTTCAATTAAAATATCTTTTGCGTCTCTATCATCATTCATAATATAATCTGCCATATCTTTGCTCCTTTCACGCTAAGCGTCAATATTATATTATCACGCAACACGTGAATATTCAAGATTAAGTATATAATCCTGCCTGTCTCCAGACGCATTAGTCCACTCATATATCAATGCTACTTTCTGTGCGGTTCCAAGTTCTATGCTATCTCCATATTTCTCAATCATTCTTGCTAAAAAATCACAGCAGCGATTAAAGTCTCCCTATACTAAGATGCCAAAGCAGCTCATGGAAGCCCAGACAAAACTTGAAACGGTGGAGCATCAGCTTGAAACCGCAAAGGTGGAGGTGACCAAGCCTTTTGCACAGGAAGCGGAACTTGCAGAGAAGTTAGAGCGTCTGTCAGCATTGAATGCCCTGCTTAACATGGATGAAAAGGGAAATGACGGGATTGATATGGATGATGAGCCGGAAGCTCCAAAGAGCGAAAAAGAGGTTGCAGACCGTCCGGCGAAGAATACTCCGCTTGCAGAGAAAACAGTGGGTATAGGGCAGGATAAGAGCATCAGACAGTATGCAGATGTACCTGCAGAAAGAGTATCCCTGAAGGCGAAGCTGGAGGTGATGAAAGCAAAGGTTGCAGGAGGAGATACAGAAAAGCCTATGCCACAAAAAGTAAAGGGAAAAGAAGAAACCTTATAAGAAAATCTGAAGTTTTTTTATTCCCAACTTTATTCCCAACATGTTATAATTATTCTGGTTGGGAATAAAAGTTGGGTAAAGGAGCATACTAATGGATATTAAACAACTATCATGGGCAATACGGTCAATGATTGCATCTGCCAGAGGACTGTCATCACCACCGAGCTGGTCATACCATTCCTCAAATTCATACTGGGAGCAGAAAATCGTTGAAGATTTTTTGCGTCTCCGGTGGAGCAGTTCAAAGATATCCCTCTGTTCCGAATTTGTTGGTTTCAACAAAAGCCATTCATCCAGAATCAGGACAACAGGATTGGCATACTTAGCCATGACTTTTTTGTAACTGCCATCTGTCCGTGCCATCTCCAGATCAATAAGCAGATCAGGAAGACGGACATACTTGGTATTGAAATACTGCTTACAAGCCTCCATGCCAAAGGCACAGGCCATGTAAGTTTTACCACAGCCTGTAGCACCAGTGATAAAAAGATTCCGGTGTTCAGATATATATTCGCAAGTGGCAAGTCTGTTTATCAGATCCTTGTTCAACTTGCGTCCGGAAGTATAATTGATATCCATGATATTCGCTTCCGGCTGATCGAATCCGGCATTGCGGATGAGCCGTTTTTGACGGTTATTCTTGCGGTTGCTGTATTCGATATCTACTAGCATTCCTAAGCGGTCTTCAAAAGGAACTTCCTTAAATTTAGGATCGTCAAGCTGGTTACGGAATGCATCTGCCATTGTGGTAAGACGCATTTCAATAAGTTTATCTATTGTAAAGGAACAGATTTTTATAATTATGGCTCTCGTCCACGAAAAGCCTGTCCACACCAAGCTGCTCAAAGGTCACTACATTATCTTTCCTTGATGCATCATTCAGCTTTTCAAGCCTTGTAAGAAGTGATTTTCTTGATTTCTCCATCTGCTTAATGGTGTAGCGTTCTCCGTTGTCGACTTTTGCCTGTGCAATGGCAAGCTCAATCTCATCAATCTGCCTTTCAATAATGGCTACCTGTCTTTCCTGCGAAAGTGGAATTTTCTCAAATTGACTATGCCCGATAATAACCGCATCATAATCTCCTGTGGCTATTCTGGAACAGAATTTCTTACGATTGGCAGGCTCAAAGTCTTTCTTTGTTGCAGCAAGGATATTGGCTCCGGGATATAACCGTAAAAAATCACTTGCCCACTGCTCCGTCAAATGGTTCGGAACCACAAATAAGCTCTTTTGACATAATCCAAGACGCTTGCTCTCCATGGCTGCCGCTGTCATTTCAAAAGTCTTTCCGGCTCCCACACAATGGGCAAGCAGGGTATTATCCCCATAAAGTACATGAGCCACTGCATTTTTCTGGTGAGGCTTTAACTCAATATCCGGTGTCATGCCGGGGAATTTCAGATGTGAACCGTCATATTCCCTTGGTCTGGTGGAATTGAAAAGCTGGTTATATTTTGCCACAAGTACCTGTCTGCGTTCCGGATCACGGAACACCCAGTCCTTAAATGCTTCCCTTATGTAATCGAGGTCAACCCTTGCTTTTTCCGATAAGGATACTGCCAATGCTTCACTTGCCGTAATAAAAAGTCTTTTGGATGAACTGAAAGAGGTACAAAGTAGGTTGGGTATTCATTCAGAATTTGTTTTTTGCCATGAAGATGGAGAGTGGATCAAGAAAGAAGCCTATGAAACTTCATTGCGGAGATTATGTAGAAGCCTAGGCTATGAAGTTACCAACAACCATGCTTTCAGAATGTCCCTTAATTCAAACGTTTTTATTCCTTTGGGGATGCCTGTAACGATGAGAGCGGAGCTTCTGGGACATAGTATCGAAACCAATGAGAAGTATTATAGCTTTGCACAAAAGAACAATATCGAAGAGGGATTAAGAATCTTAAACAACAGAAACGGGGAAGTACTTACCCCTAACTTACCCTTAAATAATCCGAATTTAATATTTTTTGAAAAAATAAAAACCCTGGAAACCGCCATTTCCAAGGTTTTAGGCTAAACTTACCAATGCGGAAGATGGGACTTGAACCCACACGATATTGCTATCACAAGATCCTTAGTCTTGCTCGTCTGCAAATATTCAGAAAAGCATATTTTATTTAATAAATTTAATTTTTATTAAATTTATTTATATAACGCTAAATTTCATTGACTATGTCTATGTTTTCGTCTATAATTTAATCGTATAAAAGCAATAAACGTCGCCGTTTGGCATTATTTTAGGTCAATGTAAATCATATTTCAGATTAAGGAGGAACACACCTTGTTACATATCACTTCACTGAATGATGGGCTGGACATCTTTAAAGCACTTGGTTCTGATGTCCGCATCGAAATTCTGAATATTCTGCTCGAGGACAACAGCATGAGCATGAACGAGCTGGCTTCGCGTCTCAATATCACCAACGGAGCGCTCACCAGCCATATCAAGAAACTGGAAAGCTGTGGACTGATCTCCACCTCCAGCGAATCCGCCGGACACGGCAACCAGAAGATCTGCTCGGTCCATCTCGACAAGATCCTGATCGATCTGGAAAAGCAGGAGGACTTCCAGAACGTATACAGCACCGACATTAAAGTGGGACACTATGCGAACTACCGCATCTGCCCTACCTGCGGACTCGCCTCTGACACCGCGCTGATCGGCGAGGTTGACGATCCCCGCTATTTCGATCATCCCGACCGCTACAGCGCTGATATCCTCTGGTTCACCAAGGGATTTGTGGAGTACAACATTCCCAACTTTATCCCCAGCTTCCAGAAGATCACCCAGATCACCTTTTCTGCTGAACTTAGCTCCGAGGCTCCCGGCGTCAACAACGTCTGGCCCTCCGATATCAGCTTTTTCCTGAACGATGTGCGGATCGGAAGCTGGCTCTCCCCCGGTGATTTTGGCGATTCCAGAGGTCTGTTCACCCCCGACTGGTGGTTCCCCAACTGGAACCAGTACGGACTTTTAAAGCTCCTTGTGATCAACAAAAAGGGAACCTACATCGACGGACTCAAGATCTCCGATGTGACGATCGATTCCCTCAACCTCGATTACCGCAGCAGCATCCGCTTCCGCATGGCAGTCGAGGACGACGCAGAGCATGTCGGCGGTCTGACGATCTTCGGCAAAACCTTCGGCAATTACGGACAGGATATCAAAGTCAGCATCCACTATGCGCCGATGGAGGAAGCTCCCCAGAACGAATCCTCCAACTAAGCATATATCGCAAAACGCATGAAAAGAACGGCAAGTGTCAAAAGGCACCTGCCGCTTTTTTCATGTAATTATCCGGATTTTTCCGGCGGCAGACCGCCGGCTCAGACCGTTTTAGTATTTGACGCCCCAGACGCTTTCATTTGCTCCAACCGCGCTGAAGGTCATAACATCCTTTCCCGCCTCGTCCTTCATCTGGCAGAATACGCCGCTGTACTTCTTTTCGCCAAGCGTAATGCTCATGTAATAGCTGTCTTCTTTTTTCTCCCAGACGCCATCCACGTTCTCGCCGCGCACCGATCCGTCCTCAAGCAGATAGATCATGACCGGCTGTGCGATCTCTGCGTCGATCCCGGTTCCCTGGTTGATCAGATAGTATTTTCCGGTCACTTCCTGCGCATCGTACCCTGAGGCGCTTACCGTTTCTCCGCTGGTTGCATAGGGGAGCATACAGGGCCATCCTTCCTCGTTGACCAGGAACTGATGCACTCTCGGCTCGTGATCCTCCGTCGCATTGTCAAAGCGGGTGTGATTGACAATATATTTCTTTCCGTCGTCATCCACAAAGGCGGAATTATGTCCGGTCGCCATGTATGCCACTTCCAGACTCGGCAGATTGTAATTGCCGGACAGCTTCAGTCCATAAGGCGCCTGCCCGTAATTCTGCGTATCCAGAGGAAATTCACCGTTCATATCCACATAATCTCCATCGATCGTCTCCGAGCGGAACACGCGGATCTGATATCCACCCTCCCGCGCAAGTCCTCCATAGGATACAAAGAGATAATAATAGCCGCTCTCCTCATCATACATGATATACGGTCCTTCGATCGACGTATGGTTTCCGCCCATCAGCTTTTTGCCAAAGTATGCGTCTACCCTGCCAGCCTGATCGTCCTGCGGATGGATGACCTCTCCGGTCTCCGGATCCAGTTCCAACAGAAAGATCCCTCCCGACCAGGAACCGTAGACCATCCACATCCGCCCGTCTTTGTCATAAAGCACGGTCGGATCGATCGCATTCGGGTATTCTTCAAATTTATACTCGTTGCTCTTCTTGATATACCGGTTCTTCGCCTCTTCCCGTTCCACATAGTCTGTCACATCGGTGGCGTCCAATGTCTCCGCCGTAAATCCGGAGTAGATCATCGCGCCTTTCCAGACAAACGGCCCTTCAATATTCTCGCTGGTCGCATAGCAGAGGTTTGATGCGTTCCAGGTAGACGAAGTACAGAAATAGAGGTAGTACAGCCCGTTCGCCTCATTGTAGATCACGTCCGGCGCCCATACGTGCCACGCCCGGTCATCGGTCGGGATCACGCTTTTTTTGCTGCCCGCGTAGGCGAACGCATCCTCATTCGCCATCAGTTCATAGTAAATCGGATCTTTCACCTTATAGCCGCTCCCGATCGCCGTCCAGTGCTGCAGATCATCCGAAACAGCCGTCGACATATGCGAGCCGAAAATATAATACTTTCCGTCCGCCTTGATGATCGAAGGATCATGTACGCTGACCCCCGCCTCCAGCTTTGCCGTCGCGATCCCATCATAGGAAACTGTAAAATCCAGATCCGCCATCTCTTTTTCCTCCTGCGCAGCCGTCTCTGTGTTCTCGTCCGTCTGTGCCGCAGTATCCTGCGAAGCCCCCTGACAGGCACAAAGTCCCAATGCAGCCGTCATGCCGAGCAGACAGGCGACTGCAGCCTTCTTCACTCTTTTTCTATTCATATCTTTTCCTCTCTTTTTTTCTAAAAAGCAGGCAGCCGCAATCTCTCTGCCGCACCGGTCCTCAGACCGCCATTTCACTTTTCGCCCGCAAAAAAGGCTGCTGCTTTATACCGGAACCCCGGCGACCGCAGCAGCCCTAGCAATGGAGTGTATGCCCGAATTTTTTATCCTTTGACCGCTCCAGCCGTCATACCTTCAATGAAGTATCTCTGGAAGCAAAGGAATACGATAAACACCGGAATGATACCAAACATGGATCCGGCAATCAAAACGTCATAGTTATTGTTGTACGGCGTCAGCAGTGTATTCAGACCAATCGGGAGCGTAAACTTCTCCGCACTCCGGTATACCAGCATCGGCCACAGCACATTGTTCCACGCGCCCATCGCACAAAGAATGGACATTGCCGCAAAGGCCGGCTTCGTGATCGGCAGCATGATCTTGAAACAGATGCCGTACTCTGTCGCACCGTCGATCCGCCCTGCGTCGAGCAGCTCCTTCGGAAGCCCCGTCATATACTGCCGGAAGAAAAAGATGGTCGATGCACCGCAGATACCCGGCAGGACCACGCCTGCTGTCGTATCGATCAGGTTCAGTCCGATCATTTCCTTGTAAAGCGGAAGGATCAGGATCTCGAACGGCACCATCATCGTTGCGATGACAAGGAAGAACAGGAAATTCTTCAGCTTATAGTTGTACATTGTCAGTCCGTACGCCACCACATAGCAGATAAAGAGCGTCAGTACGACGGATATAAAAGTAAGGATAAGACTGTTCTTAAACCACATGAAATATTTCTGTGAGTCCTCATTTCCGCCAAACAGATATGTATAATTGTTCAGGGTCATCGTGCTGAAATCCAGATCTACGCTCAGACCACGCCGGATCAGCTCACGCCCCGGTCTGAACGAGGCTACCAGACCCGCAAACAAAGGATATACAATGATGATCGAAAGGATCGCAAACCAGCCGGTTGCCAGAACGGAAAGCACCGTTCTCTTGGCTTTCATGCCGCCTTCCTGTTGTACAGAGGATGTCTTTGCCATATTAGTCTTCCTCCTTCTTAAATGTTCCATTCAGGACAAGCTGAATGATATTGATCGCAAGTGCGATCATAAGCAGTACGATACCTACTGCGCTTCCGTAACCAAGCTGATTCTTTGCGATACCTCGCTTGTACAGATATCCGACGATCGTCAGTCCGATATTGTTCGGAGAATCCGGACCTGCCCACAGCATGTAAGATTCCATGAACATCGCCAGTCCGGCGTACACGCTGATCGTCAGCACATAGATGGTCGTCGGCTTCAAAAGCGGGATCGTGACATAGCGGAATTTCTGCCATGCGGACGCGCCGTCGATCTCAGCGGATTCGTACAGTGCGGTGTCGATCGATTTCAGACCAGAAATGAAGTACAGCATATTGACGCCCGTCCATCTCCAGCAGCAGACGATCAATAACGCTGCAAGTCCGGTCGCCTTCATCTTCAGCCACTTAAATGTTCCAAGTCCCAACGCCGCTGTGATAATGTTCATCTGACCCGTCTCATACTCGGTAAACATCAGACGGAACAGCGTTCCGGAAATTACAACGGACGTCAGTGCCGGCACATAGAGGCAGGCCTTCCAGAATCCTTTTGCCTTCACCAGTCTGGAATCCATCAGTACGGCAAACAGCATCGGAAACGGGATCAGAAGCACCAGCGTAAAGATCATGTACTCAAAGCTGTTGAGGATCGCCGTATGGAAAACGGTATCTTTCATCAGCTTACTGAAATTTTTCAGTCCGACCCACTCCGTGCCTGTCGGTTTGATATCCTGAAAGCTCATGGTTATCGTACTGCACAGAGGATAAACCCAGAAAAATGCGAAGCTCAGAATAAAAGGCAGGACAAAGACATACGGTGCCACTTTCTGAGAGTATAAAAACTTTTTAAACTTGTTCATATGCACACACTCCTTACCCAAAACACATATGTTTTTTAGATAAAAACAGAGGGGATTGCACCCAATCCCCTCTATGAAATTCTAAGGTATCTCTTACTGCTCCAGATCAACAACATCCTGTGCTGCCTGTAATGCTTCGTCAACATCCATGCCATTCTCAAGAATGTCATTCAGCGTTACGTTACACATCTGCTCGTTGATGGTCGGGCTGATCGCTACAGAGTAGATCTTGCCGATGTCATCTTTGATGCTGTAAAGTACATCGTAAGGATAGTTGATGAAGAAAGCATTGTACTGGTTGCTGTCGTCATGTGCGAATGCGTCGTCGTTCCAAAGAGCTGTGTTACATACGTCAAATCCGAGGTTATCCCAGATAAGCTGCTCGCCCTCTTCCGACATCTTAGCCCAACAAAGGAATTCTGCTGCAAGTTCCTGGTTTGCGGACTGCTGTGTCACAACTGTACCTGTACCACCTACACCGACGGAGCAAGGCTGACCTGCTTCGAATACAGGACACTTAGCAATGTACCAGTTGCCCTTTTCTTCCGGCATATAGTTTGTGAAACGGCTCATGTACCACATTGCCTTCGGGAAGGATACGATGTTGTGGTCAAGGATGTTCTGGAAACCAGCCTCAAGGTCAACGTGTCCGTCAGGAGAAACCTCTGCAAGACCGCTGTTTACCCAGCTCTGCTCCATGGTCAGCATCTTCTTAACGGACTCAAGCTGTACATTCGCTGTTCCGTCGAATCCGCCTGTCCAGTCCTCGCCGTACTCAGCCATTGCGATCCACTGCCAGTCAACGCCGCCTGTATCAACAGATGTCCAGTATTTTCCTTCCGTTGCTACTGCATCCAGATATTCCTGTCCAAGTGCTGCATAGTCATCCCATGTTACAACGGAATCGATCTTTGCGATCACATCATCCTGTGAGATTCCCATAGCCTCTGCCATAGCTGCTGCGTTGTAATACATAACCGTTGCGCCTACGTGATAAGGAGCGCCATAGTAGTGTCCGTCAGATCCGGCATACACGTCCATACGGGCTTTTACCATCGTCTCCATATAAGGAGCTGCGTAATCATCCAAAGGAACGAGCCAGGTATCAAGACCTGCAACCACGTTCGGGAACTGCCCGATCTCAACATCGCAGATGTCCGGAGCGCCCGTTCCTGCTGTCAGGGATGTCAGCAGCTTGGTGTGCATGTCGCCGTAAGGATATGTAGTGCAGGTGATCTCGATCGTTCTGTCCGGATTCTCTGCGTTCCACTTCTCAACCATATTGCCGTAGTGCTGTCCGTGAAGTTCCACGAATGTCCACATCTCCATGTGTGTTCCGTTCGGATCACCAAAGGTAGAGGACGGAATCTCCTCCTCTGCAGCCGCGTCGTCTGCCGCCGCCTCATCTGTTCCCTCCGCAGCGTCTGAAGCCGTGTCGTCTGCTGCCGCGCTGTCTGTCGATGCGCCGTCTGTGGAAGCTGTTCCGTTCGAAGAGCCGCAGCCCGCAAGAATGAAAGAAACCATAGCAACACTTAACAAAGTAGCCAAAACCTTCTTTTTCATTTCTTTTCCTCCTTAACATATAGTGAAAAATTGGTTGTCGATAATCATCCTCTTGATACTCTGCGCAACGCCATTGGACTATTTGCACGAAGTACATTCCACCCTATATCAAAACATTGGCAATTTGCTTTCGTTACCACCATGCATTTTAGCAACTTGCGTATTTTTTTCTTTCGGAATGATTATCTCATGAACACATTGTACAATAGTATCTTTTATAAGTCAATGCCTTTTTGAAATATTTTAGTTTTTATTGAAATATTTAGATTTTGATAAATTTTTTGAAAATAAGAACAATATTTCACCAGATAAAAGAAATCTAAAGAATCCGTTCAGAGTTCTGCCTTCCACTTCTCATAGGGACAGGCGTTTTTGCGCATGGCTGCCCGCAGTTCGACATAACAGCCGCAGGCTCTGCACATTCCGTCCATCAGAAGATCACAGCGTTTGCAGGAAGCGAGCCGCTTTTCATAAAGCGGCTCTTCAACCTTGCTGTCTGCGTTCAGATGATCAATATAGCTGTGCAGATTGTCAAAGTATCCATCCCAGTCCATATCCCTGGTAAGACACTTTCTGCAATGCCGCACAGGCTGTCCTTTCCATTTCTCTTCCATCCGCAATCTCCCCCATTACACGTTCTCTATTTCACCCGCAGGCTGATCACACTGCATGCCGGCGCGGTAAAACAGAGCTTGCCGTCCTTGATCTCATATGCCGTAAACGCTTCTTCCTTCACCTTCTCCGGCTCTTCAAAGGTGTTGTGGGCGTGCATCTCCTGCGTCAGGATCGCCGCTGTCACCTCCGCAGGCTTCAGCTCTGCAAAAGAGACTTCTACCGGCACATCCTCCTTCACCGAAAGATTGTTGAGCGTGATATTCACGCAGCCGTCCGCACTCACAGACACCGATTCCTCCAGAAGAGGCACCCGATATTCCTCATCCTCACCGATCTGGCGGTTTCCATCGATATAGCTTTCCAGCAGATCTGCATCCTGGTGATGCTTATACATATGAAATACATGATAGGTGGGCGTTAGGATCATCTTCGGTCCCTCCGTCAGGATCACCGACTGCAGCACGTTGACCATCTGCGCGATACACGCCATCTTCACACGATCGCAGTGCTTATTGAAGATATTCAGGGACACGCCTGCCACCAACGCATCCCGCATCGTGTTCTGCTGATACAAAAATCCGGGATTCGTGCCCGGCTCCACGGTAAACCAGCAGCCCCACTCATCCACGATCATACCGATCTTCTTCTCCGGATCGTACTGATCCATGATCGCTCCATGACGGTTTATCAGCTCCTCTATGTATTTCGCCTTAGCCAGCGTCTTATACCATACCTTATCGTCAAACTCTGTCGCGCTTCCCTTGATCTCCCATCCCTCAGGATGCACATAATAATGCAGGGAAAGACCATCCATATAGCCGTGTGCATTACCCGGATGCGGCGGCTCATAGCAGGTCTTTAAAACCTTCTCTGTCCAGAAATAGTCTGCCACGTTAGGACCTCCGCAGATTTTCCGGATCGGCTGTTCCGGATGGTACTGCCGCACATAGGTCTGGTATCTGCGGTACAGATTTGCATAGTATTCCGGCATCATGTTGCCGCCGCAGCCCCAGTTTTCATTGCCAACGCCAAAGTAATCTATCTTCCACGGCTTTTCGTGCCCGTTCTGCTTACGCAGATCTGCCATCGGCGATACCCCGTCGAACGTGATATATTCCACCCACTCGCTCATCTCCTGCACAGTGCCGCTTCCCACATTTCCGTTTACATAAGTCTTACAGCCAAGCTGCTCACAGAGTTCAAAAAACTCATGCGTACCGAAGCTGTTGTCCTCGACCACGCCTCCCCAATGCGTGTTGATCATCTTCTTGCGCTTCTCCTTCGGACCGATGCCGTCCTTCCAGTGATACTCGTCAGCAAAACAGCCGCCCGGCCAGCGCAGCACCGGGATCTGCATCTCTTTCAGAGCGTCCACCACGTCCTTGCGCATCCCGTTCACGTTGGGAATGTCCGAATCCTCTCCCACGTAAAGCCCCTCGTAAATGCACCTTCCCAGATGCTCTGAGAAATGCCCGTAGATTTCCGGGTTGATGTGTCCCTTCTTTTTCTTTTCGTTGATAACCAGTTTTGCCATAGTCTGCCCCTTTCTTTTACTCCTTTATAAAACATTTTAGTTTGTACTATACCATTATACAGCCTTCTCTGTTCTCTGAAAAGCAAATACCGGCTTTTCATCCTTCCAGTCCACCCTCATAAACATCGCGTGACGGTTCGGATTGTACAGAGGATTGCCGACGATCTCCGTCTTGGTCCTTGCGTGGAATACCATGATATCGTTCCCCTCCTCGTCCACCGTGAAGCTGTTATGACCCGGTCCGTAGATCCCGATCTCATCATCGGAGCAAAGCACCGGATATCTTTCCTTATGCCAGGAAAGCGGATCGAGCAGGTCGGAATCCACATCTGCGGTCAGCATACCCACACAGTATGCCACGCCCGTCTCCGACGCCGAGTATGTCAGAAAGATCTTGCCGTTTTTCTTGAGAACCGCCGGTCCTTCATTGACCCAGTAGCCGACCCGCTCCCAGTCGTAATCCGGCGTTGTCAGGAGCACCTGCACCGTTTTCAGCTTGTAGGGCGTCTCCAGTTCCCCAATGTACAGGTTGGAGATCTGCTTTCCGACTCCCACCTTTTCTGCCCAGATATAATACCATTTCCCCTGGTTCTCAAAGACCGTCGCATCCAGTGAAAACGCCTCAAAGGAGAACTCGTCCTCGTCTGCCCGCTGCATCTTGCCCTTCTCCGACCAGGTTCCGGTGATCGGATCTGCATCCTTACACTCCAGCACATAGGGGCGGATCGCCCACACATCGTCTTTATTCCCCGCCGCAAAGTAGATGTACCACGCGCCGTCGATATAGTGTAGCTCGGGCGCCCAGACGTGACAGCTCATAATGCCGTCCTCATGCTTGTGCCAGATCTCCGTCTCCGGCGCCTGCGCAAGCCCCTCCAGCGTGGCGGACCGCCGCAGCACGATCCCGTCGTATGCGGGTACGGATGCCGTGAAGTAATACATTCCGTCTGTGTGTCTGTATACATAAGGGTCTGCGCGCTGCAGAATCCATGGTTTATTGTATTGCGTGTCTTTTTCGTTTTTCATCGTCCACTACTCCTGTATTATGTTTTTAATAATTGTAAAGTATTTTATTTGTATCTAAATTATATTGTATTCTTTACAAATGCGCAACCATTATTTGAGAAAAATTGTAAAAAGCGCACAAAAGGAATGTGTAAAGGATTTCTGCACAGAAAAAAAACAGCATTCCGGCGGCGTTTCCTGCTGCCAAAATGCTGTTTCTGCTTCCCTTACTGTTCCTGTTTCTTCACAAACTTCTGTTCAAATTCTTTTTCCGTATAGGTATATACATTCCTGAAAAGATAATTTTTAAACTGATCTAATCCGAATAAAATAAATTCTTCTTTTGCAAGCCCTCTCATCTTCTTATACAATTCGTCTCTATAGTAGGATCGAGAAACTCCTCTCTGTCTCTTTTCACCTTCTTAGGCGTTTGCGAAACGCCACAAGCCGCATAAATACGGCATTTTTTGTTACCCAAAAACAAATAACTCCTCACTGGATATGGTATAATAGAGTTGACTAAAAACTAAAATCCACACACCCAAG
>Ga0129313_1001142_pt1 | contig 17896 bp, 16 predicted proteins | sample O1105metagenome_FD_94436 | JGI IMG/M metagenome (GOLD analysis project Ga0129313, IMG submission 94436) | Orangutan group fecal microbial communities from fecal samples from Wisconsin, USA - O1105 metagenome | ecosystem: Host-associated > Mammals > Digestive system > Large intestine > Fecal... | reverse complement strand
CTTGATAACAGGTTTTCTTACTTCCATTCCAATGCTCCTTTCCGCCAAGCGTATGCAAGGCCAAATACCAATACCAGCATGAAGAATCCGACGCTTGCAAGCGCCATAGCTCCAAACTGCTTGACAACCACTGCCCAGGGGTAGAGGAAAAGTGTCTCAATGTCGAACATCAGGAAAAGGATGGCAAAGAGATAGTAGCCCACGTGTACCGGAATCCAAGAGGTTCCACGCGTAGGAATACCACACTCAAAAGGCTGACCTTTAACTGGATTGTACGAACGGGGACCTACGAGTTTTGCAACTACGTATGCACCTACCACCAATACAACAGCCGTCAAAATGACTGTGATTAATAAGATGAAATCCATAAAATATTAAAACAATTATTATTGTCTCGAGTAGAATATTTCTTAAAAATATCCAAATTGCAATTTTCAGTTTGCAAAGTTAGCAATAATTATTAAAATACGCCAACTTTATTTCAACAGATTTCACACAAAATGCCATTGATTTTGCCTTTACAAAAAAAGCGTAATGAAATATGCCCACAAAAGAGAAATTAAAAATAATAATGCGTAAATTTGCAGTAAATTGAATAAAACAGCAATCACAGCAAATATGAACCACGAAGAAGCCACATACAGACTGAAAATGAAAGGTGTCACAGCAACATCAAATAGAATTTTGGTACTGAAGGAGCTTGCCAAAGCCCAGTTCCCTATGAGTCTGTCGGCATTGGAAAGCAAGATGCCCAACATGGACAAATCAAGCATATTTCGCGTACTGACACTCTTCCTTGAACACGACGTGGTTCACTCGTTTGAAGACGGACGCGGCATACTCAATTACGAATTGTGCGCCGACAGCGGCACATGTCACCACACCGACAGTCACATACACTTTTACTGCGAATCGTGCAAGCGCTCTTTTTGCCTTGAAGACATCCAGATTCCACACTTTGCCTTACCCGATGGCTTCATCCCCACCTCCACATCTTTCGTTATAAAAGGCGAATGTCCGGAATGTGGCAAGAAGCGCCGTTAAACCACGACATCTCCCAAACACACAACGGGCGTGCGAACTCATATTGATGTTCACACGCCCGTCGGCATATTCTTAGCCTACGCCACAGTCCGCAACCATTTGCACCACAAGACGTAGGGGTTCGAAGTTTTTAAAAGTCCATTTACTTCTTCATCTCAGTAATAAAGAAGTTAGCAATCTGGCGCATCAAATGATTGCGCGTATTTCCGCCAAATATGCTATGGTTTCTGTTAGTATAGTACAGCTCACGAAAGTCCTTATCTGCCTGTACCAAAGCCTCTGCATATTCAAAGGTATTTTGCGGATGCACGTTGTCGTCAGCCAGTCCATGACAGATAAGCAACGCTCCGTGCAACTTCGGTGCACGCACAATCGGGTTCACGTTGTAGCCGTCAGGATTTTCCTTAGGAGTACGCATGTAGCGCTCTGTGTAGATGGAGTCATAATACTTCCAACTTGTCGGAGGCGCTACTGCCACACCAGCCTTAAACACGCCACGACCTTCACTCATACTCATAAGCGTATTGAATCCGCCATAGCTCCATCCCCAAATGCCGATATTGTCTTTGTCTACATAAGGCAACGACGCCATATATATAGCCGTCTCTACCTGGTCCTTTGATTCAAGCTCACCAATCTTAAGGTAAGTACACTTCTCAAATTCAGAACCACGGCCACCTGTGCCACGGCCATCGACACATGCCACGATAAAACCTTGCTGCGCGAAATAGTAGTCAAAGGCACCACCCTGACCCATCATGCCCGAACTCCAAGAGTTCTTCACCTGCTGACTGCCAGGACCGCTATACTGGAAAAGGATGACTGGATATTTGCGTGACGCGTCAAAGTCGGCAGGCTTGACCATCCATCCGTCAAGCTTCACTCCCTCCGAAGTGGTAAACGTAAACGGCTCCTTCTTCGTCCATCCATACTGTGCAATGGTCTCACGCAACTTCTTATTATCCTCAGGAGTTGACAACACCTTGCCTGCTGCATCGCGCACGGTGAACACATACGGAGTGTCGTAGTCGCTCCACGTGTTTATGAAATAAGAGTAGTCACCAGCAAACACCGCCGAGTTCCATCCCTTCTGATTAGTCAAGCGCGCCGTCTTGCCATTTTTGTGGCAGACAAGCACCTGACGGTCGTGCGGATTGATTGAAGCCGCCTGGTAAAACACGTCACCATTAGCCTCGTTATAGCCATAATTCTCCGTTATGTCGTATGTGCCGTCACCTATCGTGCGAAGCAGCTGACCATTCATATTGTAAAGATAGAGATTCATATAGCCACTGCGGTCGCTTGGCATCAATATCGTGTTCTTGCCAATCTTAAGACCACTCAACACTTCTTCCTTGACATACTTGTCCGACTTCTCCTTCACAACAAGGCTTGCCACAGTTGTTCGCGGATTAACAGAATAGATATTAAGTTCGTCCTGATGGCGGTTAAGCGTCAGCACAAGCAGACGCGACGCGTCAGACGTAGCCTTGATTCTCGGTATGTAGCCGTCAGCATCGAGTGGCACCTGCAACTTCTTGGTCTTATGACTCTTGATGTCATAGCTCCACACCGACAATTTTGAGTTGTCCTGTCCTGCCTTAGGGTACTTGTATGAATAAAGTCCAGGATAATCGGCATATTCCGTAAGAGCAGGCTTCTGGCCCTGGAACATCTGCAAAGAATAGGTCTTCACATCCGTTTCGTCATACTTCACCCAACAAATCATCGTGCCGTCAGCAGTGAAGGTGAGAGCACTTGACAAGCCAAACTCCTCCTCATTCACCCAGTCGGGCACACCGTTTATCACCTTGTTGAACTCACCGTCTTTTGTCACCTGACTCTCAGCGTTGTCGTAAAGCAACTTCACAAGGAAGATGTTGTTGTTTCGCACAAAAGAGATCTGCATGCCGTCAGGCGACCATGTCGGCACCTGCTGCGGACCGTTGACAGACAGCGGCTCAAGTTTGCGGCTGGCAATCGTATATATATAGTACTGTGCTTTGAACGAACGACGGTAAATGGGTTCGGTCTTTGTCTGTATGAGCATGCGCAATCCATCTGGCGACATCACATATCCGTCAAACGAACTGACCTTGCTGCCCATGGTATTGGCCACGTCAAACAGCACACGTGTCTGCTTGCCGGTCTTGAACGAATACTCCACAATCTGCTTGCCGTCGCTACTTATACGTGCATAAAGCGATGTGCCTGGAATCGGTCTGATTCCGCTAACATATCGTGCGGCAAACTTGCCGCCAGCAATGTCACTGATGGCTATTTTTTCAGATGCAGAAACTGCTACTGCTGCCATAAACAATGTAAAAAATAAAAAGAACTTTTTCATTAGCACCTTTTTTATAAAGTAAAACTTATGCAAAGGTAGTTTTTTTTCCGTACTTTTGCAAAAAGTTATACTGAAAAGTACGGCGACACGACATTTTGCATCCGCTGTTCTCACTATTCCACAGCAAACACATTATTGAACAATATTAAGACAACATCAACCAAACATATAACAACAATGGGCAAAGACACTGAATTTGAAGGAAACAAGCCATACAACGACTATGGAAGCTGGATAAGGACACAATTCCCCTTCCGCGTGCAAAAGATATCTGTAGACGCAGGCTTTTCATGCCCCAACAGAGACGGCCACGTCTCACACGGAGGCTGCTCGTTTTGCGACAACCGCTCCTTCAGCCCACAATATTGCGAAAAAGGCAAAACCATCGCCCAACAGATAAAAGACGGCAAAGACTTTTTCGCAAAGAAATATCCGTCGATGAAGTATATAGCTTATTTCCAAGCATTTACAAATACTTACGGAGATATCGACACTCTGAAACGCAGGTATGAAGAAGCCCTCTCACAAGAAGACATCGTAGGACTGGTCATCGGCACCCGCCCCGATGCCGTTGACGATGCCACGCTCAACTACTTAGAACAACTCAACAGACAGACTTTTCTCATTGTGGAATATGGCATAGAGTCTGCCAACGACGCAACATTGCGACGCATAAACCGCGGTCACGACTTCGAATGTAGCCGACGTGCCATAAGCGAAACTCATGGAAGGGGCATACTGACAGGAGGCCACATCATCATTGGTCTACCAGGAGAAGACGAGAATGAGAGCCTGCGCCAAGCGCCGACAATCTCAGCACTTGACCTCGACGTGCTCAAAATTCACCAGATGCAAATTATCCGTGGCACACGGTTGGCAACAGAATATGCGTCGACGCCATTCCGCCTTTACACCCCTGAAGAGTACATCAAGCTCGTTTCACAATATGTCGAACTGCTGCGCAAAGACATTATAATAGAGAGATTCGTCAGCCAGTCACCAGCCGACCTGCTCGTTGCACCCAAATGGAAATTAAAAAACCATGAGTTTACGGACAAACTGGTAAACTACATGAAAAAGACAGGATGCTATCAAGGAAAAAGAGCGAGCGAAAACAATCTGTTGTAAATCCAATGTACACACGACTCTGCGCACATGCCTGAATCACAATGCCCTACCCTTTTCGTTCTGTCTACAATGTCGTAGACGGACGGAGAAGTTCGGCTATCGGCATGCGTGGATTCTTGTTCATAAACGCCGCAACCTTTGCCGTGAACTTAGTGTCGTAGACATCCTTGCCCATGAGCCTGTTTACGACCCACATGACCTTACCCATGTGCTCGTCACGCTTTTCTTGAAAAGCAAGGTCATGCTCTTTCAACGGGAAAAGACTCAATACATAAAAGCTCATGGCGTCTGGCACAATGTAAGCGCGCTCCATCACCTTACGCTGCTGCTCGCTATAATATTTTCTGTACAACGTATAGTCTGCTCCGAGATACTTGTCGAGAGAAATGCCTATAGAACTATCACCTATCACAATGCTCTGGTCAAGAGCTCCTATCTGCGAATATACCGACGGAATTTTCACTCCTGGCACAAGCTTTTTCAGACGTTCAAACGCCGTCTTGAACTGCTTGTCTATGTCAGACATGTTAGCATATTGCAACTCTACTTCTGCTATAATCGACTGCAACACAGTGTCTTGATAAAAATGTAGGAACTTGCTGTTGATTTCAGGGTCGTTGACCTCGCCAATGCGCAACACATCTTCTACCAACGTACGCGTTTCCTTGGGATAGTCAATGTTCATTTGCTGAAGAGCGGAAAAATCACCAGTGGTGAGATAGCGGCTTTCCAAACGATCGTAACGACGGACCGACACAGTGCGTCCCTCGTCACTTCCATCGTCATTAGGTTTGAGCTTTATTTCACAAGCCGAGAGAAGCGCCACCAATACCAATATAATGAAATTTAGCTTTTGCATCTATAGTTTGAAATCTCTATACACGGCAAAAATACTAAAAAACATTTAAATATCCAAACATTTTGCGCAAAAAGTTTAAACAATGTCAAAATTAAAGCGCTTTAACTTTATTTTTCTGAAAATTCAGTTGTATTAACGTTTCATTAAAGCACTGAACGTCTTCTTCCCCTTCAGATAATATCTTTCAAGAATAGGATAAGGGAACATCTCAGCTACGTCAGCGACACGTCTGCTTGCCTGTATGTGCTGACGGTCTGACTCAAAGTCACTCTTCCAGCGTTTGAAATCGTTACGCGCACGTATGACAGCGCTAAACTCTCCAAGCTTGCCCGTAAGTAGCATCTGCAGCGCAGCCACATAGTCGAGCACACGACGCACCCGCATCACCTTTGCAAGACTCTGTTCGTCAAGATTCTTGTAAAGCATGGTGAGATTGTTTCTGAAATTGAGATATGTCTTCATCGGATTGCTCTTAGGCAGAGTGCCACCACCGACATGATAGACCACGCTTTGGGGAACACATGCTATCTTCCTGTCCATCAAGCGCAAACGCCAGCAGAGGTCTATCTCTTCGCAGTGTGCAAAGAAACGAGCGTCCAGTCCACCCGCGTTCCAGTAGTCGGTGCTTCTTATCATCATGCAAGCCCCCGTTGCCCAAAACACATCCGCCGTCTTGTCATACTGTCCCTTGTCCTTTTCCACGGTAGAAAAGAGACGACCACGACAAAACGGGTAGCCGTATTTGTCAATATAGCCACCGGAAGCACCAGCATATTCAAATTCGTCACGTAAATAATATGACCGCAATTTGGGTTGGCAAGCACAATAGTCTGGATGCTCGTCAAGGAAAGCCACAAGAGGTTCGAGCCATCGCTCACCCACCTCCACATCGCTATTGAGTAGCAAATAGTAGTCGGCATCTACCTGACGCAACGCCAGATTGTAGCCCTCCGCAAAACCATAGTTGCTGTCGAGCTTTATAAGACGCACGCCAGGAAATTCCTTTTCCATGAGCTCAATAGAGTCGTCGGTCGAAGCGTTGTCTGCAACAACGACCGTTGCCCCGTCCGAATGGCTGAGCACAGAAGGCAGAAAACAGCGCAACATGTTGCGACCATTCCAGTTAAGTATGACAATAGCTACTTTCATCTTTCACTTGTAATTACCATTACCCATTACAGCAACTCCGCCATCAAGGCATCGCGCTTTGCGTTGAAGTCGCCTAACCTTACGTTTACGACACTGTTGTCAAGGCTTGCGTCAGAGAGCGCAGGCGGAAGTTCCACACGAACATAGTTGCGTGTAAATCCGTGCATAGCCTTACCGCGCGCGGCCTTTTCAAGAAGAACCTCCGCCGTCTGGCCGGAATAGGTTTTATAAAACGCATGCAATTTGTTGTCACTCAACTCCAAGAGACGTTTGCTACGCACCTTCTTCTCCTTTTCGTCTACAATATAAGGTATGCGCAGGGCAGCGGTGCCGGGACGCTCGCTGTAAGGAAACACATGCAACTGGGTCACGTCCAGACCATCGAGGAACTCGTAACACTCCTCAAACAGCTCTGGCTTCTCGCCACGACAACCCACCATCACGTCAACACCGATAAAGGCGTCGGGCATTTTCTCCTTTACCAGAGCCACCTTGTGTGCAAATAGAGCCTTGTCATAACGGCGGTGCATGAGTTTCAACACCTCGTCAGAACCGCTCTGCAATGGTATGTGGAAATGCGGCATGAACGCACGGCTATGGGCACAATAGTCTATCAGCTCGTCTGTGAGCAAGTCGGGCTCCATGCTGCTTATACGATAGCGTCTGATTCCCTCCACGCCGTCGAGAGCTTTCACCAGGTCGAGGAAGCTCTCCTTTGTGGTCTTACCGAAATCGCCGATATTAACGCCAGTGATAACAATCTCCTTACCACCCTCCGCAGCGACCTGCTCTGCTTGCTCTACAAGCTCGCTTATGGAGGCATTGCGCGAGAATCCACGAGCGTAAGGTATGGTACAATATGTGCAGAAATAGTCGCATCCGTCTTGCACCTTAAGGAAATAGCGCGTGCGGTTTCCTTTTGAGCAAGACTTTGCAAACGACTTTATGTCCTTTGTCTTGACCGAAAAATGTCGGTGCAAACTCTTGTCGGCAGCACTACCGCCTTCGCACGAATCGTCGACACACTCTTTTCCAAGTGCTATTTTGTCCATCCAGGCATCATTCAGAAACTGTATAAGATTGGCTTTCTCATTCGAACCTAACACGAGGTCTACCCCATCGATGTCGCTCACACGCTGCGGCTCAAGCTGTGCGTAGCAGCCTGTCACAACAACGAGCGCACCAGGATTGCTTCTAACCATACGGTTTATGGCCTGACGACACTTGTGGTCAGCCACGTCTGTGACGGAACAGGTGTTTATCAGACATATGTCTGCCTTTTCACCATCGCCGACAGTTCTCACGCCAAGTTCCTGAAGCATTTGTCCGAAAGTGGATGTTTCCGAGAAATTCAACTTGCAACCCAAGGTGTAATAGGCTGCAGTCTTGCCCTGAAATACAGAAGTATCTATCATGTTCTTGTCTTTTCCTTTTAAGTTGTGTCGTAAGCCGCGCAAGCCGCAGGCTGTGGTCTGAATGTTTCCAACAGCCCTATCGTCGGACTTCCACCACACCATCTACCACTACATTTTACCACCTTATTATATAATAGGGATTTAAAACAAGAAACAGAAGATGTAGGCATAAACGGCATACGACCGATAACAGTCTACAAAGTTACTGTAAAAAGGGCGTAATTCAAAAAAAATGTATGTTTTATTTGTCGCTGTGCGCCCAAACACCTTGTCATAAAAGCAAAAAAATAGAGCTTGTACCCGAAAAAGTTTTCGGCAGCGCCGCTATGTTAACATTTATTATACATTCATAACTAATTGATTTTTAACCACTTCCATAGAATCATCATTTTTTTGCAAAAAAAGTCATAAAAAAAAAGGAAAAAGATGAACGTCGTATTGAAAAAATACTTACCTTTGCAACGTTTTAATAAACAAATGATTGTTTTACAGATTTAAAAAAGCAAAGAAAATGAAGAAATTAGTTTTGATGTTCGTAGCTATCGCAGCTATCTCATTCGCATCTTGTGGTAACAAAACTGCTGCTCCTGCAGCTAACAACGATTCAGACTCTATCGCTCTGAACGACACAGCTGCTCAGGATACTGCAGCTCAGGATACCGCAGCTGCTCAGGCTGAGTAATCTTAGCATAGCTCGAATTAAAATTGAGAGATTGACCGCTGGATTCATTTCCAGCGGTTTTTTTGTTTATATAGCTATAAGCAACGGGGCCACCCTATCTGCGTGACACATTGTCACGAATTCGTGACTTTTGCTTACACAAAATTTCGACTTTCGACAGAAATCACCTTGTTTTCCCATTAGGCCCACTTGACAAGCCCAAAGGGACCTAATGAGGCCCTCAAAGAGCCCCTTTGACAAACTCAAAAGGTCACTATCATTTTGTCACTCGACCCTACTGCAACTTCCGCCGTTTCTTGCATCGCAAACCAACAAATCGGCTCACACATTTTGACAGGACAACATCGCGACACCAATACACAACATAGAAAAAAAAAGACGGGCATGGAAACATACATTTCCATGCCCGTTGTTTTTACTGCCGTACACATGTACGATCAGTCCGTGTGTTACTTAGAGAAATATCTCTTGTACAGTCCCATGAAGCCAGCGCAGTGACGAGCCTCGTCCTTTGCCATCTCATGAACAGTGTCGTGGGTAGCATCCATACCAGCAGCCTTTGCGTTCTTTGCGATGCGGAACTTGTCCTCACATGCTCCACGCTCTGCTGCAATGCGAGCCTCGAGGTTGCTCTTTGTGTCTTTCAACACATCGCCGAGCAGCTCTGCAAACTTGCTGGCGTGCTCTGCCTCCTCAAACGCATAACGCTTGAAAGCCTCTGCAATTTCGGGATAGCCCTCACGGTCGGCCTGTCTGCTCATTGCCAAATACATACCAACCTCACCGCACTCACCATTGAAGTGTGTCTCGAGGTCTTTAATCATTTCGGCATTGGCATCCTCAGTGCGTGCTGCGCCAAGAGTGTGAACTGTAGCGAAAGCAGCCTCTTCTCCAACGTTTTCCATTTCCTTGAACTTGCTCTTCGGAGCGTTGCAAACTGGACACTTCTCAGGAGCTTCAGCTCCCTCATAGATGTAACCACAAACGGTACAGATAAATTTCTTTTTCATAATGCTTTTGTATAAATAATGTTTTATAATGTTTTTAAATTCACTTTCTGTGTCAGATGAAACAAGGGCATTGCTACTCCTGTTCAAGACATTTCACGCACACTCCACGATAATACAACTGTACTTCATCCACCCTATTTCCGTCAATGTCGCTCACTTCTACTGCCGATGGAGCCGGCACATCGAACAAATCGATTACGCGACCGCATTTTTTACAGAAGAAGTGTACGTGCGGACGGATGTCACCGTCGTAGCATACGCGATGGTCGTCTATTGTCAACATCTGCGCTGCCCCATGCTCGGAAAACAACCGAAGCGTGTTATAAAGCGTGGTGCGACTTAACGATGGTATCTTCTGCACCAAATGGCTATAGACTTCTTCCACTGTAGGGTGTGTAGCATTATCAAGAAGATAGTTCATTATTGCCAGCCTCTGCATTGAAGGGCGCACCCCGCAGGCAACCAATCTCTGATAAGCAGCATTTTCGTACATATCTTGTTGTCTTTTCGTTTTTAATGCATTGCAAAGATAAGCATTATTTTTTAAACGCGCAAGAAAATATTGTAAAAATTACAATATATCCCTACATTATTTTTACTAAAGTATAATCCCCCTGCGACCTAAACAAGTCACAGAGGGACGTTTATTATCTGATAACCAGACAGATAGGCTTATTTTTTCGCTGCCGGTTCCATATATTTATCGCCAGAGATATTTTTCATCTCTCTTGCATATTCCTTAGAATATCCTGGACGAGCAACCGTGGCACCTATGCCTGTATCGGTGCGCTCAAACTTACCGTTCTTCTCCGGCTTTACTGTCATGTCGTTATATTTAACGATGAGATAGATTGCAAGTTTGTTCCAGCAGTCAAGCATCTGCTGCGCCTTCTCAATAGAATAGTCGTTGAGATATTTCACTACAGCATCGTGACCGTCTGTCTTCAACATCTCAAGGGCCTTTGCCTCCACCTCTGGTTGGTTGGCAATGTAACTGTTGTCGAGGCTGTCGCGAACGGCCTGCAATGACGGGAACATCTGACTGTAACGCGGATATACCATGTTGCTAACCCAGTTGCAAACCCAGAACGCATTCTTGTTAGAGAACGTCACTGCGTCGGCTCCTGGCGTGTTATAGCACTCGGGCTGATGGGGGTTGGAACAATATATAGGCGTGAACGCTACCATGTTGGAGTCGTCATTGCCAAACCACAGCACTCCACCTATCTCACGGGGCAGCCACGAACGCAACTGTGCGACAAAGGTGAAAGCGGTCTGCTGGGTGCTTATCGGACGCTCACTGAAATATGTTTTACCATCAAGCTCATACTTCAAAGGAGTCGGCTGATAAGGCATGTTCCATATACCACCAGCTATTTTGCGGTTGCTGATGTCAAGAGCAGTACCCTCATAGTGGTCGCGCATGCACATCTCTACGTCCTGCAGTTTCAGCTTGCGGTTTGGAACAATCCACAAGGGCATGTCCTCTGCGTCAGGGTCTGTGCCCAAAGCCCAGGGAAGATATTTGTCGAAGTTGTCGTCGAAATGACGGAAGAAGCTCCACACACGTGCATCACAGAAACGTCTTCCTCCAAAATCAGGACGGGCATAGGTGTTCTTCCAAGAGAAGTTCTCGTCTTTTCCGTCATACCACCCCATCTTTCTCGCATACTTTATAACGTTCTTTGAGCAGATGACGTTCTGCTTGTCTTTCATATTGAACTTGCCAATGCGACTCTGGTTGGCATGTGCACAGATGGCATTGTCGGGAATACGCAATGCTACCCACACTGCACTCTTCGAGCCAGGACCCATGCCCATCATCTCCATTATCCATGCTTCGTTGGGGTCGCAGATGGTGAAGGTCTCACCTTCGGAGCAATATCCATAACGCTCCACCAAAGATGTCATTACGGAAATGGCCTCACGAGCGGTCTTGCTACGCTGAAGCGCAACATGCATCAGCGAACCGTAATCGAGCACACCCGTCGGGTCTACCATCTCTTCACGACCGCCGTATGTAGTCTCGGCTATCGCCACCTGAAACTCGTTTATGTTACCAATGACGTTGTAGGTCACTGGTGCCTCTGCGATTTCTCCATGATAGACCTTTGTGTCGCCATCAAAAATCTTACGAATCGTGCCGTTGGCATGTCTGCCTGCGGGATAATGGCACAAGTTACAAAACATTCCGTAGTCGTCGGCGCTGTAGGTACACATCACCGAACCGTCGGCACTCGCATTCTTGCCGACAATAAGATTTGTGCAGGCAGAAGCAGCTGCAACCACACAAACAGCAAATAATACTGCAATTGTTCTTTTCATGATTTTTATTTCGTTTACGTAAATGGGTCTAACAAGACTTTCACAACTCGTTAGACCCATCGCACATTGTTATGTTTTTAATAAAATCGTTACGTCGAAACTCAGCAGACTCTACCGCTTAGCATGCCTTAAACGACATGTCAAGACCCTTGACAGAGTGTGTGAGAGCACCAACAGACACGAAGTCAACGCCGCACTCGGCATAGTCGCGTATGGTATCGAAGGTGATGCCGCCGCTCGACTCGATCTCATACTGTCCGTTCACTATCTCAACGGCCTTTTTCGTATCTTCTACAGAGAAGTTGTCAAGCATGATGCGGTTTATTCCTCCACACTCCATAGCCTGACGAAGTTCGTCGAAGTTGCGTACCTCTATCTCTATCTTCAAGTCCAGGTTCTTTGCCTTGAGATAGTCATGGCAGCGATTGATGGCATTGGCGATGCCACCTGCAAAGTCGACATGGTTGTCTTTGAGGAGAATCATATCGAAGAGTCCGATGCGATGGTTCACGCCTCCACCTATCTTCACAGCCTGCTTCTCGAGCATACGCATGCCCGGAGTGGTCTTACGGGTGTCGAGCACACGTGTCTTGGTGCCCTTCAGACGCTCAACATACTTGGCTGTCATTGTGGCGATGCCGCTCATTCGCTGCATGATGTTGAGCATAAGACGCTCTGTCTGAAGCAACGAACGCACCTTGCCTGTCACAACCATGGCTATGTCGCCCTTCTTTACATGGGCACCATCGTTGATGAACACTTCCACCTGCATGGTCGAATCAAAACGCGCAAACACACGTTTTGCAACCTCTACACCTGCGAGTATGCCGTCTTCCTTTATCAAAAGGTGAGACTTGCCCATCGCATCTTCGGGAATACAACACAAGGTTGTATGATCTCCATCACCTATATCCTCTGCAAAGGCGAGGTCTATAAGTTTGTCTTCAAGTTCGTTTACGCTATACATATCTCTAACTTTTAATTTGTTGTATTATCGTAGTGTTATATTTTTCTCATCCAAAACGTTTCCTTCTATATATGCTCTACGCTTTGAACCAGTGCCGACGACGTCTGCCGTACCTCCTAACCATACAGTAAATGGCTCTTCCTGTCTTAGCGGATGTATGTCAATGATGGTGTCACCTTCAAGCACTATGACCTGTGGGACGCCACCAGACTCTACATTCTTTATTCTGTTTACTGCCACTCTCAACATAGTATAGGACCTTATTTTTTCGTCGGATGCGCCTTCAAAGGCTTTAGTTTCATTATGGGCATCGCGTCACGACCCTTGTTTGTAATATCCTTTTGTGGCCCAGTGACACGCTCCAACGAAAGATCCTGGTTTTGGTTGGAGTTCACCGTTCATAGGTTGAACCTTTGCCGGACTGAGTCCCTTTACGCCTGTCGGATGCACTTGGCGCGACGCGCCATTTGAAGAGGATTGTGAGACTCCACCATTAGGCTTTGGTGTTTTTGCGGTGTCACCACGTTGGCTTTGTGACATGGCGCCATACTTTGTGTCGGCAGCAGATGTAGCCTTGTCCTCTGTTTTGTCTTGCACATGCATCTTCAACATCTTCACATTGTAGACCACTGCCATGCGCAATGTGGTGGAAGAGCCGCCATTGGGGTCGTTGCTCATAATGAAATAGCCTTTCAGCTTCTTTATACCGACCTTCATGTTGTCTTCAATCTGAAGATGATAATGCGACGACGACGACATCTGGCTGTTTTTCGTGACAACGCTGTCGTTTGCATAGGTCACTGCTACTACGGCAGTAGCACTTCTGACTCCATCCTGGAACAGAAACTGTGCGTCAAAATCGAGTATTATACGGTCGCCTTTATGGAAAGAGGTGTCTGCCTTTTCCTCAAACGTGTATATATTCTTCATGGCATAAGGCATGAGGATAAAGCTTCTGTCCCCTTTCCAAATGTTAGAAGTGTCTGCTCCAGCGACATTCATTCCATACTGCTCCAACGTAGCATTAGAACCGCCCTGGGCTGTAAGTTCATCGCTCAGTTTGTCACCTATCTTCTCATACACCTTATATAATTGTCTGGTGTGACGGGTATAATATACCATCGAAGAGTCAAACTCCGCTTCGTCGACGCCATATTTCTTGAAGATGGTCTCACGGAATGCGAACAACTTTATGGAGTCGCCACCCTGCATGTTGAATATCTGCTCTGCCAAATGATATTCATACAAGATGTCGGCCATCTTACCAGGCTGTATGTATCGGCTCGGTACCGAAGGTTTGCATGAAACCATTGTCATGGCAAATGCAAACACTATGCCCATAAACAAGAAAAGCTTCCTTACTTCAGCTATCATTACTGACTATATTTCTCTTGTTAAACTTCTTTTTCAAACCATCCGATGCAAACGCTCCGCTGAAACAATGTACGTAGCGCAGTGCTGGCATCGGTTCATGACTTTATTTGGTGTCGCTTTGTTCGTTGTTTGCGGCACCTTCAGGCTTCTTTCTATATCCCATCACCTCGCCTATTCTCTCGAGTTCGTTTCTAAAGAACAGGAAAATGACTGCCACACTCACGCAGATGCACGAATCGGCGAAATTGAATATCGGAGAGAAGAAGACGAAATCTTCTCCACCTTTCATCGGCACCCAATCAGGATAGTGCGACACTATTATCGGGAAATAGAACATGTCAACGACCTTTCCATATAGAAAAGACGAATATCCCGTCCCGAAAGGCACCAGATGAGAGACATTACTGAATGTTGACTGGTCGAATATCAGTCCATAGAACATTGAGTCAAAAATGTTACCAGCAGCACCTGCCAGCACCATTGCAACACACACGACATAAGCGCGCTTATGGGGTTGTCTTACAAGACGCCACAAATAATAGCCGATAGCTGCAATAGCAACAATTCTAAACAGGCTAAGCACCAGCTTGTTGAACAGCGTCATGCCATAAGCCATGCCGTTGTTTTCAATAAACAAGATTTGGAACCAGTCTGTAATATGTATCGAGTCACCCAGACACATATGGGTTTTGACCAGCACTTTTATAGTCTGGTCTACAACAAGCAATAAAGCGATGATGACAATAGCTAATATGCCATCACCGCTGTGGTTTTTCTTTATTTCTTCCATTTATCTACTTCGCACGCGCTTTATTACTTAGTTCGCGAGCGATTCTTACTTCTTCGCACACGAGTCTTGTTTTAATTCGCACGCGAGCCTTGTCTTAATTTGCACACGAGTCTTATCTTAATTCGCACACGAGTCTTGCTTAATTCGCACGCGATTCCTATTTATTCTGCGCGCGACTCTTACTTCTTTCGCGCATTTTTCGACTCCACACTAAGGGTTGCATGAGGCACTGCACGCAGACGCTCCTTAGGAATGAGTTCGCCAGTAATGCGGTCTATTCCATAGGTCTTGTTCTGTATTCTGACAAGCGCAGCCTCCAATCCCTGGATAAACTTCTGCTGACGGTTCGCCATCTGCACCAGTTCTTCCTTCGTCTGAGTGGAGCTACCCTCTTCAAGAGCCTTGTATGTAGGGGACGTGTCGTCAATGTCGTTGCCGTCTGCATTCATAATTTGTCGCATCATAGATTCGAAACTGCTACGTGCAATCTTCAGCTTCTCATTGATGATAGAACGGAATTCCTCCAACTCCTCATCTGTGTAACGTTTCTTCTCTGTCATAGTTTTTGTTGGTTAAAGTAATGGTGTACATGTGCCGCCATCTTATTTCAATGACGACACATGCACCATAAAGGTTAATAATATAGTCAAGGGAACAGCCAAAACCATTATCTGCTGTCCTTCATTTCATATCACGATTTTACAACGTCAATATAGAGTTTGAAGTCATCGAACTCCACCTCGGTACCACGATTATCGTCAGACACTTCAATGTTGTCTGCCAGCACCTGGCCCTTTATATAGTCGGAATAATTATCGATAGCCTTCTCCATTGCGTCGTTGTGTGAAACATACACGCAAATGCGGTCTGTTATCTCGAAACCAGCCTCCTTACGCATGTTCTGCACACGGTTTATCAACTCACGTGCCATGCCCTCGTTGCGCAGGTCGTCGTTGAGTTCCACCTCAAGAGCAACCGTAAGATTACCCTCATTGCTTACAAGCCAACCAGGAATATCCTCTGAGATTATGTCCACATCTGCCGATTCTACAGTCACACTCTGACCTTCCACATCGACATTAAGCCATCCCTGCTTCTCAAGCAGTTCTATCTGGTCCTGCTCAAGCGCTGACATCACAGCAGCAATGCCCTTCATCAGCTTTCCAAACTTCTTGCCCATGGTGCGGAAGTTGCACTTAACCTTCTTCACCAATACGCCAGAACCTTCAACGAAGCGCAGCTCCTTGACGTTCACCTCATTCATAACAAGGTCTTTAACAGCCTCTATGTGCTGCTTCTGAGCGTCGTCTATAGCTGGAATCATTATCGCCTGAAGCGGCTGACGAACCTTGATGTTCACCTTTCTACGTAATGCCAGCACCATAGAAGTAATCTTTCCTGCGATTGCCATACGCTCCTCAAGGTCTGAGTCGATAAGCGACTCATCAGCAACAGGGAACTTTGACAGATGCACAGAGCACACTGTGTCGCGGCCTGTTACCGAAACAAGGTCCATATACAGTCTATCGGCAAAGAATGGAGCAAACGGAGCGAGCAGCTTAGCTACTGTTTCAAGACAAGTGTACAATGTCTGGTATGCCGACAACTTATCCTTGCTCATCTCCTTACCCCAGAAACGCTTGCGATTCAGACGCACATACCAGTTAGAAAGGTCGTCGCTGACGAACTCATCGATAAGACGTCCGGCACGCGTCGGATCGTAGTTCTCCATCTCTTTCATTACACCCTTAATCAGAGTATTGAGCACTGAGAGAATCCAACGGTCAATCTCTGGACGCTCCTCTACAGGCACATCACTCTCACCATAGCTGAATCCATCAACGTTGGCGTACAGACTAAAGAAAGAATATGTATTATATAATGTGCCAAAGAACTTGCGACGCACCTCATCGACACCTGCGGGGTCGTACTTAAGGTTATCCCACGGCTCTGAATTGGTCATCATATAGAATCGCACAGCATCAGCTCCGTACTTCTCAATTTGTTCAAACGGATTGACAGCGTTGCCCAAGTGCTTAGACATCTTGTTGCCCTTAGCATCGAGAACGAGTCCCGAAGAAATCACATTCTTAAACGCAACAGAGTCAAACACCATTGTTGCGATAGCATGCAGCGTAAAGAACCAGCCACGAGTCTGGTCTACACCCTCGTTGATGAAGTCTGCCGGATAGAACTTAGGTGCAATAGCGAAGCCCTCATATTGGCTGTGGATAAGCGCCTGACGGTCTTCCTCTGTGCCACGCGACATCTCACCCTCAAACGGATAGTGGAGTTGAGCGTAAGGCATTGAGCCAGAATCAAACCACACATCGATAAGATCTGACTCACGATGCATAGGCTTACCCTCGTCATTAACGAGCACAATATAGTCTACATACGGGCGGTGGAGGTCTATCTTGTCATAGTTCTCCTTAGAGTAGTCGCCAGGTACGAAGCCTTTGTCCTTCATCGGATTGCTCTTCATCACACCTGCAGCAACCGCCTTCTCAATCTCTGCGTAGAGTTCTTCAAGCGAACCTATGCACTTTTCTCCGCGATTCTCGTCGCGCCAGATAGGCAGCGGTGTACCCCAGAAGCGTGAGCGTGAGAGGTTCCAGTCGTTAAGATTCTCGAGCCAGTTGCCGAAACGACCAGTGCCAGTAGACTCTGGCTGCCAGTTGATAGTCTTATTGAGTTCCACCATGCGCTCCTTACGGGCTGTGTCTTTGATGAACCAGCTGTCGAGCGGATAGTAGAGAATCGGCTTATCTGTACGCCAGCAGTGAGGATAGTTGTGTACGTGCTT